>Ga0316205_10004764_pt1 | contig 11651 bp, 10 predicted proteins | sample 3monthpyrite_MG_FD_204941 | JGI IMG/M metagenome (GOLD analysis project Ga0316205, IMG submission 204941) | Microbial mat bacterial communities from mineral coupon in-situ incubated in ocean water Damariscotta River, Maine, United States -... | ecosystem: Environmental > Aquatic > Marine >... | reverse complement strand
TTCTTCAATACTTTGTACTTGATGCGATGCGTTATATTTCACCATTATCTTGGTACCGTTAGGCATATGAAAAATATCAGCACCAAACTTTGAAGAAACCGGTTCACCACATTTTTCACGCACTGCGCTTTTTGAAACTGGTTCCAGAGTATCATCCTGTATGATATGTCCATTACAAGTAATGCTTCCTGCTATTGATGATTGTGCATAAACAACAATTACAACGAAAATTGCTAACTTGATTATTGATCCAGACATAAATATTTTCTCTTTAATAGTAAATTTTTTCTGGTTAATCAGATTTACTTCTTTTCTAAGATTTCCCACCGTTCTCAACCCAAACCGTAGTGATATATCACTCGAAAATACAGTAGGGCGTAGAAACACGCCCTACTAATAAAGAGCAATTAGCGTGGTCCTGGATCGGGTCCTAGCCCCAAAGCATTGGCAACACCTGGTACCTGTGCCAGAATCCAGGTAACAAGTAGCATGCTAACTACTTTCTTGAGTTTCATGATTTATCTCCTAAGTTAGTCTTCACATACATGATGTATAAACAGGATTAACCTCCCGGAGGAGAAAGTTTCTCCATGACTTGATCAATGGTAAAACTTGCTGCTTTTTGACGCGGTGGATATTCCTTAAAGGTCTTGAGAAAATCTCCGACGAGATCCTGTGCCGGCGTCAGCAAAAATACGTGATCAAGATACCAATCCCAATAGGTATTTGAGGTAATTGTGGCTTTCTCATAAGGGTCGGTCCGCAAGTTAAACAACCAGGGAAGGCGTGTTTTTACATAGGGCTCACCCCAAACGAGCATCGTACCTTGTGCTCTTTGCTGGGCGAACACCACTTTCCAGTTGTCATAACGAAGTGCGGTGAGATCACCGTCATCTGAGAAATAGAAAAAGCCTTTACGTGGACTGGTTTTAGTTTTACCGGTGAGATACGGCAAAAAGTTATATCCATCCAGATGAACTTTAAATTTCTTTTTGCCGGCCTTATGACCTTTTAACAATTTCTTTTTAACATTCGCATCACCGGCGGCAGCAACTAAAGTCGGTAACCAGTCCATGTGCGACATGATGTCATTAGATATAGTACCTGCTTTAATTTTTCCAGGCCATCTAACCATGGCGGGTACTCGATAAGCGCCTTCCCAGTTACTATTTTTTTCATTACGGAATGGCGTCATTGCCGCATCGGGCCAGGTATTCATGTGCGGTCCATTATCGGTACCGTACATAACAATAGTGTTATCGGTGATACCCAGATCATCAAGCTTTTTCAGAACGGTACCGACGTTCTTATCATGATCGATCATGGCGTCATGATATTCACTTTGCCAACGACCCGACTGTCCCCGACTGCCCGGTTTTAAATGAGTGCGAAAATGCATGTGGGTAAAGTTAACCCATACAAACATTGGCTTGCCGGCCTTGTGTTGCTTTTCAATGAACTCCGCGGCACGTTTAGCAACATCATCATCAATGGTTTGCATACGCTTTCTGGTTAACGGGCCAGTATCTTCAATTTTTTGTTTACCATTTTTTAGTGCCCAGCTATGTATCACACCTCGTGGACCGTATTTTTTTCGAAAAGCAGGATCTTTAGGATAGTCAGGATGCTCTGGTTCTTCTTCTGCATTTAAATGATAGAGGTTACCATAGAACTCATCGAAACCATGATTGGTAGGTAACATTTCATCACGATCACCCAGATGGTTTTTTCCAAACTGGCCGGTGGCATATCCATGTGGTTTTAACATTTCAGCAATGGTGGGGTCTTCTTTGCGCATACCCAGTTCGGCGCCGGGTAAGCCCACTTTACTCAGACCGGTTCGAAATACGCTTTGCCCGGTAATAAATGCAGATCGTCCCGCCGTACAGCTTTGTTCAGCATAGTAGTCGGTGAAAATCATACCTTCGTTGGCAACGCGATCGATATTTGGTGTTTGATACCCCATCATCCCTTTTGTATAAACACTCAGGTTACTTTGGCCGATGTCGTCACCCCAGATAATCACAATATTGGGTTTCTTGGCCGCTATCGCATTTGAAGAAATAACCGTCGTGAGAACAGCACCAATAAAGCCAGTGAACAGTCGTCTTTTGTTTATACTTCTTGTAGTAAGGTTATGAATCATAATGAAATCCTTTTTTCACAGTTAACTAATATTTCAGCAATAAAATTTAAATGAATAAACACTAAATAAAAAAGATGGGCTTAAAATACGCCCATCTTTTCAGTAAATCATTTCATATTGTGTTCTTTCTTAAACTCTTTAATCATAGGGCCCTGCGCATCATCAACATTCCATCTGCCTGCTTTAATATAACCGCTGATCGGATCCGGAACAGTTCCTTTTGCCGGTGGTTTAGGTGGTCTTGCGGGTCCAGTGACTGACCATGCTGCGTCTGGAGATATCGCCATACGTTCGGTGATCTTCTTCCTGGTGATATTCCAGACCATGTTATCTGTCGCAAGCGACAATGGACCATCATATGTTTGCCGTACACCATCATAGATTCCATAACGCGTATTTTCATCATTAAAGAAATGATATCCGATAGCATGGCGAGGCTTAATCGCACTCATTACTTTACCGAATGCCGGGGGTGAGGTATGTATTCGTGTACCTACACCAATCGCTTGTTGTGGTGATTGTCCATAAAGCCGGACCAATTCTTCCGGTGTCAGAAATGTTTCATGAATGGCGATATCTGCATTTTTTGCATGTTTGATGTACCACTTGTTAGGAAATGTATCACCACCAATTACTATTTTTAAACCCGCATACTCAAGAATGTAACTCACCGGTCCATCACCCGCATGAATGGCCGGTATCGAGCGAATGGTTACTCCGTTCTCTTTATAAACAATCGCGTTCACAGCTTTATAATCAAATTCTTCAACGGTTATTTTTCCGGGTTCAGGGCTAAGTACAAAATTTCGGGTTTTAGCATCCCAGTTAAATGACTTAATAAAATGTTCAATGGCATACTTTGTACCCATATCTTTCGTCTGACCTGACGGCCCCCAAACTTTCAATGGCCCGGTTCGACCTGCTGTCCAACCACCTGCCCACAAAGTCGATAAATCACCCCAGTGATCAGTATGTAAGTGAGTAAGAAAAACCTTGTTAAGGAAATCATAAGGAATCATCAAAGCAGCGACATTGACCATGGAACCTGTTCCAACATCAAACAGGAATTTATCACCGTTACCTGTTTCAACCAACCAACATGTAGCAGCCTGGGATCGTCTTGCGGCCGGTAAACCTGTACCACAGGCAAACAGGCGAATTTCATCTTTGGCCAGTTTTTCCGTTCCCGGATAATATACATATCGATCTGGTGCAGTGCCTGTTGGTGATTTTACGGCTCCGCCAGCTGCCATTACATTTTCCAGCATCATGGCACATAAGATTGCTACCATTACAACGATACTTTTTTTCATTTTCCACTCCTTAGCTAGAACTTATATTGATTTTAATGAAACTATTTTTATATTCTGAATAACCGCTACACCCTGTCGACTTATCTGGGAAAAACAAACTTAGTTTTCCAAACGCCTCCAGACTTTATAGGAGCAGGCCCTTCTTCTACATGCGATACTTCTTTTTGTTAAGTGTAGAGGGGCATATTCGCATGCCCCTCAATCCACATTCCAGCGTTAATGAGCCCGCCAATCGGAACCAACTTTTATTGATTACATTACTGCAGTACCTAAACAAAAGGATACAGATTCATTCCTGTTTCTCCTTGAGTTTATACTTTTTGTTAATCTCATCATACGTAGGTTGAATCACATCCTTCAGATTTAGTTTACCGTCCGAGATCATCTTCGAATATGGAATCCTGATTCTTGCATCGGGCAACTGCGGCTTCTCGGTGGCAGGAGGTGGCCAGACATCTTCATCATATACCGCCATCCGCACGCGGATATTGTCCTTACTGATGTTCCACACCATGTAGTCTTCGGCGAGGCTCAACGGACCATCGTAGGTTTTGCGGATACGATCATTAATTGCCGCGGTAGTATCGAAGTCTTTGAAGAAGTGATAGGCCACGGCCATTCGCGGCTTGATACGCGACATCACTTTGCCAAATGCTTCAGGTGCGGTGTGGATCTGGGTGCCGACCGCTAGCGCGCTTTGGGGTGTGAATTTAAACTTGGTAATCAAGTCCGGCACGGAAACGAAACACTCGTGAATCGCCAGGTCGGCATTTTTCGCATATTCGTCATACCACTTGTTTGGATAGGTATCCCCGCCAAAGACGAATTTGAGACCGTTCCACTCGAGACTGAAACTCACCGGCCCGTCTAGTGCATGGATGGCCGGGAAGGATCGAATCGTCACACCGTTCTCTTTATAAACAACTTTATTCATACCCTTATAGTCAAACTCGTGGACTTCAAGTTGGTAACCACGCGGATCGGTGAGTCCCATTCTGCCGTCGAGATCCCAGGTAAGCGCTTTTCGCAGGTGATCCAGCGCATACTTAGTCCCTCTTTCTGGTGTCTCGCCACTTGGCCCCCAAACACGTAATGGTTTCTGCCGGCCCGCTAAAGCGCCACCGACAAACAATGCATCGAGATCACCGAAGTGATCGGTATGCAGGTGGCTGAGGAAGACCTTATCAAGAAAATTGTAGGGGATCTGGAGGGCTGCAATGCGCTCGCCCGATCCGGTCCCTACATCGAAAATAAATTTGTCACCGTTACCCAGTTCAACCAGCCAGCACGAAGCTGCTTGCTTTGGACGCGCCGTAGGCATACCGGTACCGCAGGCAATCAAGCGCATTTCATCCGGTGCTAAATCCTCACTATTGGGCGCATAGAAATCACGATCGCGTGCCTTGACAGGTGACACTTTCGGAGGGCTCCCAGCAGCAACTGACTCACCAATGAGTCCAGACATTTTTCCTTCGCGTCCGTCTATGTGCCCCCATTGATAGAGAATTACAGCCACCAACGTAATCGAAACACCGATAAACATTTTCTTTAGAGTAGTCATCAAATTTTCCTCTTGTAACAATTAATTACCCTTGATTCAGATTTTTTACTCACTGACGTAGTAAAAAAATTCAGTGAATGAATCCATTATAAATAACTGTATTATCTTCTTTAGTTTGTACCTGTCTTACTATTGCAACTTTTACTTCTATATATCTGGCATTATGCAAAAAACATCGTTGTCACTTCCTGTCTTAATTAATATGGAATGATGTAATTCATCCAGGCATCCATACGGATCATCACTTTGCGAATGATGTGGGTCATTTTTACACTCTTTGTATAAATGGCCGCTGTACCAACCGCGCCACCGGGTACCTGGTAGAGGCGCAATATTTCCTTAATTTTATCGGTTTCATCAAGTTCAATAAGTACACCATAGGGTTGAGGTGGTTCTTGACCCGTTGGCGCAGGCGGCACCAAACCACTTGGCTGCACTTGTCCTTGAGGTGTCATATAAGCGATATTTTTTACTTTTCCCTTAAGAATTTTTCCAGGAATTAACTTCAAGGCTACTTCAGCTTCGTCCCCTATTTTGATATGACGCAGCATAATCTGATTAATACCTACGGATAATACCGTATCATCTTCTTTAACATATGCTACCCAACTTCGTATAGGTAGATTAGCAACACGCTGACCAGGACGTAGTGTTAACGCAATAATAAAACCTTTACCGGGCGTACGAACAATCGTTTGCTCGAGGTTATAGTTAGCTTCATCCAGTTGCGCTTCAAGACCTTTTAATTCAGCCGTTAAGCGATCAACGTCAAATTGTGAAGCAAAATCTCTTTTAGCTAAATTTATTGCTCTGTCTAAATTGATTTTTGTTACATCACGTGAAGCTTGAATTTGACGGACTTTATATTCGAAAGTACGTGGATCGATTTTAAAAATGACTTCGCCTTCTTCCATTGGACTCAGTGGTTTACTGGATACTTCAATTACCTCACCGGTGACATTGGGAATGACTTCCACCACTTGTTGAAACATGGTGACTGGTCCAGATGGTGCGCCCCATTGCATAGGGATAAACAAAACGACAAGCAATAAAACCATCCATGCAATAGGTGACAACTTCCACCATAACGTTAACTTAATCACTTTTAATTTAAGTAAAATTGCTAATACACCAATATATAAGAGTGTAAGGAAGACAATCATGCTTTGTCCTCCTTACTTTTATTGGTATTAGGATTGGTATAAGCCCAGATGAAGGCGATGGGCATTAACAGACCCATGGTAAGTGCACCCCACCAGCCACACATATTGATGGCATCTGCTTGTGGGTGGTTTCGCGCTCGGGAAATCTTGCCTGGAAGCATTCCAAGTATGATCCAAATAAATACTACAGCTCCTAAAAGCACGAGTAGTACGATTAATGCAAAGATATCCAGTCCAGACATCTTTCCCCCTATCTAGTTAGAATCATTTCAGTTATTCACTGTTTGAGAATACGACTTAACTATGATTTTTATTAAATCTAATAGCATACGCATGCGTATGGTTTATAGTTACTTATAGCTTAATTAGCATAAAAACTCTATCAACCTTTATGATGAACACACGTAAAAAACTAACAGCTCAGGACTGGTTAGCACTGGCACTGGACACACTCGATTCTCATGGAATTCATAAGGTTAATGTTGAGTATCTTGCTCGTGAACTCGGTGTAACCAAGGGCAGTTTTTACTGGCATTTTAAAAATCGTGACGCTTTATTAAAAGCGATGTTGCAGTATTGGGTCGAAAACCTAACAACCAATGTGATAGATCGAAGTACAGAACACTCCGAGGATGCAAAGGATTCATTATTTACTTTAATTACGATAGTAACTGATGAAAATATGGGCCGATATGAGGCGGCTATCCGAGCCTGGGCCACTCACAATCAGATTGCACAATCGATATTGCAGCAAGTTGATAAACAAAGAATAACTTACATACAAAGTTTATTTAAAAAAATGGGGTTTGACAAAGCTGATGCAGAAATACGCGCACGACTGTTGCTCTATTACCAGGTTTCTGAGACAGGTATTTTCTTGAACGACTCGAAAGCAAAACGTAAAAAACTATTAAAACAACGTTTTGACTTATTGACCCGAAAGTAAATTATTGTTTTCACCTCATCCTGGCCTTCTCCCTCAGGGAGAAGGGATGGCTTCAATTTGTATAGAGATTTATGTCAAACGTATCATTTCTTTGAAAGACTGAGCAATACTAAATAAATCACATTTTCTTTAATCCCTATCCCTCTGAGACGACTCCAGGGATGGAGGAGGTAGAACGATGTCATGAACCAGAGTCGAGAGGGTTTGGTTGAGGGTGCATAAAAAAGGGCTGTGAAAACACAGCCCTTTTATTAACAACTTACAATAATATGAATTTTTATCTGTTACGTAATTTTTGAATCATTTGCAACTGAGCTACCGCTTCGGCCAGTTTTGCCTGGGCTTCTGCCATATCCATATCAGAAGACTTATCTTTCAGTAACGCTTCTGCTGACTGCTTGGCTTCCAGTGCGGCAGCTTCATCAAGATCGTGAGCACGAACACAGGTATCGGATAATACCGTTACTGTGTGGGGCTGCACTTCCAGGATACCGCCAGAAACGTAGAAGGTTTCTACTTCTCCGCCTGGCTTGGTCACTTTGACTTCGCCGGCTTTGAGAGGTGACATCAACTGGGTGTGGCGGGGATAAATCCCCACCTCGCCTGCAACAGCGGGAGCGACAACGACTTCGCAGGTGCCGGAGAAGATCTCCGCCTCTGCGCTTACGATGTCGAGGTGCATGGTCATTGCCATAGTCTTACTCCTGATCTGATCCGCTTATTACAGTGATTTCGCTTTCTCAATCACTTCGTCGATACCACCAACCATGTAGAAGGCCTGTTCTGGTAAATCGTCGTATTCACCGTTAACAATTGCCTTAAAACCGGAAATCGTATCTTTCAGGGAAACATATTTACCTGGTGATCCGGTAAAGACTTCCGCAACGAAGAATGGTTGAGACAGGAAGCGCTGAATTTTACGTGCACGAGAAACAGTCAACTTGTCTTCTTCAGACAATTCGTCCATGCCCAGAATTGCAATGATATCTTTCAGTTCTTTATAGCGCTGCAATGTGCCCTGTACATCGCGGGCTACATTGTAGTGTTCTTCGCCAATTACCAAAGGATCCAGCTGACGTGAGGTTGAATCCAGAGGATCTACCGCAGGGTAAATACCTAATTCTGCAATCTGACGCGATAGTACTACAGTTGCATCAAGGTGAGCGAAGGTGGTGGCTGGAGATGGATCGGTCAAGTCATCGGCAGGTACGTATACAGCCTGAATCGAGGTGATGGATCCGGTTTTGGTAGAAGTAATACGCTCCTGCAGGGCACCCATTTCTTCCGCCAGTGTTGGCTGGTAACCTACTGCAGATGGCATACGACCCAACAGGGCTGATACTTCGGTACCGGCCAGGGTGTAACGATAAATGTTATCGATGAATAACAGTACATCACGACCTTCATCACGGAACGCTTCCGCCATAGTCAGACCAGTCAAAGCGACACGCAGTCTGTTTCCTGGTGGCTCATTCATCTGACCGTATACCAGGGACACTTTATCCAGTACGTTGGAATCCTTCATTTCGTGGTAGAAGTCGTTACCCTCACGAGTACGCTCACCAACACCAGCGAATACAGAGAAACCACTATGCTCGATGGCGATGTTACGAATCAGTTCCATCATGTTTACGGTTTTACCTACACCGGCTCCACCGAACAGACCAACTTTACCACCCTTGGCGAAAGGACATACCAGATCAATCACCTTGATGCCGGTTTCCAGTACTTCATTCGCTGGAGCCAGGTCTTCATAAGCCGGTGCTTTACGGTGAATCGCCATACGGCTTTCTTCACCAATGGGACCTGATTCATCAATGGGGTTACCCAACACGTCCATAATACGGCCAAGTGTTTTCTGACCAACCGGAACCTGAATGGCTGCACCAGTATTAACTACTGCCATTTCACGTTTCAGGCCATCAGAACTACCCATTGCGATGGTTCGAACAATGCCATCACCAAGTTGCTGCTGAACTTCCAGCGTCAGATTAACTTCGGTAACAGTTAATGCATCATAAATCTTGGGCATGGTGTCTCGTGGGAATTCCACGTCAATAACCGCGCCGATGATTTGTACAATTTTTCCAGAACTCATATCAGTTCACCTTAAAAATTTATAGAATTTTTTTAAACAGCCGCCGCACCAGCGACGATTTCAGACAACTCTTGTGTAATCGCTGCCTGACGGGCCTTGTTGTAGACCAGTTGAAGATCGTCGATGAGGTCTCCGGCATTATCAGAGGCACTTTTCATTGCCACCATGCGTGCACCCATTTCACATGCGATATTTTCAACTACACCCTGGTATACCTGGGACTCAATAAAGCGTTTTAGCAAGCCGTCAACAACCATTTTCGCATCAGGTTCGTAAATATAATCCCAGTGATGCTTAAGCTCTGCTTCTTCCTCATCAGTCGAGATTGGAAGCAATTGCTCGAATGTAGGCTTCTGCGTCATGGTATTTACAAAGCGGTTATAAACCAGTACTAGACGATCCAGCTCACCATTGTCATAGGCATCCAGCATCACTTTTACGGTACCAATCAGGTCACTAATTCCAGGAGTATCACCTAGCTGGGTAGCCTGTGCCTTAATGTCGGCGAAGCTTTTGAAAAACCCAGAAGCTTTTTGACCAATTGTACAGAGTTCAACATCGATGCCTTTTTCATCCAGGTTGCGTAATTCACCGAGTAGTTCTCTGAACATATTATTATTCAGGCCACCACACAGGCCACGATCGGATGAAACAACAATATAACCAACACGTTTTACATTGCGATCCGCCAGATATGGATGATGATACTCAGGATGCGCCTGGGCCAGATGTTTAATCACATTTCGCATCTTGTCCGCATAGGGACGCGATGCTGACATGCGATCCTGTGCTTTGCGCATCTTACTGGCGGCAACCATTTCCATCGCACGCGTGATCTTCTGAGTATTTTTAATACTCGAGATCTGAGTACGAATCTCTTTACCGCTTGCCATATTTATTTACCTTTTCTAGTCCACCATCTCCCTCGGTCAGGAGGGAAGGGTGAGGGTTCATTACCGATCGATTACCAGGTACTAGTCGATTTAAACTTGTCAATTCCGGCAACAATGGCTGCTTCGATTTCGTCGTTAAAATCACCTGATTCGTTAATCTTGGCCAGCAAATCAGTTTCGTTGGATTTGAAGTAGGCCTGCATGGCATCTTCAAAATCAACAACCTTGGTCACGTCTACGTCATCAAGGTAGCCTTTGTTTGCAGCCAGTAATGATACCGCCTGTTCCGCAACACTCATTGGTGAGTATTGTTTCTGTTTCATTAGCTCGGTGACACGTTGACCACGTTCGATTTGCTTACGTGTTGATTCATCAAGATCGGAAGCAAACTGGGCAAACGCTGCAAGTTCACGATACTGTGCAAGATCAAGACGAACACCACCACCAAGCTTTTTGATGATTTTTGTTTGAGCTGCACCACCCACACGCGATACAGATAGACCCGCGTTAATCGCAGGACGGATACCGGCATTGAACAGATCGGACTCAAGGAAGATCTGACCGTCAGTAATCGAGATTACGTTTGTTGGTACGAATGCAGATACGTCACCAGCCTGGGTTTCAATAATCGGTAATGCGGTTAAAGAACCGGTTTTACCTTTTACTTCACCATTGGTCATTTTTTCTACGTAGTCAGCATTCACACGTGATGAACGTTCCAGCAAACGAGAGTGAAGATAGAACACATCACCCGGATACGCTTCACGTCCTGGTGGACGACGCAGTAACAGAGATACCTGACGATAGGCCCATGCCTGTTTGGTCAGATCATCATAAATGATTAACGCATCTTCACCACGGTCACGGTAGTATTCACCCATGGCGCAACCAGAGTATGGTGCGATGAATTGCATCGCAGCCGCATCAGATGCAGTCGCCGCAACAATAATGGTGTGATCCAGTGCGCCGTGTTCTTCCAGTTTACGAACAACGTTGGCAATACTTGATGCTTTCTGACCAATCGCAACGTAGATACATTTAACACCAGTACCTTTTTGATTGATGATGGCATCAATAGCAACCGCTGTTTTACCTGTCTGGCGATCACCAATAATCAATTCACGTTGACCGCGACCGATTGGCACCATGGCATCAACGGATTTCAGACCAATCTGTACAGGTTGATCAACCGATTGACGCTCAATAACACCAGGAGCAATTTTTTCGATTGGTGAAGAAATGGTTGAATCAACCGGTCCTTTACCATCGATTGGATTACCCAGTGCATCAACAACGCGTCCCATTAACGCTTCGCCAACAGGTACTTCAAGAATACGACCAGTACACTTGGCTTTGTCGCCTTCAGTCAGATGCTCGTAAGCACCCAGGACAACAGCACCAACAGAGTCAGTTTCAAGGTTTAAGGCCATACCGTATGTGTTGCCAGGAAACTCAATCATTTCACCAGCCATTACATCGGCAAGACCATGGATGCGAACAATACCGTCAGTAATACTAACGATTGTTCCTT
>Ga0316205_10004763_pt1 | contig 11653 bp, 8 predicted proteins | sample 3monthpyrite_MG_FD_204941 | JGI IMG/M metagenome (GOLD analysis project Ga0316205, IMG submission 204941) | Microbial mat bacterial communities from mineral coupon in-situ incubated in ocean water Damariscotta River, Maine, United States -... | ecosystem: Environmental > Aquatic > Marine >... | reverse complement strand
CAGGAAAGGATTGCATTGTGAAAATTGTAATAAATTAATTTTACAGAAAACAATAGGACAACGTAGCTCCTTTTATTGTGGGCATTGTCAAAAATAGATTATTTGTTAATGACAGTCACATCTTATTGTTAAGATTTCGTTCATTATAATGCTGTTTGTGAAATCTTTACAGAAAATTATCGTTTGTGTTATTATTGTACTTTGGTTTATACCAATAGGAAAATAAAAACTATAAAAAAACGAGACAATTATAATGACTAAACTTACATTAATTCTATTATTCATGAGCACGATATCAATTTCTGCTGTGCACAATGTTACAATTTCAAGCAACTCATTTACGCCCTCAGTTTTGAATATTGAAGCGGGAGATACTGTCATATTTACGAATACTAGTGGCTTTCACAATGTTAAGGCAGATGATGGCTCTTTCCGTTGCTCAACCAATTGTGAAGTAGCACCAGGAGATGGGGCAGGAGCACCTAGTTCTGATGCTTTTGTAGCTGAAATAACTTTTAACTCTATTGGAAGTTTCAATTATTACTGTGAAATTCATGGCGGTCAAGGCGGCTCAGGAATGTCAGGAGTTATTAATGTAGTTGCGCCTACTTCATCTACGGTTCATTCACTTCAAGTGAGTAATTTCGAGTTTTCTCCTCAAGACCTACAAATTGAAGTAGGAGACATTGTCAATGTATTCAAAGTTAGTGGTACACATAATATTCATGCAGATGATGGCAGCTTTAAATGTTCTGACGGCTGTATAAATACGGGTAAAAACCTATCATCATCAGAAAGCTCAAATAATTGGAGTGTATATATCCCTTTTAATGAAGTTGGAGAAAACCCTTATTTTTGTGAACCACACGGTGGTCCTGGTGGAATCGGCATGTCAGGGATAATTAGAGTAACTTTACCAGACAATATATTCTCTAACGGATTTGAACAAGTTGACGGTTAATCCAATCCATTAATTATGAAGTTTTTATTGCTTGTTTTTTTGTTAGTCAATATGAGTAAATTAGTTTACTCTAATGACTTAGATAAATTAACAAGCATTGAAAACACTGTTTACCATGAATTAAAATCTAAACTTCTTGATAAAAGTTATCACATTTACATTAAAGCCCCCAAACCCGTTGTAAAAGACAAAAAGTACATAACAGTTTATGTGCTTGATGGAGGTATAACATTTCCCTTGTTGGCTTCTTATTCCAAATATTTACAATTAGCTGAGGATGTTCCTGAGTTGATTATTGTTGGCATATCTTATGGAACTGATGATTGGAAAAAAGGAAACTCAAGAAGCCATGATTTTACAGCGCCTGCAAAAGACAGAGAACATTATGGAGGAGCTGAAAAATTTCAAAATATGTTAAACACAGAACTTTTTCCCTATATTGAAAATAACTATCCATCTAATAAAAACAAACGCATACTTTTTGGTCAATCTTTAGGCGGGCAATTTGCCATATTTAATGCCATGTTTCATCCAGATAATTTTTGGGGAATTATTGCCAGCAATCCGGCCATACACAGAAACCTTGACTTTTTTAAAAGAAAACCAATAGCAAACACCGCCTTACTTCTTTATGTTTCAAGAGCAAAAAATGACGATGAAAGATTCATTAGGCCTATGGATCAATGGTTAAGTTATTGGAAAAAAAACAAACATCCTTTGAATATGAAAGTAGAATGGTTAAAAAACCACAACCATTTTTCTGCAGCACCAGAAGCCTTTAGAAATGGGATAATGTGGATAACCAAGCATTAATTTTTTAAAGTTTTTACAACTACCGTAAAAATGTACTTATAAAAATTATGTGACTATGGGGATATATACACCTTGATTATATACAACTATAATTAAGAAAATTTGATAAGGTGCCCACTATGAAAAAAATTCTACTACTAACAACTGCCATAATCTCAAATTCAACTCAAGCAAAACTAAGCCAAATAGAACAGCAAGACTTTTTGCTTGCAAAGCTTTCAACAACAAAAGAAATAATTCATCAAGAAACATTGCTTTGGAATGAAAAATTTTACGATTCTTTAATTAATGATAACAACCCCAATATAAAGGTTGTTGGTTTTAAGGAAAAATTAAACCCAATAAAGTCACTCCAATCAAAAGCAAACATACTTGAGGTTGCAAACTCCATAAATGAAATTCTTTTATATGAGACTGTTAGCCCAAAGTCGCTCAAGAACATTAAAACCATCTGTTCCGGTCTCGAAATTAAACCACATTGTCGGCATGATTTGATTTTTGAAAAACAACTCGAACTAACACCAGAAAATGCATTTATCTATATTGAAAAACTGCATGTGGCAAAACAATATTTTGATTATGAAGAAGTAAGTGACATCCTAAATGAAATGGCTAACTCAAAGTATATGAATGCTTATTATTACCCAGATCCTGTTTTTAGAGAAAAGCTTGAAAGTTATGTTAAAGACCACCCTTTTCCTGAAAACAAATTAAAAATGGAAAAGCTTTTTAGTCTTCGCTCGTCATCTCTTTCAGATGATGATAAACAAGTAATATCGAATAACATCAATGAAATCATGATTTTAACTTATGTGTTAAGTAACCGCATGAGTGATTCAATACCAAGCTTCAGAACGCTTATACAAGTATGTGAAAACGACCCAATACATGAAAAGGCATGCTTAAAAATTGCTGATATTTTAATAAATAAAAGCAAAACAATTCTCTCTACAATGATAGGTCATACCATCATAATAGAGATTTTAAAACAAAGAAACGACCCAGAAAAGTTGAAACTGGCCGAAGCCAATAAAGAAAACTTTAAATACAAATACGAATGTTTAAGTCAAATCATGAACTATGGAAAATCAAGCTTTCTTATTAATGGGTTTAAGTTTAGTCGAAAATCAGAATCCGTTGAACGTGAAGCAGGTGAATTGGCTTATTATCAAACAATGGCAAATCAAAACTACAAACACCATAAAAGCCTAGGTGATAAGAGAATAATGCACATTGATGAATGTAATAATAAGCCCGAAATAGTAACCAACTAGACTAACACCTTGGTTTTAAATGTGATTAAGCGCTTGATCAATGTCTTCAATAATGTCTTGAGCATGCTCGCAACCAACACTTAAGCGTATTAGCCCCTCTGATAAATTATTAGCGCCCCATCGTGCTCTGCGTTCTGCCATGGTATGCATACCACCAAAACTGGTTGCTTCGAAGATTAGCTGAGTGTTTTTTAAAAAATTATCTGCTCTGTCTTTGCTTTCTAAATCAAAACTAATCACAAAACCTGTGTTGAGCATTTGCGTTTTGACTAACTTATAAGAAGGATCATCAATTAAACCAGGATAACGAACCAACCCAATCAATGAGTGCGAGTTTAAATAATCTGCCACTTGTTTGGCATTATTGACCATTCTTTCTAAACGCATATCTAAACTGGCCAAACCTCTTTGAAACAACCAAGTTTCCATTGGACCAGAAATACTTCCTGATAATTTTCTCCAATTTAAAATAGTTTCAAAAAGCTTACCATCACTTGTAGCCACATGACCCATTAATACATCACTGTGGCCATTCATGGCTTTTGTGTCAGAACACATCGATATATCTGCACCCAGAAGCAAAGGTTTTTGTCCCAAAGGCGTCATAGTGGTGTTATCAACCGCCAACAAACCTCCTTTGGCATGGACTTTGTTTGCCAGTGAATCTATATCAATAACATCCAACAAAGGATTGCTTGGAGTTTCAACAAATACTAAGTCAATGTTTGAAAAATCTGCATTTAAAATTTCAGTAGTTGGTCTTTCGATAATTTTAACACCAAACTTTTTAAGAACTGATTGAGCATAAGTCCGACTGGTATGGTAACCATCACTGGGTAATAACAAGGTGTCGCCACTTTTTAATAGAGCTGTTAATATGGCTGCAATAGCGGCCATTCCTGATGGAAAAACCAAAGCTTTGCCATGTTCTAGTTCACCTAAAGCTTTTTCAATGTTTTCCCAAGTTGGCTGGCTGTAGCGGGCATACTGATGTGTATTACTCTCAGTGTCTCCGCTTAAATGAAAGGTGCTGGCAAATACAGGACCATCAGTAAATGGTTCCCCATTGTTTCCTTTGCCCTGACCTGAATGAACAATCCTGGTTGCTTCGTGCTGTTTTTTCATAGAATAATTGATGATGTGTGTGTATTACAATTTATCAACTCATTGACAACAAAGCAAGCGCTAAATTAAACCAGTCATCAAACCTATGGCAACAATAATAAGCAGCACAGAAACAATCAAGTGAACCGCATTAATCGTCACTTTTTGTAAAACCTTTTTGCCTAAATAGGCGCCTGTAAAAGCAGATAAACAAGCAACAACAACCAAACTCCAATCAATGGCATGATAATTATTGGCCAAACCCTTTCCATAAACCGTTAATCTAGCCACATCAACCATAACCGCAACCATCACTCCAGTGGCTATAAATTGCTCTTTATTAAGTCCTGCTTTGAGCAAAAACATGCTTCTAAAGGCTCCTTGATGACCCGATAAACCACCAAAGAATCCACTGATAGTACCTCCTAGAGGCAAGTATTTTGGTCCCAATTTAATCTTTGCGAATGTTTTTGAAAACTCTAACAAAACAAATATAAGAATTAATGAGCCTACTATAATATTCAGCAATGTGGTTTGTAAACCCCAACCAAATACAATGTAATTAATCACATCATCACTTTGTGCTAACAAACTCAACACCCAAGCCCCAATAAATGCGGCAACCACAGCTGCAACGCCAAACCTCAACAGCACTTGTTTGACAGCATGTTTGCCCAAAATGGCCACTTTAAACAAATTATTTGCCAAATGAACAATCGCTGTCATACCAATGGCTACTTCTAATGGGAAGAATAACGCTACAACTGGCATTAACAGAGTACCCAAACCAAAACCAGAAAACAAGGTTAGTAGTGAAGCAGCAAAAGCAACCGCAGAAATTACAAATATTTCTAACACTGTTATTCCCCTTCAAAACCCATCAAAACATTAACTGTATTAATACCTATTTCAGCGACATTGTAACCACCTTCCATGACAAACAAAGTGGGTAAGTTTAGCTTCGACAAATGTTTTCCAATAACACTATAATCTTCTGTTTTGAGTTTAAAGTGACTAATTGGATCTCCTTCAAATGTATCCACACCAAGAGAAACAACTAATGCGTCTGGTTGATACCTTTGTATTGAAGATAATGCTGAGACCAACGCTTCAAACCATTTTTTTTGAGCTGTACCAAATGGCAAAGGATAGTTTATATTGAAACCAAGCCCTGCTGCATTGCCTTTTTCTTCTGCATATCCTAAAAAATACGGAAATTCGACAATAGGATCTGCATGAATTGAAACAAACATCACATCATCTCTTTTATAAAATATATCTTGAGTTCCATTTCCATGGTGATAATCAATGTCTAAAATGGCAACCTTTTTTGAACCTTGATCAATAAATGCTTGTGCAGCAATCGCAGCATTATTGAGAAAACAGTAACCTCCATAAACATCTTTACTGGCATGATGACCAGGAGGTCTACATAAAGCAAAGGCAGACATTTCTCCATCAATAATTAATTTTTGAGCGGTTAATGCCACATTTGCTGTGGAAGTAATAGCTTCATAAGTTCCTGATGTGATTGGTGTTCCTGCATCCATGGCATAATAAGAAACCTTTCCATCTATGTGTTCAGGGCACACTTGTCTTAAACCCCGAACAGGCCAAACTAAAGGCAGAGCATCTATATCCCCATGAACTTTTTGCCATTGTTCCCAAGCAGTTTCTAAAAATTGAAGGTAATCTTCAGTGTGAACCCTTTGAAGCACTTTAATAGGAAATTCAGTTGGTTTTATGATGGGACCTAAATTCACCGACTTAACACTTGTTAATATGGCATCAGCACGATTGGGACTTTCAAAACAAGGCATAATCTTGCCATCATTTAGCTCGCCTCTGCCACATTGTAATCTGTGCTTATCACTATAAACTGTTTTCATCCGCTTCCTCTATTGTTCACTATTGGTTTTAATATTATTACCCAAGTATAACTTGAATTGGGTTTATATTAAAATGTTAACATTCTTTAATTCTGTTCACTTCATAGGTAGAATAATAACCTCATAAAAATAACATAGATCCCTGCTTTTTTTATTAAAAAGTCATCATATATAGATTGATTAAGAATATTGTTTGCAGTGTAATTACAGGTAGAAAATAAATTTGAAAACTAAAACATCAAATATCAACTTAAACATGGACTTTAATAAAAAAGTCGTTATAAATACTGCAGAAATGGAGTGGCAAACAAGCCCATCTCCAGATGTTCTTAGAAAACCACTGTCACGTGCAAACCAAGAATCTGGGCATGCTACCAGTGTGGTTAAATATCTACCAGGAGCAAAATTTAACCAACATATTCATAACAAAGGTGAAGAAATTTTTGTTTTGGAAGGTACTTTTTCTGATGAAAACGGTGATTATCCTCAAGGGAGTTATATACGTAATCCTGATGGAACATCACATAGCCCCTTTAGTGAGTATGGGTGTGTTTTGTTCGTAAAACTGGCTCAATTTCAGCAAGAAGATAGGCGACAATTGGTCATAGATACTAATAAACAGAAATGGCTTGATGGCATTGGAGGGTTAAAAGTAATGACGCTTCATAGTCATATTCATGAACATACGGCATTAGTAAAATGGCCGAGTAATGAAATATTTCAGCCACACAGTCACTTTGGCGGTGAAGAAATTTTCGTACTTGAAGGAACCTTTCAAGATCAATTTGGTGTATACCCCAAAAACACTTGGATTCGAAGTCCACATAATAGCGAACACCACCCTTTTGTTGAAGAAGACACCATCATTTGGGTAAAAACAGGTCACTTATTGGTTTAATTCACCAATTTTTAAACAAAACCACTTTTTTCTCTAATGTTAGAATAACCTTATAGAAAAATTTAGCGATGATTAAAAAGTATTCTCAATCAGTATTAATAATGGTGTTTTATCACTTTAATGCTATTCAGGCATCACCACAAACAATCACTGTACCAGCAGAATTTCATGCATTAAATGAACCCATTATATCAGTCCTCAATATCCCTCCCACAGCCAGTGCAAGCAGACCTGTTCCTGCTTGCCTTATTTTTCATGGCTCTGGTGGTTTGTTTTCCGAAGGAGACGTTGGAGAGAATTGTGATACATCTGTTAACAATATAACCCATCATTACAACGAACTAATAGATTTATTTAATAGCATTGGTGTAGCCAGCCTTGCTCCTTCAAGTTTTGTTTCTCGTGATTCCCGCTTTTGTGAAGACAACAATGAAAATTATTTTCAATTTGTCGCACCACCCTTTCACAACCCAGGAGATGGAATACCTGTGCGTAACAAATATTATAAAATGCGAAGAGTTGTTATTCGAACACTGGATGTTTTGGCCGCATATAAATACTTATGTTCATTAGATAAAATTGATTGTAATAATACATGTATGACAGGTACATCAAATGGTGCCACAACTATAATGAGCTATATTGCTAACGATATTGGTCATCATTTAAAAGAATACACTGACATTAAAGTAAAAAGAGAACATGAAAGTAACAGTGATTTTGATGACCGTATCTTGGCTTTTGAAAACTTTCCAAATGTTCCCAACAATATTAATAAAGAGTTAAATTCAATTCAAAAACCATTATTCGCCAATGCCATATCACCCGGTTGTAGCTTAAGAAAAATAGTCCCAACCATCACCGCCGATGAAAATGATTTTGATCCTGTTGCCCACTTATTAGATTTATATTACCCTGCAGGAGAAACTCAATTGCATCTTGAAATAGGCACAGCGGATGATGTGCCTGATGCTTGTTATAATGGTGGTGTTAGAGAGGTTCAAGCCTTTGACTATGAGACCATACAAAACATAGATATTAATGATTCACAATATTTAATTTCAACTTATGAAAATGCTCCACATGATTTACTTGGAGAAGAAACAGAGGGAGAACAAATTCGACAAAAAATTAAACAACTTGCCATAAAACATTTCTTTTTGATTTATAAAAACAGTTTTGAATAATATGATAATTTAGTTATTATTTTTAGGGTCACAAGTTTGTTGGTATTTTTTTGGAGACACACCATAATGCGCTTTAAAACATTGTGAAAAGTGAGACAAGGAATTAAAACCACACATATCCGTCACTATCGATACTTGGTGGCCATTTTTAAGTTTTATGGCCGCTTGTTTTAACCGGTATTCACGCAACATATCCATGGGGTTCTGATCTATCAAGGCTTTCAGTTTTCGCTGTAATTGGCGTTCACTCATGAACATTTTGGATGACAGTTTTGTTCTGGTAAATAAAGGGTCATTAAAGTTATCTTCAATACACACCTGCAGTTTATTAATAAAATCTTGGTCTTTTTTATTAAGGCCCAAGTTTTCTTTGTCTTTCTTTTGCATCGACACATTGGCTTTGCGTTTAAGGATATTTCTGATGGTGATCACATTGTTTAATTGCAACAACAATTCATCGGCATCAAAGGGTTTTGTTAAATAAATATCTATGTGCTCTCTCCATCCTTTTATGCGACTGGTTTTATCATTGAGTGCCGTCAATAATATTAAAGGGATATGTGAGGTTCTTTGGTCGGAACGAACCATGCGGCTGACTTTAAACCCATCCATACCAGGCATCATCACATCTGAAATAATGACATCAGGAATATACTTTATTGCCAATGCCACACCTTGGGTACCATCTTTGGCTAAAATGCAATGGTAGTATGGACTCAAAGTATTGGCAATTAATGTGCGCATGTCTTTGTTATCTTCTATAATAACTATACAATCTTTTTTGCTGTCGAGTTTTATTTTTTGGTCTTCTTCCTCATGAATTAATAAAGAGTCAGGACGGGTTAACTGTTTGAGTAAACCGTGAGCAGACTCTTGGGTTTCTTTGACCTCTTCTAAGGGAATAACTGGCAGGCTAAATATAAATGCGCTGCCCTCACCCAAGGTGCTTTCTACATGGATTTTACCACCATTGGCATCTAATACCTCTTTGACTACCGCCAAACCAATGCCCACTCCCTCTATGCTCAAGTGGCTATCTAGTCGTTTAAAGCGTTTGAAAATTTCAATTTGTTGTTGATCATCAAGGCCACAGCCACTGTCTTTTACGGTGACTGATAATTGATTAGATTCCACTATTGCTGTGACATCAACAATGCCACCTGTTTGTGTGTATTTAATCGCATTCGATATTAAATTGCTCAATATAATTTCTACCGCCAATTTTGTCGTATTGACAGCTGCTGGATCATTTTGTATCAAGTTTAGTGCAATTCTTTTTTCCGATGCCAGATAATGAAAGGACTCAACAATTTTCTCTATTTGAATGTGTGCATATTGTGGAACTAACTCAAGGTTGTTATCACTGATTTTAGCCATTTGTAACAATTGTTCAACCAATGTTAAGAGGCGCGTGGCATTTCGTTTAACCATAGAAATTTCATCTATGTTGTGCTTGGGCAGGTGCGCTTTTAACAAGCTATTAATAGGTCCCAAAATAAGGGTCAATGGTGTTCTAAATTCATGAGATACATTGGCAAAAAGTTCGTTCTTTTTATCCAAAAGTGACTCAACTGTTTGTTTTTGTTTCTGAATTTCCTTGGTTTTTTGTTTGACTTCAATTCTAAGCAATTGTGCCATTTTCTTGTTGGCACGTATTTTTCTTTGCACATAGTAAAAAATTAAATACACCAATGTCAGCACATAGGCACTAATGGCCCACCAACTGAACCATGGCGCAGGCAGCACCCTGATTTCAAGGGTTTTTGGTGTTTCGCTCCAAACACCATTTTTATTCGAGCCTTTGATCATTAATGTATACTGACCAGCTGGAAGGTTGGTGTATGTGACCTGACGATTGTTGGCATCAACATAACTCCATTTTGGATCAAAACCAGACAATTTATAGGCATATTGGTTTCGCGAAGAATCATTAAAATCCAGTGCTGCAAAACCAAAACTCATCACATAATCCTTATGAGTTAGAGTCAATTCTTTTAACTGATCAATCGGTTGGTTAATCATAAAGCCTTCGTTGTCTACATAAGGCAATACTTCGTTGTTGAAGCGTTTGATTGATGTTAATTCTATTTTTGGTGCAATGGTGTTTGTATTAATCTGATTTGGATCAAATTTATTGTAACCCTTTAAACCACCAAAATACAATTGACCTTTTGCATTGATATGGTTACTGCCTCTATTAAAATAATTGTCCTGTAATCCATCTCTCTCCATAAACCATTTCAGGTTATGTGTTTTTTGATTATATAAAAACAATCCTTCTGTGGTACCAAACCAAAGCCCTTGGTTTAAATCAGAAACAATACTTTTTACGTTAATATTGTTTTTTAAAGACATTTTTTTGAGGGTTTTTTGATCGAAATCAAATCGAAATAATCCATCGGCTGCCGTACCTATCCAAAGTATATTTTTATTATCGATATAAATTGTATTAATAAATTTATTGGGTAATTGAGATTGAATTGCTTCATAAATATACAACTTATCGTCTTGCAACATATAAATGCCATTACTTGTTGCAAAAAACAATTGATTATTCTTATTGACAGCAAAGTTATGAAACTGAACGTTTGCAAAGGTTTTGTTTAAAGGTATTCTTTGATGGGTATGATTGGATTTATTAAACTTAAAAAGACCGTCTTCAGTACCCAACAAAAGGTGTGATTCTTTGTAATTTATAATGAAATTAATAAATTTATTAATTTCATTGATAGGTATAGCTTTGAAGAACTCATTATTGCTTTCAATCACATGTAAGCCCTTTGAAGAGCCTACCCACAACGTGCCAGATTCTTCTAAATATGACGATAGCACTGTTTCATTATCAAAAGCCAATGTATTATCTTCATATACAGATATTTTATTACACCCACCATTGATTTTATCTATTTTTAACACTGAGTGTTTACTATTTATCCACATGGTTTTTTTGTTTTCTGCAAAAGCCAAAACATTATTTTGGATTTGACATTCTGTGTTAATGGTGTCTGCGTTAATGCCAAAATTTTCTGTAAAGGTATCTAAAGTATTAATCTCTCCATTAAATAAAAACACCCACAATAAATTTGTTCTATCTAATAATAGACTAAAGATTTGATTACTTGTTAGGGATTTTTTATTGCCTAGTTCTGATAAGTGATGCACTATCTCATCAGTCTTTTTATTGTATTGAATTAATCCATTTGCAATGCTACCAAACCATATATGCGTTTGATTAGATATGATTTTTCTAATGGGGAAATTAATAAGTGTTGATTCAAAATGCTGCCATTGATTGTTCTTATTGTAGAAAAAAACACCCAAATCTGTAGCAACCCATAGTTTGTCTTTATCTTTATAAATGTCCCAAATAAACTTTTCTTTTAATACTTCTGGTAATTTTACCGGATTGAATGAAAGGTCATTTTTAGAAAACTTGAGTACATCATATCCTGTTGTCATTATGAGCTCATCATTAGATAAATTAATAATCGACTTAATGTTATAGGGTTGTTTTCTTTGTGGAAACT
>Ga0316205_10004762_pt1 | contig 11655 bp, 10 predicted proteins | sample 3monthpyrite_MG_FD_204941 | JGI IMG/M metagenome (GOLD analysis project Ga0316205, IMG submission 204941) | Microbial mat bacterial communities from mineral coupon in-situ incubated in ocean water Damariscotta River, Maine, United States -... | ecosystem: Environmental > Aquatic > Marine >... | reverse complement strand
GTAACAATGCGAAAGAGAAGGGCTCTTATCCTGAGTTTGAAGGCTCCAAGTGGAGCAGAGGGATCATGCCTATGGACCATGCCAACGCAGATGTGATCAATCTTGTCGACAGAGGCGGACTCTTTGCATCCAACTATGATTGGGATGAGTTACGTGAAAAAGTTAAGACACAGGGTATGAGAAACGGCTACCTGATGGCTATTGCGCCTACCTCGTCTATCTCAATCCTAACCGGAACAACCCAGGCCATCGAACCAGTCTATAAACGCAAATGGTTTGAAGAGAATCTTTCGGGTCTTATCCCGGTCGTCGTCCCTAAGCTATCACCTGACACATGGTCATACTACACCCCGGCCTATGATCTTAACCAGACGATCTTGATCAAAGCAGCAGCCGTACGTCAAAAATGGATAGATCAGGGGCAGAGTCTCAATATCTTTATCTCTTTGGATAAAGCAAGCGGAAAATACCTCAATGAGATCTATATGCTCGCATGGAAAATGGGTCTTAAGTCGACTTACTACCTAAGAAGCCAGTCGCCGGAATCAAGCGGAGACGTAGAAGACCGTTCTATGGAATGCGTCGGCTGTCAATAAGCCTGGCACCTGCTGGGTTTAAATCGTGAATCTCTTCTCTCTTAAGCACCAACGATAAGGACAAATGTGAAACCCTTAAGTAAAAATGATTTAAATACCTTTTTAGAGCGTTTTGATGATGTACGAGGGGGAGAGTTGGTCTCTCTGGAGATGATCACTCCTACAAGCTTTAAAATAACGCTTACCGCACAAGATAAAAACCGAGCCTTTGACTGGGTCAACTTAAACCTTGAGTTCAACGGTGTAACCGATGCAAAACTCTTAGACGATCATGCTTTAAAAGCAGTTGATATGGAGCAAGGTGTCAATATGAATTATACGGACGAGGGCATAGAAGTCGGGTTTGGCTCAAGGGAGTATCTCTCTTCTCCATTACATCTACGGACTACAAACCTCAAGTACGAAGAGACAAGCTTTAGCCTTTAAAGCGTGCACTTTCTTGGTGTGCGTCTTCTTTCTCGCATAGGCAATCTTATGCTTTTTTCATTGGTATAACACGCCAACATCGCTCGTGCTTCACTTAGCGTAATAAGTCTTTTTTGCAGTGCCGACACTATCATTCTTTCATTTACAAACTCTTTCATCTCTTTTCCTTTATATGAATTTTAAAATGTAAAGCATAGAGCAGCCCTACTCAGCAGAGATACTCTGGATTTACAGATTGTCTACATGCATCGATTTTATTGAAAATGTAAGCATACAAATTCTCTTTACATCTCCTAAAAAATAAATGGGTAAAGATTATATTGTATTTACAATTAGAAGGAATATAGCAAAAGCAATCAGATGATTTATATAAACAGACAGGTATAAAAACAGAAAAGTATAAATATTTTTTATAGAAAAATAACAATAAAAAATTAACTAAATATTGTTATTTAACTGCTCGGCTTACCTAGCGATAAGCAGCTGTTAAAACTGAATAAAGTATAAGAAAATATTATTAATATGCTTGTCTAAAATATCTTAGTTATTGATCATATTCACATCGATTTTAGGCGCAGGAATAGGAATGTTTTGTTCTTGCAAGGTCTTATAAATTAGACGGAAATAAGAGGAACGTGCATTTGGGCCATATGTCTTAACAAAAACAAAAAGTGTATAGTTAACACCTCTCTCATCCATTCCTGTCATAATGACTTCTATCTCATACTCTTTTGAATCTCGAATATATTTAAGCTCACTCTTTTCCAATGCATCTAAAATAACTTCGTTTACTTTTTCAAAACTAACACCATAGGCAACTGTAAAAGGGATGCTCAAACGTCTTACAGGTTCTTCTAAAGTATAGTTTATAAACGTCTGCTGTACAAGATATGAGTTTGGTACGATGACGTCTATCATAGATGATGTCCTGATCGTAACCGATCGCATTCGGATATCAGTCACATTTCCGCTGACATTATTTTCGATCTCAACAAAATCTCCGATGCGTACACTTCTTTCAACCATTAGGATAATCCCGGAAACAAAGTTTCCAACCATCTCTTTTAGACCGAAACCGATACCTACAGAAAGTGCCCCTGCGACTAAAGACAGAGAAGTGAGATCCAAACCGATATTATGCAAAGAAATTGTAATGGTGATGAAGACGATGAAGTAGTATCCAAGATTTCCAATGATCTTAAAGGATTGTTTTTGAATAAAACTGATGTGCCCTTGTGCTGCTATCACCCGTCTTTTATAAAACTTCGCAAGTATAAAACCAAAGATAATGGTCATGAACATTATCAAAACATCAGAAATTCTTACCGGTTTATCATTTAAATAGAACAGAGGAGCTTCAATCCATACTATTACTTTGGTGTAGATATTATCTGCCCATGTCTTAAAGTCATAAAGTATGGCTGTAAACTCTCCTACGTGCTGATACTTAAGCCACTCCAACATAGCCAGATCAAGATCAGCCATCTGCTTATCACTGACCGGAAGATCATCAGAATAGTTTTGCATAATACCGCGAACTACGACAAAGCTTTCTATATCCTCTTCCTGCAAGTTTTTGATCTGGTGCAATATAAGCGTATTAAGTTTCTCTTTCAAGACTTTAGCAATACTAAGATTAATGGTATCTAGCTCTTTTCGTACAAAGTTATATTTCCAGTTTTTATCGCTATCTTTAAGTCCACCAATCAGCTTAGTCTGATTCAAGTCTTCGGAGACATGTTCTTTCTTCTTAGAAGCTGCAAGGATAGCCTCTTTTTCCAAACTAAGTTCTAAATAGTCCTTTTTTTGATAAAGTGCCTGGAGCTTTGAATTTTCTTTATCTGCCTGTTTATTCAGGTTTTCTATTTCAACATCTGTATTCTTAAAACTTGAAATAAAACGGTTTTTCTCCTTTTGCAAATATGTATCATAACGTTTATAACGTCTATCGTTATAAATAGACTTCCACTTGAAATATGCATATTGAAGCTGTGTTTGTAAAATCTCGTATTTTTCCTCAGGTCTTAAGCTGGAAAGGCTGTCTTTAATCGATATCAACCTCTCTGATAACATCACTTTATTGGCTTCGTACGATTTTCGTTTATTGAGAGACTCAGCCAAATGATTAAAGTATACTAAGAACTCTTTTTGTGTCAATAGCTTTTTGCTTGGAAGTTTATACAACTCAATAGGCTGTTCGGGTGGTGTAGTAGCCAATGTTTCAATTTTCGAGAGAAAAAGCTTTTGTATACTGATCTTGTTTTGTATTTCCGGATCTGTCGATGTGTTACTTGAGATAACTGCTCGGACTTTTTGAATCTCATTCGTTGAATTGTTTTCTGAATATAAGGCTTCATTCACCTCTGCTGCGAATGAGAGTGAAGTCGCTAAAATTAAAGAAAGAATATATCTCATAAAAATCCCCATTGTTATTGCATTTGTGTCCATTATACACATTATAAATTATTTTTTGGATAAGTTAAAGTAAAGTTTTGGTAGAATTTCAAAAAAATTAGCTATCTCACTACAACGGGCCTTGTAAAATGCTCATAAAATTGAGAATGCAGACTCTGGAGCTTTTATGCAAAAAATCAGAAATATCGCCGTTATCGCGCACGTTGACCACGGTAAAACAACCCTAGTTGATGGTCTACTAGAACAATCAGGAACGTATGGAGATCACGAAGCACATGAAGAACGTGCCATGGATTCAAATGCTCTAGAAAAAGAGCGTGGTATCACGATTCTTTCAAAGAATACTGCGATTCGTTATAAAGACTACAAGATCAATATTATCGATACTCCGGGTCACGCTGACTTCGGTGGTGAAGTCGAACGTGTTCTTAAGATGGTTGATGGAGTACTTGTACTTGTTGATGCTTATGAAGGTGTTATGCCTCAGACTAAGTTTGTTGTTAAGAAGATGTTAGCTCTTGGTAAAAAACCTATTGTTGTTATCAATAAGATCGACAAGCCGTCTGCTGATCCAGATCGTGTTGTTGATGAGATGTTTGACCTTTTTGCTCAAATGGACGCAACGGATGATCAACAAGATTTCCCGGTTATCTATGCAGCAGCTCGTGATGGTATCGCTAAAATGGATATGAGCGAAGAGGGCGGAGACTTCAAATGTATCTTCGACACTATTCTTGAGCATGTTCCTGAGCCAGAAGGTTCTCCAGAAAACCCTGCACAGGCACAGGTTTTCACACTTGACTATGATAACTATGTTGGAAAGATCGGTATTTCTCGTATCTTCAACGGTAGACTTAAAAAAGGAGATCAGATCAAGCTTGCAAAAGCAGATGGCGAATTTGTCAGCGGTAAGATCTCTAAACTTATCGGCTTCCACGGTCTTAACCGTATGGAGATCCAAGAAGCAGAAGCGGGTGATATCGTTGCTATCGCCGGTATGGAAACAGTTGACGTTGGAGATACTATCTGTGATCCGGTTAATCCTGTTGCACTAGACCCTATGCACGTTGAAGAGCCAACTCTTACTGTTGTTTTCTCTGTAAATGACTCTCCTCTTGCTGGTCAAGAAGGTAAGCATGTTACGTCTAACAAGATCCGCGAGCGTCTTGAGTCTGAGATGACTACCAATGTTGCAATGAAATGTGAAACAGTTGGTGAAGGTAAGTTTAAAGTATCTGGACGTGGTGAACTTCAGATCACTGTACTTGCAGAAAACATGAGACGTGAAGGTTTCGAATTCGGTATCTCTCGTCCAGAAGTTATCGTTAAAGAGATCGAGGGTGTTAAGTGTGAGCCATTTGAGCACTTAGTAATTGATGTTCCTGAAGAGCTTGGTGGTAGTGTAATTGAGCGTCTTGGTAAGCGTAAGGCTGAGATGAAATCTATGCTTCCAATGGGTGTTGGTTTCCAGCGTATAGAATTTGAGATCCCTGCACGTGGTCTTATCGGCTTCCGTGGTCAATTCCTAACAGACACTAAGGGTGAGGGTGTAATGAATCACTCTTTCTTAGAGTTCCGCCCTTACTCAGGTACCGTTGCATCTCGCCAGTATGGAGCACTTATCTCTATGGAGACTGGTACTGCATTAGCATTCTCAATCTTCAACCTTCAAGACCGTGGTGGTATGTTCATTAAACCACAAGATAAGGTGTATGAGGGAATGATCATTGGTGAGCACTCACGTTCAAATGACCTTGCTGTTAATCCGATCAAAGGAAAAGCTCAGTCAAATGTTCGTTCATCAGGAGCTGATGATGCTATTAAACTGGTTCCACCACGTGATATGAACCTTGAAAAAGCGCTTGAGTGGATCGAAGACGATGAGCTTCTTGAAGTCACTCCGTTAAGTGTACGTATCCGTAAACGTATGCTTACAGAAGCAGAACGTAAACGTGCTAGCCGCTAAAACTCACTAAGCCTAAGGGCTTAGTTCATCTATAGCAACCAAAAATCCCTCAAGTGTATATTCTTCCTCATTCACATCAATAAAAGATATGATCTCATTCTTATTCGAATGTGCATAGATGCCAACCGTTAATACCATCAACACAAAAAAAATATCCTTGATCATGATAGACCTCTCTCTCATATAAAGATAATAATTTTAAACGGTTTTAGTTAATCAATAAATAATCAACATATAATCAACGGTCAACCACTTTTGACACTACACTCTATTATAAATATTTATACCAATAAACTTATCTCTATGCACTGGTTTTTCTGTGTATCCAAAATATAAGTAAAGTAGCGTGAAAACACACCTATTAAACACATTCTATATACAACTGGACTTTTATATTATTTAATATAATCACACTCTCAGTGCTTAAACATGCGCACCAGATGAGTTATAACCCTGCAGCAGTCAGACTCAGTTATGAAGACAAAAGTGACCTAACACTAATAAAACATCTTGGTGTCCTTGAATCTCAGAGTATCGATGATACTGCGCTGATTAGGCTTCTTAACCACTATAACGGAATTTGAACAAACCGGTTAGCCACTGCACAGACAACAGACAGCTTTATCTTAGTGGCTTAGAGATGTGCCAAGGCAATACCATCACGTTATCAAAACCTCAAACTGTCGTGCTCTTTATAAAAAAGAGGTTTCTCTGAAAAGCACAAACTTTCTACTTCATCTAAGTCTATAACAACTTTATATAGCCATATGAATTCGATGAAAAAGATAGAAACTCACCGTTTTTAAATAAGTTAAAGTAATATATTTGTATAGTATTATATAACCTAAAGGAGACCTAATGTACACAAAATCAGTCATGCTTATTGTTGCTTCGGCTATGATAACGATCAATGTTTACGCCGGTGCAACGGAAGACTTCCATGCAAAAGCATCCCAGAAGGTGAAAACACTTGTTAAAAAACACAATGTGCAAATCGTAGGCTATCAACATGTCAAAGAGGCCGTTGGTACGGGGATCAGAAAAGTTGCAAAAGCGGTTATCATCGATGCACGACCATCGAAAAAATATCAAATGGGACATATCCCTTCATCTTTGTCACTTCCTGATACAAAGTTTGATGTGCTGTACGAAGAGACCTTCAAAGGTGTAGCTAAATCGAAAGAAATCATCGTCTACTGCGGCGGTTACGCCTGTGCTAAAAGTCCTAAGCTTGCAGGTATGTTGCTACAAAAAGGTCACACAAATGTAAATGTTTACGCTGCCGGTATGCCGCAGTGGAATAACAATAACTACGTTGAAATTGATGTGAATATTGCCAAAGCCTTACATGATAAGAAGATGACACTTTTTATTGACTCACGACCTTACGGAAAATTCACTCAAGGTACAATTATCGGTTCGCTCTCTGTTCCAGACACTAAGTTTGAAGATTACAAGGGTTTTATGCCTACTGATACTACAACGCCTATTGTGACATACTGCGGCGGCTATGATTGTGGGAAGTCCCATAAGATCGCAAGAAACCTAGTTGCTATGGGATACACAAACATTAAAGTATTGGCTTCGGGGTATCCCTCATGGAAAAGTGCAGCTTATCCAACGACAGCGACAAATATCACCAAGAAAAAAATCCCTTCAACTGTATCGGATGTGAAAACTTTTCTCAAAAAAGGAGAAGACACAGGAACTGTTGACGGCGAATGGTTTGTAAAAAATTTTAAAACTTTCCCAAAAACAGTCACGTTAGTCAGTGTTATGTCTCCTGAAGAATTTAAAATGGGGCACATCAACGGTTCTATCAATGTTCACGCAGAAAATGTAAAACCAAAAGAGCTTTTGTCTGCCTTGCCAGAAACAGGTGAGATCGTATTCTATTGTGGAACAGGTGTACGTGCAACAGAAGCATGGGCAATACTAGCTGAAGATCTGCAATACAAAGATATCCACAGGATTTTCTATCTTGATGCAGATATTGAATGTAATAAAAACAATGCATGTTCTATTAAACCTCATGAACCGCTAGGGATTTAAACCGTATCTCAAAGACGTGTTCCTTCTTGGAACATTGTCTTACTTTTGTATGACCTTGAAACCTCTTGCCTTCAACAATTCAACGATACCTTCCCTTCCAATTACATGCCCAGAGCCAACGACAACAAAATAATCTTTTTCTGTCTTTAAGAATCCCTCTATCTTATCTGTCATCTTGTAGTTTCGTTTGGTGATAAGTTCATCATAGACTTCTTGAAGACTGGGATCCTCATCCAAAGGCAGAGAGATTATCGTTTCCAGTGCATTACTGTCGCCTTTTTTCCAACTCTCAAACATCGACTTCAGCAACGGTTCAAGCTCTGTCATCGATTCCAGGGTATACAGCAAGAGCTTGTCTTGAAAAGCTTCATCATCCTTACTCAGTAATGCCATCTGTTCTGCAGCTGTCTCAAGTTCGACTATGGGTCTGTTCTGCGCTCTTGCTTTATCCAGAAAGTATTTATCGATCCCCAGTTCAGGCAGATACCCTAATCGCATCATCTCCGTCACCGTTATCTGCAGCATAACCACCCACGGTCTCATGTTTTGCATCTCATCCATGGATAGCCCTCTTTTATTTGCATACTCAAGCAGAGAGCCATAGGTATGCTCACTGAGTTGTGTTTGCAAGCTCATGCCTGAAGGATAGATACCTGAGTTCAGCATGACCTCTTGCATCATAGACACAGACTCATCGCTCGAAGGGTCCACTTCCACGACTAAGACATCACTGTTCTCATACGCTTTAGTAATGACTTGGTCCAAAGGATAAAGTTCAGGCTTAGCCAGATGGATTGAGCCAAAAATATAAACTGTATTCTCACTTGAACTCACTTTGTAGAGTAGAGAATGCCCTTCCAGTCCAAGTGTAAAAATAAGTAAAAGTGAAAAAATGTAACGGCATTTTTTTAACAAATTAAGCCCTTAGAGTGCCCTATATGGGAATGTTTTTTTTCGTGTTTAAAGTGTATCGAAAAAAAGTCAAAATTCTTTCCTTATTAAAGATAAAATAGGTCATACATGATGTATAATTTTTGAACTAATGACAAAGATTACTTTGTACAGAATCACCTAAAGAAAGATATCTACTATGGATAGAAAAAAAATCTACAATCCCGACTCAAAAGAGAGTGTCAGCGAACGAAGAATATTCGGCGGAAACCCGACAGGTATTTTTGAATTAAATAATATCAAATACCAATGGGCCTATAATCTTTGGGAGATGATGCTAAACAATACATGGTTTCCAAAAGAGGTCGATATGACCCGCGATGCTCTTGACTACAAGAACCTTACGGACACTGAAAAACGGGCTTACGACAAAGCATTGGCCCAACTTATCTTTATGGACTCACTGCAAACTAACAACCTGATCGATAATGTCAATCCTTATGTGACTTCTCCGGAGATCAATCTTATCCTTGTACGTCAATCTTTTGAAGAGGCTCTTCACTCCCAGTCCTATGCCGTTATGGTCGACTCTATCTCTCACAACTCTGATGAGATCTATAACCTATGGCGTTCGGACATGAAACTGAAACATAAGAATGATGCTATTGCCGCTGTCTTTGACGAACTGACTAAAAACCCAACAGAGACAAACTTCTTAAAAGCCTGTTTTGCAAACCAGATCCTTGAAGGGATCTACTTCTACAGCGGATTTGCTTATATCTATACGCTTGCACGTGCCGGCAAGATGCTGGGTTCAGCTCAGATGATCCGTTTTATCCAGCGCGATGAGGTAACGCACCTTACCCTCTTTCAAAACATTATCAACACCTTGAAACGTGAGCGTTCTGATCTCTTTACCGATCAGCTTAAAGACGATGTCTACGCTATGTTTGAAAATGCGGTAGAGCTTGAAGTCGCATGGGGACAGTACATCACTCAAGGCCAGATCCTCGGTCTTACCGACAATATCCTCGAACAGTACATCAAGTACCTGGCTGATAGCAGATTAACGGCTGTAGGTTTTGAAAAACTTTATAATGTTGAGCATCCTATCAAATGGGTAGACGACTTTTCAAAATTCAACGACCAAAAGACAAACTTCTTCGAGGGAACCGTAGCCAACTACTCCAAGGGTTCTTTAGACTTTGACGACTTTTAGGAATACAGAGCTTACTCTGTAACCCTTACCTCATGGCAACCAAAACACGACACCTCGCAACACTCCAGTTTGAATCCACCGACAATTATGATAATAATCTGGCCACCCTCATAAGCCTGATCGAACAAACACCTGATAACGCTATTGTTTTAGCCCCGGAAGTCTGTTTGACAGACTTTGATTACGAGCATTTTGAAGCTGCTGCAGCCTTCTCGGCAAGCGCCATTGAAAAACTTCTAACACTAAGTAAAGAGCGTATTATCACACTAAGCGTCATCGAAAAGCATGAGAACGGAAAGTTTTACAATATTGCCAAAGTCCTGCATGATGGAATGATCGTCCATCAGCAGTGTAAAAACAGACTCTTTAAACTCGGAGATGAGCATAAGTACTTCACACAAGGAAAAGATGAACACCTTAGTCTATTTGAGATAGAGGGCATCACATTTGGTCTGATGATCTGTTTTGAACTTCGCTTCAAACAGTACTGGCAAGACCTTGAAGGTGCAGATATCATCCTTGTGCCTGCACGATGGGGAAAAAACCGTAGAGAGAACTTCCAGACCCTTACACAATCCCTTGCTGTTTTGAATCAATGCTATGTCCTCGCCTCCGATGCTTCCAATGAGGATTGCACTTCCATGAGTGGTATTATCACCCCTTTTGGCAAAGCTGTGCGTAACGGGAACGCACTTTGCTTAGTAAGCACATATGACAAACAAGAGATCCGCCGTATGCGCAGATACCTCGATGTCGGTATCTAAGGGGAAACGTTGACTGAGAGAATGATCGCCATTAAAAATGCTCGCTTAGCCGAAGACATAAATGCAAAGTTTGTACTGAGCGACAACATATACAAAGCCATAGCTTCGACCAATCGAGAGGCCTTTGTCCCTGCAGGTTTTCGCAACAGTGCGTATAAACTGGATGCTCTGCCTATCGGCGCTAACCAATGGATATCTTCGCCTCTTACCGTTGCCAAGATGAGCGAATATCTTTTTCCCCAGGGAGCAGACTCTGTTTTAGAGGTCGGATGCGGTAGTGGCTATCAGGCTGCCGTTCTTTCCAAACTCTTTCGCCGTGTCTTTACCATAGAGCGGATAGAACCCTTGATGGTGGAAGCAAAGCATCGTTTCAGATCCCTTAACATCTCCAATATCCATACCCGTACAGATGACGGTCAGTCCGGCTGGGTACAGTATGCCCCTTATGACCGTATACTGTTTTCTGCTTCGGCTACCCATATTCCCCAAAAACTTATTGACCAGCTGTCTCCAAACGGGATCATCGTAGCACCGATGGAAAAATGCGGGAAACAGGTGATAACACGCTTTACAAAAGTCGGTAGCAGTTTACAGGCGGAAGAACTCGAAGAGTGTGAGTTCGTACCGGTTTTGAATGGTGTACAGAAATGAAATGGACTTCAGAAAAGTAGCCGAGGCAGTTTTGCAAAGCAAAAACTTTCAGGCGAAGCCGAGAAGTAAGACGAACTTTACAAAAGTAGGTAATGAATGGAAACTAAAACAATAGGCCAGATGTGGGACGAGAAGTTTTCACGGGAAGGATATTTTTACGGGTTTGAACCTAATGTCTTCATCGAGTCTAAAACTACTTTGTTAGCACCTCAAAGCAAGGTCTTATGTCTTGGCGAAGGGGAAGGACGCAATGCTGTATATTTGGCAGACAAGGGCTTTGAAGTCACTGCACTGGATGCTTCAGCTATTGGTATGAGTAAGGCACTCGCCCTGGCATCAAAACGCGGTGTTAGTTTTAATGTGCAGCTTCTTGACCTGGAGCAATGGGATCCCAAGGAGAGCTATGATGCGATTGTCACCTCTTATCTGCATCTGGAGGAACCGCTGCGCACCCAAACCTTTCGCAAAGCAGTATCATCCTTAAACCCCGGAGGACACTTTATCGGCGAGTTTTTTTCACTCGCTCAGATCCCCAGAGAAAGCGGGGGACCGAAAAAACCCTCTCTTCTGTATACCATCGATTCCTTGCAGGAAATCTTTACTCTGGATGGTTCCACGATACTCTACCTGCAAGAGTGTGACGTCCCTCTTGATGAAGGAAACGGTCATCAGGGC
>Ga0316205_10004760_pt1 | contig 11658 bp, 9 predicted proteins | sample 3monthpyrite_MG_FD_204941 | JGI IMG/M metagenome (GOLD analysis project Ga0316205, IMG submission 204941) | Microbial mat bacterial communities from mineral coupon in-situ incubated in ocean water Damariscotta River, Maine, United States -... | ecosystem: Environmental > Aquatic > Marine >... | reverse complement strand
CCCTGAGTCAGTAACTTTTTGAACGGTTCGGTGACATTGGTTAAGCCCATGTCACGCATCACCTTGGTCCAGAAGCGCGAATACAATAAATGCAGAATAGCGTGTTCAATACCACCCACATATTGATCAACCGGCATCCAGTGATTGACACGTTCGTCGGTCATCGTTTCAGCATCAGGACAAGTGTATCGAGAAAAATACCAGGATGAATCAACAAAGGTATCCATGGTATCGGTTTCTCTACGTGCATCCGCACCACATTTTGGGCAACTGCATTTTAAAAAGTCTTCAGATTTATTCAGTGGATTTCCTGAACCATCCGGTACCAGATCTTCCGGCAGTTTCACTGGCAGCTGGTCTTCAGGAACAGGAACGTCTCCACAGCTGTCACACTTAATCATTGGAATCGGTGTGCCCCAGAATCGCTGACGAGAAATACCCCAGTCCCGCAAACGCCAGGTGACTTTTTTCTCACCCAATTCTTTGGCAGACAGATCAGCAGCAATCGCATCAATCGCTGCATCAAAACCCAGTCCGTCGTATTTGCCAGAATTAATACAGCTACCATGTTCTGCATAGGCCGCTTGCCAGGGCGCTGGCACCTCATCGCCGGCACTGGTTTTAATCACCGGTTTAATCGGCAAGCTGTATTTTTCAGCAAAGGCAAAATCACGCTCATCATGTGCAGGCACAGCCATGACTGCACCTTCGCCATAACTCATCAATACATAATTGGCGACCCACAATGGCAGCTCTTCACCTGTCAGCGGATGCGTGACTGTCAGGCCTGTTGCCATGCCTTTCTTTTCCTGAGTTGCAATTTCTGCCTCTGAGACGCCACCTTGCTTACATTCTTCAATAAATGCCGACAGATCTGCATTGTCTTTTGCTGCAAACTCAGCCAGCGGATGCTCGGCTGCAACCGCCACATAGCTTGCTCCCATCAGGGTATCAGCCCGGGTTGTAAACACCCAAAGATCACCACCGCCATTGATCTTGTGTGGAAAACCAACTCGCACACCAAAGCTCTTACCGATCCAGTTTTTCTGCATCGTACGAACCTGTTCAGGCCAGCCATCAAGCTGATCCAGGTCATTCAATAATTCATCGGCGTATTTGGTGATGGCCATGTAATACATGGGAATTTCGCGTTTCTCGACTTCAGCACCTGTGCGCCATCCTTTACCGTCGATCACCTGTTCATTGGCCAGTACAGTCTGATCAACCGGATCCCAGTTCACAGTACCTGTTTTCTGGTAAATAATGCCTTTTTCCATCAACTGCAAAAACATCCACTGGTTCCAGCGGTAATATTCCGGCTGACAGGTTGCCAGCTCACGACTCCAGTCAATTGCAAAACCAAGAGACTGCAACTGATTACGCATATAATCGATATTGCTATACGTCCATTCAGCAGGTGCTACTTTGTTATTCATTGCCGCGTTTTCAGCAGGCAGACCAAATGCATCCCAACCCATAGGCTGTAAAACACTCTTCCCCATCATGCTTTGATAACGCGAGATTACATCGCCAATTGTATAGTTACGCACATGCCCCATATGCAGCCGACCACTGGGATACGGGAACATCGACAAGCAATAAAATTTTTCCTTGCTGGCGTCTTCAACAGCCTTAAATACTTGATTTTTATCCCAATATTCCTGGGCTTCAGCTTCAATACTCTGTGGATCGTAATTCTCTTGCATTTCGTCGGTTAACTCGGCAGTGATTATTTATCTGGTCTATAAAATATTATCTGGAAGCTTTTCAGAATACTCATCTTAATGAGAAAAAGCCCGTTCAATAAATGGGCAAGGATACATCAGCCATGCTGGCATTGAAACAATGACTTGAGGTATTTACGATCAAAGTGGGAATCATTATGAATCATCAAGAAACCGGGCACTTAGTTGACGGTTACAACAGGATGATGGAGCGAATTAAATCGACTATCGATAATGCCACGGAAGATGCCACCCCTACCCTTCAACATGCGATGGATCAGGCCATCACACAAGCCAATGAGCACAAAGAACTAACAAAAGAAGAGGCAGAACAGATTGCCAACACCATTAAGCACGATTTAAATGATGCTGCCGAACATTTAATGGAAACCAACAGCGATTTTACAGAATGGCTAAAAATGGATCTGGATGCACTGGAACAAAAGATTCTTGATCTTTTCCTGTCAGTTGCAGATCACACTCGAATGGAAATTAAACAATTTATTGGCGACATCGAGGATTCAACCTATTACTCGAATGATCTGGCCTGTAAAGGTGACTACCAATGCGAGCACTGTAACAATGTATTACACGTTGCGCGGGTCAGTCCTCTAAACTCCTGTCCGGTCTGTAAACAAACCGAATTCAAACGCTACCATCCACCGTCTCACTGACAACTCCATCAGACTAGAGAGCGGCTTTCTCAGATTTGACTGAATAGCCGCGCCAAACTAACAATCCCAGCGCCAGCAAGATGACTGGCACATTACCCCAGAGCACATAAGGCGTTGTGCCGGACATTGCCTTGATTTCCCCCGATACGGTTGTTTTTTCGAACAATGCCGTGGTTAAAATCTCTTCACCTTTAGCACCGATGATGGCAGAAACCCCGGTATTGGTTGAACGAATCATATAACGCGATGATTCCAGGGCACGAGCACGGGCAATCTGATGATGCTGATAAGGTTCAGCCGTTTTCTTAAACCAGGCATCATTGCTGACATTAATCAGAAACTTGGCCTCCGGTAAGCTGGACCGAATTTCACGATCAAACACATCTTCAAAACAAATACTTGCACCTACCGGAAAACCAATAACATTCATCAATGGCTGATCATCCGCCCCGCTGGCAATATCACTCATCGGAAACTGAATAAATTTTCGTACAAATTCAAATAATGATCGAAAAGGCATGTACTCACCCAACGGCACCAGGTGCTTTTTCTGATAAAAATCGCCTTCACTACTTAGTAAGCTGTTGTAGTAACGTCCGCTATCAATATCACGAATAAAAACACCAGCCACCACTTCAGTATCAGACCGCTTCGCTTCCTGTTTAACCCGCTCCCAAAATGGAGCCACTCTCCTTACAAAACTCGGGATAGCGGTTTCTGGCCAGACAATCAGGTCACTGTCTTTGTGCGCTTTGGTTTGTTCAAGATACCATTGCATGGAAGGTGCTTTATTTTCAGCCCGCCATTTTTGATCCTGAGAAATACTAAGCTGCGCAAGACTGACTTTAATCGGATCAGAAACCGGTTCACTCCAGTTAATCAGCGACAGTAACTGTCCAAGAATAAAAACCAGGAAAACTGCCGGCAAAAGAACGCGTGCTTTTTGTGGCTGCAACACACTGTTTAAAATTAAACCGGCAACCATCAACATCACAACACCAGCACCCAAAGCACCAAAAACTGGTATATAGAATGCAAGACCGGTATCAACCTGAGACACACCCAGCGACAACCAGGGAAAACCGGTAAACAGATAACCACGAAGCCATTCTGTTAAGGCCCACATCACTGGCATACCAACCAATAAAAATAGCATCAGGTTTTTATTAAAAAAGCGCTGCGCCAGATAAGCTGCCAGCCCGGGGAATAAAGCACAGTATGCAGCAAGCACCACAATCATCAGTACAGCCAGTGCTGCCGGTGCGTGACCAAAAGTGTGAATACTGTGATAAATCCAGCTAAAGCCAATCACAAACTGACCAAACCCAAACAGCCAGCCAAGCCAGAAACTTCTGATGTTTGACTGACTTATTAAATACCAGACAAAAATACTGAGTAACGGAAACAACAGATAAGGAAGATTATATGGCGCAAAACCAAACGGGATAAGCAGACCAGTCATCAGCACAACAAGATCAGAAACCCGGGGTTTTGTAAAAAATCCTTTTAGCTTTTTAATCATGAAACGATTTACGACTCTATGGCAGCGACCGGCAGAATAATGACCTGAATATTATGAATACGACGACTGTCTGCACTCATAACCTTAAACTGTAAGCGACCTATAGAAATCATTTCACCGCGGGCAGGAACATGTCCAAATTGCTGAATCAGCACTCCGGCAATGGTGTCAAACTGATCATCATCAAACTCTGTCGCAAAAACATCGTTAAACTCTTGCAGCGACGTTGTTGCCCGGACTGAATAACGGGTCAGCCCATGACGACGAATATCAGACTGATCTGCTTCATCATGCTCGTCATCAATCTCACCAACAATTTGTTCAAGCACATCTTCAATCGTTACCAGACCAGCAATGCCGCTGTACTCATCAACCACTAATGCCATGTGATTTCGACTGGCTCTGAATTCACGCAACAGATCATCAATACGTTTGCTCTCGGGCACAAAAGCAGGTGAACGAAGAATATCACGCAGTTCAAAATTATCACGTTCAGACATATCAGCGTAACGCAGTAAGTCTTTAGCTAATAAAATACCGACGATTTCATCACGGCTATCACCGATAACAGGGAAACGTGAATGACCTGAGTTGGTAACGACAGGTAACATGTCTTCATAACTGGAATTTTCATCAATCACAACCATTTGAGATCTTGGAATCATAATGTCACGCACCTGCGTTTCCGCAACCTGTATAACATTTTCCATCATGGTCAGTGCATTGTAATCAAACAGGTCACGACGTTGTGCCTGCCTGAGCATTTCAATCAGTTCGTTTCGTGACTGAGGCTCAGACAGAAACGCAAAACTTAAGCGCTCCAGCCAGCTACGTCGATTTTGTTCAGACTCTTTTTCAGCCATATTCGTTGATACTCTGTTTACTCATCAGCATTGAATTGGTACGGATCATCAAAACCCGATTGTTTTAAAATTTTGATTTCCAGCGCTTCCATTTCGGTCGCCTCGCGATCATCTATATGATCATAACCCTGTAAATGCAACATGCCATGTGTCAGTATATGAGCCCAGTGAGACTCGACACTTTTATTCTGCTGCTTTGATTCCTGATCAACAACAGCGGCACAAACCACCAGATCGCCCAGCAAATTCATTTCCAGTACCTGCGAGAATTCATCAGGCATCTCCATGGGAAACGAAAGTACATTTGTGGGTTTATCTTTACCACGATATTCTTTATTTAATGCCTGACTTTCATCTGCATCAACTATTCTTAAAGTCACCTGAGTATCTTTATCCTGAAGTAATGCCTGTTCAGCCCAGCTCATCATTTTTTCTTCAGAAGGAACTTCAAATTCTTTTTGTTGATTTTGAATAATGAGCTCCAGCATTTTAATTATTCATTGCCCGATTTTTTATTATATTTTTCAAATGCTTCAACTATTTTCTGTACCATAGGATGACGCACAACATCTTTACTATCAAAATAAGTAAAGCCTATCGTATCAATTTTATTAAGTACATCAATCGCGTGTTTCAGGCCGGATTTTTTATCTTTTGGTAAATCAATCTGCGTAATATCGCCGGTTACCACTACTTTTGAACCGTAACCAAAACGGGTGAGAAACATTTTCATCTGTTCAACCGTTGTATTTTGCGCCTCATCTAAAATAATAAATGATTCATTCAGGCTTCTTCCGCGCATATAAGCCAGCGGTGCAATTTCAATCACATTATTTTCAATCAGTTTATTAACCTGCTGAAAACCCAGCATTTCATATAACGCATCATAAATAGGACGAATGTACGGATCGACTTTTTGCGCCAGATCACCCGGTAAAAAACCCAGCTTCTCACCCGCTTCAACAGCAGGGCGAACCAGAACCAGACGCTGCACTTTTTCCTGCTCAAGTGCCTGCACTGCACTGGCCACCGCCAGATAAGTTTTACCTGTACCGGCTGGTCCTATACCAAAAGTCACATCATACTGACTCAGGTTACTCAGATACTCACGCTGGTGCTGACCACGACCTTTAATAACACCGCGACGAATATTGACCATTTCTGAACTCAGGTCAGCATCTGATGAATACTTGTCGTTAATTGCCTGCTGCAAATTCAGATGAATCAGCTCTGCATCCAGTGTTTGTTTTTCTGTCATTGCATACAGATCTTTTAATAACTCTGTAACGCGCGTAACGACTGATGGGTCACCGGTCACTTTAAACTGATTGCTTAAATGCGTAATTTCAACACCCAGCCGTTTTTCAATTTCCCGGATGTGTTCATTCATCGGGCCACATAAATTTGCCAGACGCAAATTGTTTGCAGGCTCTAGGTCAATACTGGTTGTTACACTCATAGTTCAGGCAGCTTTGATGATTATCGTTAGCGGAAATTCAGACAGCAGCAAACTGTCGAACGGTGTCATGATCAGAGACGGCGACAAAATCACCACGCAAAGAATTAGTTGAAGCACTGGTAATCTTTACTGTCACAAAGCGACCAATTAAATGTGCCGGGGCAGCAAACCTGACCACCCGGTTATTTTCTGTGCGCCCGGAAATTTCGCCCTCGGTGTCACGGGCTTTGCGTTCAACCAGAACGCACTGCTCTGTGCCAATCATTGAATGACTGATTGCAGATGCTTGCTCATTAATTTTATCCTGCAAACGTTGCAGCCGCTGTTTTTTCTCATCCAGCGGTACATCATCTTCATAAGCCGAGGCAGGAGTTCCCGGGCGGGCACTGTAAATAAAACTGAACGACATATCAAAGCCAACATCGTCAATCAGTTTCATGGTGTCTTCAAAATCTTTTTCTGATTCACCCGGGAAACCGATAATAAAATCAGATGAAACCGTCAGTCCCGGACGAATTTTTCTTAAACGCCGGATTTTTGATTTGTATTCAAGTGCGGTGTGGCCGCGCTTCATTGCAGATAAGGTAAGGTCCGAACCACTTTGAACCGGCAGATGAACAAAACTGACCAGTTCAGGCACTTCGGCATATACCTCAATCAGACGATCAGAGAATTCAACCGGATGCGATGTGGTGAAGCGAATACGGTCAATGCCATCGATGGCGGCAACATAGGTAATTAATAAAGCAAGATCTGCTTTTTCATCCACCGGACTGCCATCTTCGGCAACCATTTCGCCCTGGTAGGCATTGACGTTTTGACCGAGCAAATTCACTTCACGCACACCCAGTGCAGCGAGTTTTGCAACTTCTGCCAGCACATCATCAAACGGACGGCTGACTTCTTCACCGCGCGTATAGGGTACAACACAGAACGTACAATATTTACTGCACCCTTCCATAATAGAGACAAAAGCCATCGGTCCTTCTGCCGTTGGTTCAGGCAAATGGTCAAATTTTTCAATTTCAGGGAAGGAAATATCCATCAAAGGATTGTGCTTTATCTCAAGCTCACTGAGCATAGCAGGCAGACGATGAATAGTTTGCGGACCAAAGACCAGATCAACATAAGGTGCACGCTGACGAATGACACCACCTTCCTGACTCGCGACACAGCCGCCGACGCCAATAATCAGATCCGGATTTTTCTCTTTCAGCTTTCTCCAACGACCAAGCTGATGAAAAACTTTTTCCTGAGCTTTTTCACGAATCGAGCAGGTATTTAATAATAAAATATCCGCTTCTTTAGGTTCAAAGACTTCTTCCAGCCCGTGAGAATCTGCCAGCACATCACGCATCTTGGCAGAATCATATTCATTCATTTGGCAACCGAATGTCTTAATAAACAGCTTACGAGCCATATCAACCTTAAATTCATCAAACAGACCGGAAATTTTACCACAGTCCTTTTTTATTTATCATTAAATCAACCCATATGCAGGTATTTGCGAACCACTTATGCTTGACCCTGTAGTTAACTACAGAGTTATAGTCTTCACAACTTAATACCAAAAGCCTGCGAATATGAAAATTAACAATATGCTTGAAAGCCTGAGCTCACTTGGCACCGGTGTCAGCGTCATGGGCTGCGCCTCCTGTTTTCCAGCCGCCGCCTCACTCGGATCGAGCCTCGGACTGGGCTTCTTAGCCCCGTTCGAGGGACTTTTTATCAACACATTATTGCCACTATTTGCCGTCATCAGCTTGTTACTGCAGATCTATATAGCCTGGCTAAACAAAAGCAAAGTCTGGCTGATAGCAGGTATCACCGGCCCTTTGATGGTATTGGCAACGCTTTATTTGTTCTGGACCGATGACTGGAGCACATACATGCTCTACGCCGGTATAACACTCATGCTTATTGTTTCTGTCTGGCAATGGCTCAGACCGGTCAGTGCCTGCAACTCTACAGGTATATAAATTCATGACAAATAAACCTCAAAGCTTTATTCCTGATTCAGACATAACCTGCCCGGAATGTGGTCACACTAAAACCGAGACCATGCCAACAGATGCCTGCCAGTGGTACTATGAATGCGAAAACTGCAAAGCATTGCTCAAACCGAAACCAGGTGATTGCTGTGTTTACTGCTCCTATGGAACAGTCCCCTGCCCACCTATACAAATGGAACAATCCTGCTGTAGCAACTCAGATTGAGGTTAATAAAGTGAGACTCCTAAACACAATTATCACCATAACAGTCATCATGCTGGCCAGCCCAGTTACTTATGCGCAAACCGATAAGATCGTGGTTCAGTTAACCCGCGATAACGAGAATTTTGGCCACCGAAAAGCATTCTTCCAGATTGATAAAGTGTTGACTGAAATTGGTGAAGATAAGCTTGATATTGTGGTGGTCGCCTACGAAGACGGCATTCATGCCTTAACGCAAAATTCACGTACTTCATCACTGTTAACCAAACTTGCGAACCGTGGCGTGGCATTTAAAGCCTGTATGATAAGCATGAAAGCATGGGAATTATCAGAAGACGATTTTCCATTAGAAGTTGAATTTGTTGCTGCAGGTGCACCTGAAATGATCCGCAAGCAACTTGCAGGGTATAAATACTGGAAACCCTGAACTGGAAAGCTCAGACTGAATCAGAGGAAAAACTTCATACCCCGTGATGATATTTGATAGAATGCCAGCCTTTCACCCAGAACCCTGATCAGAATAATGCATCTCAAATACAGACCAGAAATTGACGGATTGCGAACTATTGCCGTCCTCTCTGTACTTATTTACCACGCTGAATTTGCATTTGGATCCGGAAAGTTACTCAGCGGTGGATTTCTTGGTGTAGACATTTTTTTTGTTATATCAGGCTTCCTGATTACTTCCTTAATTATTAAAGAGCAAATCCAGACCGGGCAGTTCTCACTCGGTAATTTTTATGAGCGCCGCGCCCGCAGAATACTGCCAGCTTTATTTGCAGTTATGCTTGTTAGCCTGCCCTTTGCCTGGCTACATCTGATACCACTACAGCATATCGATTTTTCAAAATCACAAATCAGCTCTCTATTATTTTCATCCAACTTTTACTGGGACCACTCGCTTCAAAAATACGACGCAGAATCAGCATTGATCAAACCTTTTTTACACACATGGTCGCTGGCTGTTGAAGAACAGTTTTATATAATTTTTCCGCTCATTTTAATCGCCTTACATAGATGGAGCAGAAATCACGCAATTAGTTTAATCTCAACAGCTTTGATTTGTAGCCTATTGTTATCTGAATGGATGACAGGACAAAATCCGTCAAACTCTTTTTACATGCTACCCAGCCGTTTCTGGGAACTGCTTTCCGGCAGTTTGCTAGCATACATTTTATTTAAGCACCCACAAAAAGATGACATAAATTCACTTACCAAGAATCTGCCACTGCTTGGCATCGCCCTGATTATTTATTCGATTATTTTTACTGAATATAATGACAACCATCCCGGCTTTATCACTCTAACTGTTATTATTGGCACCATGTTAATCATCTGGTTCGCTAACAAGAATGACCCGGTCACCAGACTACTTTCCAGTAAACTTTTTGTCGGCACAGGATTAATATCTTATTCTCTGTACTTATGGCACTACCCAATATTCGCATTTGCTCGCATTATTAACCCGGAACCATCTGCCTACGAAAAATTTAGCTGGTTCGCACTCACTTTAATCTTATCGTTATTGTCATATTTTTTGATCGAAAAGCCGTTCAGAAATAAAACAAGATTTAGCAGACGAACGCTGTCAATAAGTTTAAGTTTAACCGCTATTCTAATTTTTGGATTAAATGCAGCATCAATACACTACGAAGGCCATCCCTCAAGACTTCCGTCAATTATTTCCAATATTGAAATGCAACCTTCAAAAGCAAGAGTCTGTAACAGTGATGCACCCTGCACATTTAACCAGAATTCTGAAAAGACTCTGTTTTTAGTAGGCGACTCACACATCATGCCACTGGAAAAACCACTACTTAAGGACTCAAAACAAAAAAAATACAATCTCACCACTCTCAACACTAACGGATGCCAGTATATTCTCAATCTGAATAAAGTCAGAAGAAGCACAGGCAAAAGCCGAAATTGCACGATAGAACTACAACAGTCACGAAGAGCCACTCTATTGTCGAAAAAACACGCCGTGATTGTTATAGGTGGAAATCTTCCTGCCGTACTCCCTTCAAAAAACAATAACGGAAAATACCCGAAATCTTCCAGAAGCATTCTGCAATATGCAGACAATTCAATTATTAATGAAGACCAACGGAAGAATGCCATTATCAAAGAATATAAAAACAGCATTATAGAACTGGCAAACTACGGACAGAAGATAATTTTAATTTACCCAATACCTGGCGCAGGACTGGATGTACCTTCAAAAATGGCTCAGATGATTTTTAAAAAGTCAGAACAGGAAGTTAAAACCATATTGGCAGACAACATGATTACAACGTCTTACAGCAGCTTCCTGAAAAAAACAAAGGATAGCTTCGCCTTACTGGACAGCATTCAGCATAAAAACATTACCCGAATCTATCCACACAAATTATTCTGTGACACAGTATTAGCTGACAAATGCGTGACTCACAATCTAACGCAATCATATTACCGCGACTACCACCACTTAAGCGAAACTGGGGCGAACATGCTTTTTGAATTAATGGATAGTGAGATAGAGAAAGCATTTAAAGCTCAGGGCCAAAAGCAGCACTGAGTTTTAAATGCAGATTAAGCCAGTAAACAGTCCTTTGCCAACACAACTTTCTTAATTTTTTATCAGACCACTAATTCCTGCGCGCTCAAGTGCCTCCTCAAAAAGTGATTTTATATCTTTTACATTTTCCATTAACAGTGCTTCTTTTAATAAATTTCCAGCACTTTCTTTAGTGAACGAACGTATTACACGCTTAACCTTCAATATACTACCTGCACTCATGCTCAGGCTATCAATTCCCATCCCTACAAGCGCAAGCGCAGAGACCGGGTTACCAGCCATCTCTCCACAAACACTAATTGGTTTATTATATTGATGCGCAGAGGTAACCACCTGACAGATAGCTTTCAGTACAGAAGGGTTCATCCAGTCATAAAGACTTGCCACCTGTTTATTATTTCTGTCTACTGCAAGTAAATACTGAGTAAGATCATTACTGCCTACCGAAAAAAAATCGACCCGCTTCGACAGTGCTGGCATCTGAAAAATAACCGAAGGTACTTCTATCATCATACCTAAAACCGGAAACGGTACATGAGCTCCTTCATCTCCTAGTTCTTTATGTGCTTTTTTGATTAACACCAGTGCTTCATCTACTTCACTTACATCACTGATCATAGGCAACATTAAGCGTAAGTTATTTTT
>Ga0316205_10004759_pt1 | contig 11658 bp, 9 predicted proteins | sample 3monthpyrite_MG_FD_204941 | JGI IMG/M metagenome (GOLD analysis project Ga0316205, IMG submission 204941) | Microbial mat bacterial communities from mineral coupon in-situ incubated in ocean water Damariscotta River, Maine, United States -... | ecosystem: Environmental > Aquatic > Marine >... | reverse complement strand
CTCCATGGGATTCAGATGCAACTAATTCTGCGTCAGCCTTGCCTAATGCATCGGTTAAGCTGTTATAATCCGGTCTAGCGATCATATATTTTCCTGTCAGTTTTATTGTCAGTTATTTGTCGTTCGCATTAGCCAGCTCTTTATTTCACACGGCTATTTAACGACAACTTATTGATATATAATGAAATAGCAAAAACATTACAGTGATTTTGCATTATATAATACTTTAAACGACATCATTTTAACACGCAGCGGTCAGAGCCCAAATAATTTGACCTATTGCCAATGACTAACTATATTTAGCACTATGAGTAATGAAACCCAAAGCAATATCGAAGCACTAGAAAACAAAGTAGAAGAACTACTGGCGTTATCTAAAAAGCTATCGACTGAAAACACCGAGCTGAAACAGCAATTAAAAGATATTCGCGGTGATCGCGCACATCTGGTTGAGCAGCGAGAAACTGTGCGTACTCAGGTTGAAGGCATGATTACACGCCTTAAAACGATCGAAACTGCTTAAATAGTTTGCATGTTTCACCATGTTTTACATTTCTCCGCCAGGCTTCAATCGTAAAGCTTCGCGGATCTCATCATTTTTGTGTTAATGGATATTTTTAATGAGTGATAGTGGTGGTCTTAATATTAGAATAATGGACAAGGACTATCGTGTAGCCTGCCCTGCGGATCAACAAGCTACATTAAGAGATTCTGCCGACTTTCTAAATGACCGTTTGAACGATATTAAGAACAAAGGCTCAATAATTGGTACTGAGCGTATTGCTATAATGGCCGCATTAAACTTAGCTCACGAATTACTTGGCAGTAAAGATTCAATAGATACCTTAGGTGATGTTGATAACCGGATGCTGAATTTACAGAAAAAAATAGATATTGCACTACGCGATATAGAAGTAGCATAATAACCTTAGTTAAAGTTTAGTTGCCGTCCCATTAAGCAACGTACAAGTTTGGGTGCTTCTGTGGTGTTTGTAAGCTTACTTATAAAACCCTTGAGCCTTACTCATCGACCCCGGGAATGTGTCTGCCGGTGCTGTGCGCATTACCGCTTTATGCGGGAAGCCTTATACACCGACGCTAGTTCCCACCTGAACTTCTGGTTCAAGGTTCGTGAGATATAGCTACGGCATTTATGGTAGCACCCTCCTAACACCGGCCTCGCTTTGCGAGGCTTTTTTATTATGAATAACAAAAAAAATAACAACTCCAACCAGCAAAGACAGGCGTTACGTAAAAAATTACGCCAGCAACGTAATGCTCTTGATAGCGATACTCAGGAAAACCATGCGCAGGGACTGCAAAAACAGCTTGCTCGCAGCCAGCTGTTTAAACGCAGCAAACGTATTGCCCTGTATCTGGCAGCCGATGGAGAAATTGACCCGTCTTTTTTAATTGACAGCGCATGGCTGTCTAATAAAAAGATTTACTTACCCGTACTCTCACCTTTTGCTGATCGTTTGTACTTTGCCCCTTACACTGTAAATAGCAAAATGAAACTCAATCGTTACAATATTGCTGAACCTGATGTACACCCACGCTTCTGGCTTAAACCACAACAACTCGATTTAATTTTGATGCCACTGGTTGGTTTTGATCTGTCGGGAAATCGCCTCGGCATGGGTGGCGGTTATTATGACCGAAGCCTGAACTTCAAGCATTTTAGAAAAGTTTCGTACCGCCCCTACCTGATCGGTCTCGCGCATCAGTTACAACATATTAAAGAGCTTCCACAACAGCCGCATGATGTGCCTTTGCTTATGGTCGCTACAGAACAACAGCTGCATATCTGCAAATGAAATTTTTTCTCTTTAAATCTGTATTAATTGTAACCGCACTACTGCCCCTTCGGTTCATTCATTTTATGGGTAAAATTGTTGGCAAACTAACCTGGCTCAGCAATAGTCGCATTCGGCGTATTGCTGAAAAAAACATTAATGCCTGCTTTCCTGAACTGACCCAGAAACAGCGCTCCTTACTAGTTCGAAATATTCTAAATGAGACAGGCAAGGTTATTTTAGAAACGGGAAAGATGTGGCAACAGGATTCACAAAAAACATTAAACCTGATTCAGGAATGTGAAAATGAACATTTAATTAAGCAGGCTCAGGATCAGGGCAGAGGTGTTATTTTAGCCATACCACATTATGGCTCATGGGAACTGGTCGGCCTGTATTGCGCAAAACATTACGCCATGACTTCAATGTACGCGCCTCAGACCGACCCTCAGGTAGATAATTTGATTCAACATGCCAGACAACGTACCGGTGCAAAATTAGTACCTACAGATATCAAAGGCATTCGCGCCATGAGCAAAGCACTTAAAAACACTGAACTGGTCGCTATACTGCCCGATCAGTCTCCAAATGAGAATGGAGTTTTCACGCCCTTTTTCAAGCAGCCCTGTTACACAATGACACTACTGCCAAAACTGGCAAAAAAAACCAACTCTGTTGTGTTGTTTACCTATGCGCAACGCCTGGAAAACAGTCGTGGTTTTAAACTTATTTTCAGAGAAGCCAGCAAAGACCTGGCTACGCTAGATATAGAACAGGCGACAAAACAGATGAATTTAGATGTTGAAAAGTTGATACGTGAAAATCCACATCAATACCAGTGGACTTATAAACGTTTTAAAAAACAGCCGGAAGGCTGTGATTCAATATATTAATTTAAATTAGAAATAAAAACTTTTAGCTTTTATCTCTATTCATTGAGATAGCTATTTTAGTAATTATCAATTTCACTAATTATCTGCTTCAGCTGGGCCTAGAAACATTTGATAAGCTTCATTTTCACTTTCATCCCACCAGTTATAACCTAGCTCATCCAGAAAGACCTTTACGTCTTTACGTTCGGTTATCGGCACCTGCAGACCAACCAGAACTCGACCAAATGCTGCACCGTGATTTCGATAATGAAACAAACTAATATTCCAGCGTTTACCAATATGAGCAAGAAAATCTAACAATGCACCGGGGCGCTCTGGAAACTGAAAGCGATATAACACTTCATTTTCTATTTTATTAGCATGCCCACCCACCATATGCCGAACATGCAACTTGGCCATTTCGTTATCACTCATGCAGAGCACGGGATAACCTTTTTTACCTAATTTTTGCACCAGCACTTCCAGCTCAGGCAAACCATCAGCCAGCTGAATACCGGCAAAAACATGGGCGTTACTCGTATCTGAATACCGATAATTGAATTCAGTAATTCCTTTTTTTCCAATCAGGCGGCAAAAACGCAAAAAGCTACCGGGCTCTTCGGGGATAGTCACACCGATAAGACCTTCCCTGTGCTCACCTAATTCAGCCCGCTCTGAAACATGTCGTAAGCGATCAAAATTCATATTAGCGCCGCTGTTTATCGCTATTAAAGTTTGTTTGGTTACATTGTTCTCTTCTACGTATTTTTTTATACCCGCGACAGCAAGTGCTCCAGCCGGCTCAGCAATAGATCGGGTATCATCGAATATGTCTTTTATAGCTGCACAGATCTCATCCGTACTAACCGTAATAACTTCATCAACCACCTGGCGTGCAACTCGCCAGGTTTCACGTCCAACCTGTTTAACGGCAACTCCATCCGCAAAGAGCCCCACCTGATTTAAGATAACACGACGATTTTTTTCCATAGCAGCAGCAAGACAGGCCGCGTCTGCAGGCTCGACACCAATAACTTTTACCTCAGGGCGTAAATACTTAATAAACGCTCCCATGCCCGCGATTAGGCCTCCACCGCCAACAGGAATGAATATTGCGTCAATATCATCTGTGTACTGCCGTAATATCTCAACCGCTACCGTTCCCTGACCCGCAATTACATCAGGATCATCATAGGGGTGAATATAAGCCAACCCCTCCTTTTCTGATAACTCAAGAGCATAAACAGATGCCTCATCATAAGTATCACCAACCAGCACCGTTTTTGCGCCATACGAGCGCACAGAATCAACTTTTATTTTGGGTGTTGTCTTGGGCATGACAATCGTTGCCTTTATACCCAGCTTATTCGCCGCTAACGCCAACCCCTGCGCATGATTTCCTGCTGAAGCGGCCACCACACCTTTCGGTTTTGTTGTTCGACTCAATTGATACAGTTTGTTATAAGCACCACGTAATTTGAAAGAGAATACCGGCTGGAGATCTTCTCTTTTAAGCAAAATTTCATTATCTAACCTCGCACTAAGACGACGAGCGTGCTCCAATGGAGATTCGATTGCCACATCATACACACGGGCACTAAGAATTTTTTCAATGTATTTTTGAGTCATGAGGCCTAACAGGTTAGAATTAATGGTTCCGATCAATAGCAGAGAATACTATGAGCCGGATTGAAAAGAAATGGGCTAAAAAGAAATGAGCCAAAAGAAATGCCCATCCAGTAATTAGCAAAGTAATAGATATAGGACAAAACACGATGACACAAGATGAAATGAAACGAAAAGCTGCTGAAGCTGCAATGGAATATGTAATTAACGATGAAATTATTGGTGTTGGTACAGGCTCAACAGTAAATCACTTTATCGACTGCCTGGCAGAAGTTAAAGGAAAAATAAAAGGTGCCGTATCCAGCTCTGAAGCCTCAACCAAATTAATGGAAGAGCGTGGTATTACTGTATACGATTTAAATGACGTAGATTACATTCCCGTTTACGTTGACGGCGCTGATGAATCAAACCATGGCTTATCATTAATTAAAGGCGGTGGCGGCGCACTTACTCGCGAGAAAATCATTGCTGGTGCCAGCAAAAAGTTCGTTTGTATTGCCGATGAAAGCAAGCTGGTTGACGTAATGGGTACATTCCCACTCCCCGTTGAAGTCATTCCAATGGCAAGAAGTTATATCGCTCGTAAACTGGTTGCTCTTGGTGGTCGCCCGGTTTGGCGTGAAAACTTTATTACCGATAATGGCAATGTGATTTTAGATGTTCACGACATGGATATTATGGAACCCATAAAAATGGAAGATGAAATCAATAGTTGGGCAGGTGTTGTGACATGTGGTCTGTTTGCTCGTAAAGGAGCTGACGTTCTTATTCTTGGCACACCTGATGGTGCTAAAACGGTAATGCCTAAATAAATTTATTTCTCTGTTTAGGCTTATCTCCATCGGGGAAAGGTCGCAGCTTTTGGCGCCCTGCCCCCTGTTGTGATGCCATCAAGAGTTTTACGGAGTCACCTCGTTACACTGTCAGTTCTTGATGGTATGGGTTAAGGGGACAGGGCTCAAAAAACGAGACCTTTCCCCGATGGAGATAAGCCTAAACAGTGTAATTATTAATTCACTTAAACAACTAAAGTAATACCCGCTCAATACCACCCTGCTTAACTTTCTCGTAATAACTCTTCTGCCATCTTTCACCCAGTTTATACTTCGCAAGCTCCACCAGAATATAATCCACCTGCATATTCGTATCATCTCTATAACGCTCAAGACCTTGCTGACAAGCCGGGCAAGATGTAAGCATTTTTACATTGTTATTTAATGCTTTTTCATGACCACTTAAGTTTTTGATATCAGATTTTAATTCTTCAAGTTTTCTATGTTTTACCTGAGCTGCAATATCAGGCCGGGAAACAGCAAAGGTGCCAGACTCACCACAACATCTATCAGACAACACCACCTCTTTACCCATAAGCGCTGTCGCTACATCAGTTCCATTATGATTTTTCATCGGATCATGACAGGGTTCGTGATATAAATATTTTGTTCCCCCTACGCCATCCATAGTAACGCCTTTTTCCATAAGGTATTCGTGCACATCAACTAAGCGACAACCAGGAAAAATATGTTCAAACTGATATTTAAGTAACTGATCAATACAGGTACCACATGAAACCACCACCGTTTTAATATCGAGGTAATTTAATGTGTTTGCCATCCGATGAAAGAGCACTCTATTACTGGTAGTGATTTGTTTGCCTTTTTCTATATCCCCAGAAGCAGTTTGCGGGTAACCACAACACAGGTAACCCGGTGGCAGAACAGTTTGTATTCCTAATTCATATAACCACGCCAGTGTCGCCACACCTATCTGACTAAATAATCGCTCAGAACCACAACCGGGAAAATAAAATACGGCTTCACTATTTACATCAGTTTTTTTCGGATCTCGCAAAATAGGAATCGTTTTATCATCTTCTATACCCAGCACAGAACGCATTGTACCTGTGGGAACATCTGCGGGCATAGGTTTACTGAAAAACTGAATCACCTGTTCTTTTAATACGGGTTTGCCTGTTGTTGCTTTAGGGCGAGTAGACTTTTCACCTGAAGATTTAGGTAATACACCCGGTATTAATTTAAGCGCATTAAACACTAAACGTTGACCCATATAACCTGCTTGAATCAAACCAGCTCGCATTAGTTTTATTTTTCCAGGTGACGTCATATTTAAATACGCCATGGACATTTTGGTACCAATATTCTCTCTACGCTGCCCCTGCTTTTTAAGCACGTGACGCATTTTGATTGTAACCTCACCAAAATCGATATCAACCGGACAAGGGTTTAAGCACCGATGACAAACCGTACAATGATCTGCCACATCGTTCATTTCATCAAAATGTCGTATTGAGATACCGCGTCGAGTTTGCTCTTCATATAAAAAAGCTTCAGTGATTAAACCAGTCGCCAGTATTTTATTTCGCGGGCTATATAATAAATTTGCCGATGGCACATGTGTAGTACATTCAGGTTTACATTTTCCACAACGTAAACAATGAGCGATATCATCGTTTATTTCACCCAGCTCACTTTCTTCAAGAATTAATGCTTCCTGTTTTAACAATCTCAATGAAGGCGTGTAAGCAGAGTCCAAACCACCTGTCTCACGCTGCAGTTTTCCTTTATTGAAATAATCATTTGGGTCTACTTTTTCTTTATAACTCGCAAAAGCATCTATTATAGAGTCATCTAAATATTGCATTTTCGTCAGGCCAATACCATGCTCTCCGGAAATCACACCATCCAGAGCACCTGCAAGCTCCATTATCTGATCTACAACACGTTCTGCTTCCTGCATCATATTATAATCATTGGAGTTAACAGGAATATTGGTATGCACATTACCGTCACCTGCATGCATATGCAAAGCAACAAAAATTCGACTCGACAAAACCTGCTCATGAGTTTTCTCAAACTCTGAGTAAATATAATTAAATTCATGACCACTAAACAAACGTTTTAATGGCTCGTCCACTTCTTTTTTATATGAGATACGCACATCAGCATTTAACACTGAATGAATAACACTAGCCGCATCATTAAATGAAGGTGTTGCAGTTTCGTTTTCTAATAAGAATTTTTTTAATGTTTGAATATTATCTGAAAAACTATTAAGTATAGCCGACCATCGTAAACGCGCCTGCTCAATTAAATTTAATGCATCAACAAAACGCGGCGCCAAATACTGTAACGATTCTGCGCCTGTTTCATTAAGGGATAGCTGCTCATTGCTTATGTAATCTGTTAATGCATCTAACATAGCCAGTTTGTTACTTATAGACTGATGCACATTAATCGTTTCAATACCCAGTGTATATTCAGCCAACCTATCTAACGGAATAACAACATCTTCATTAATTTTAAATGCATTCGTATGTGCTGCTATCGCTGCGGTTCTGCTACGCTCTGACCAGAAACTTTTTCTGGCTTCTGCACTGACCGCAATGAAACCCTCTGCATCACGGGCATTCGCCAGGCGAACAACCTGTGATGCAGCTTCGCTAACCACTGACTCATCTTCACCAACGATATCTGCTACCAATAACATTTTTGGCAGGCAGCCCCTTGATGCTTTCGGACTATAATTAACAGCCCGAATATATCTGTCATCTAAATGCTCAAGCCCGGAAAGTAAAACACCTGGATGATTATCAAGGTAATCTTTTATTTCAACTATTGCAGGTACTGAACGCTGCAGATCCTGCCCATAAAATTCTAACGCAACCGTACGCGCATGCTGTGGCATTGTGTGCAGAATAAAGTGAGCCGACGTGATAATGCCATCACAGCCCTCTTTTTGAACCCCGGGTAAACCACCCAGAAATTTATCTGTCACATCTTTACCCAAACCCTCTTTACGTAAAGAGGCGCCTGCAAATACCAGCACATCTGGCTCACCTAACAACTGCTGGGTTTTAGCATCAAAGTGACTTACTCTAAACTTAACTTCTTCCTGCTGGTGTATTTTACCCAGGTTGTGATTGATTCTTTCGACTTCCATCCAGTTACCATCAGCAGTAACCATTCTCCATGAAACCAGATTATCCAGTGTTGTACCCCACATCACGGCTTTTTTACCACCGGCATTCATGGCGATATTGCCACCAATGGTTGATGCATCCTGAGAGGTTGGGTCAACAGCAAAAACATGACCGTTTTGTTCTGCCAGATCTGATACCCGACGTGTAACAACACCTGCTTCAGTTCTCACAACCGGCACCGGCTTATCAACACCGGCAATTAACTTGTGCTCCAGGGTACCAATTGCCTGTAATTTTTCAGTATTGATAATTGCGGTATTTTGATAAAGCGGAACCGCACCACCGGTATACCCTGTACCACCACCTCGCGCAATAAGCGTTAAACCCAACTCAATACAGCGACGCACTAGTTGAGGCACTTCCTCTTCCGTATCCGGTGTTAACACGACAAATGGAAATTCCACACGCCAGTCAGTAGCATCCGTTACATGGCTTACTCTGGCCATACCGCTAAAGTCAATATTATCCTTACTGGTGATTTTGGATAGAGACTTAATGGCTTTAACCCGTAAGGTATTTTGAATATCAAACCAGTTTGAGAAAGTTGATACTGCACCGCGAGCGGCAGCGGCCAACTCTATTGCTTTCTGATTTCCATTCGCACGCTGCTCAATTTGCTCTATACGATGGTTCAAAGCTGAAATCAGCTGTTTACGGCGACGATGGTTTTCTAATAAGTCATCCTGTAAAAAAGGATTTCTCTGAACCACCCACATATCACCCAGCACTTCAAACAACATCCGGGCTGAATACCCAGTCTGTCGCTCACTTCTTAACTCATTAATGAGCAACCAAATCGGCTCGCCAAGAAAACGAATAATGATTTCACGGTCTGAAAACGAAGTATAGTTGTAAGGTATTTCGCGAATTCGGGTATTAGAACTCATTCAGGGGGGGCTGCCAGATGATTATTAATGGAAAAAGAGTCTAGCATAAAAGGCGACTGCTTTAATCTGTAAATAACGACTAACTAATATGGCATTTGACCTCAAGCCATTACAACTTTATTTCAGGCATAAAAAAACAGGGCCTAAGCCCTGTTTTTTCTCAAATTAAAATCGAGTGATCGATTAGAACTTGTGACGGATACCAAAAGTTAGATCCTGGTCGTCATTACCTGTAGTACCGTCGCCAGTACTTGCATTGTCGCCGTAACCAGCATAAACGTTAGTACGCTTGCTCATCTTATGGTTATACATTACTGCGTAACCCATATCATCAGCAAGATCAACATCACCTATAGTAACAGCAATATTGTCGTTATCATTTAACTGATAGTTAAAGCTAGCAAAAACTACGTCACTACCAACTACATCTTCTACAGATTCATACTGTAAACCGAAAGTCATAGCGTCCATCTTGTAGCTACCACCAATTTTGAAAGCAGCTTCTGAAGTGCTACCAGCTGGTAGAGAGATGTTACCACCGTTAACTGCTTGAACATCTAAGTAGTCAACAAAAGCAATAATTTGCTTAGTTTTATAGTGAACACCTAAGCCCATAGTCTCATCTGTGTTGCCGCTGAAGCTGTAGTTAAATACAACGTTCATGCCGCCCATCTTAGGAGAAACGTATTGTAGAGCGTTTTCCATACGACCGCCATTCTCACTAGCACCACCGTGCAAGCCAGACTGCATGTTCATGAAACCACGACCCTCTAAGCGAGTGCGGTACATTGGGTCAATTTTGCCACCCATCATTTTGTAGTTAGATGACATAGTACCGAATTTAACAGTACCCATTGCGCCTTTTAATCCAACCCACTGGTCACGATTTTTTAATGCGCCTGAAGAAACTTCAGTTGTGTCAAATTGAAATTCAGCTTTGAAAAGAGCGCTCATACCGCCGCCCAAATCTTCTTTACCTTTAACACCAATAGCAGATGTATTGCTGTTCATTTGTGGACCGTCAGCATCTGAATCTTTAGAATCGATACTTACGTGTACATTACCATAAACAGTAGCGTCAGCTTGTGCCGCTAAAGGTGAAACTAATGTTGCTGCTACTGCAGCTACTAGGAAACGTTTTTTCATTATGCAAGACTCCTGCATTTGTAGTTTATTGTCATAGCTATAACTTTCTGTGTGGTCAAACAAAAAATCAAGTGTATTTATATACAATTATGAGATTTAGTCAACCCTTTTAACTAAAATAAATATATAAATAGTCCTATAAAAATAGGACTTTAATGCTAAGTTTAAAAAAAATTAATCCCAATGAAAAAATTAAAACCGCTTTTTTAAGCTTCTTTTTAAGTTTTTATTTTTGCAATTTTATTTTGTACAAGTTACATCTTTTAAAATTAAAGATGAAGTATCTAGCTCACAAATTTACATATCAATTTTAATTAGGGAATTTTTCCCGTGCACATAAAAACACTATGCTCTAATTTAATGCTATTAAATTAAAACATATTAGAGAACACTTATTGTTAACACAAAAATCATTTTTCTAGATATTACTGACTTTTCTTTAATAATAATGTTTTTATTTTGAATTTTAACCGCAATGTAAATAAATAATTAAATACTAATATTTCTTTTAAACCTCTCTAATTTTACAACATTTCATATTATTTCACTTACACTCAAAAATAATAGAAACATCATTCCATATCACACTACTTCAAACAGACACCATCAATCATTAACATATATCAAGCGAATCTATCCCTACTTTAATTTTGACACAAAAAAAGCCGGTCAATGACCGGCTTTTTTAACATTAAATTTTTCTGGCCAGAGCCATAAAAAAAATTAACGTTTCGAGAACTGAGTAGCGCGACGTGCTTTACGCAGACCCACCTTCTTACGTTCAACTTCACGTGCATCACGTGTAACAAAACCTGCTTTACGCAGAGCTGGACGAAGACTTTCGTCATATTTCATCAATGCACGTGTAATACCATGACGAATAGCACCAGACTGACCAGTATCTCCACCACCTTTAACAGTGATATTGAAATCAAACTTGCCGTCCATTTCAACTATACCTAGAGGCTGCTTAACAATCATAATTGAAGTTTGACGACCAAAGAATTTTTCAATTGGAAGACCATTAACTTTAAAATCACCACTGCCTGCAGTCATGAATACTCGAGCGCTTGAAGATTTGCGTCGACCTGTTGCGTAATATTGAGTTTCTGCCATGAGATATCTCTACTTTAAATGTCCAGCACTTGTGGCTGCTGAGCTGTATGTTGGTGTTCTGGGCCGGCGTAAACTTTTAGCTTACGGTACATAGCGCGTCCCAGTGGATTCTTAGGTAGCATGCCTTTAACTGCTTTCTCGATAACCATTTCAGGCTTCTTATCGATCAGCTTATCAAAAGAGATTTCTTTGATACCACCTGGAAAGCCAGTGTG
>Ga0316205_10004754_pt1 | contig 11668 bp, 10 predicted proteins | sample 3monthpyrite_MG_FD_204941 | JGI IMG/M metagenome (GOLD analysis project Ga0316205, IMG submission 204941) | Microbial mat bacterial communities from mineral coupon in-situ incubated in ocean water Damariscotta River, Maine, United States -... | ecosystem: Environmental > Aquatic > Marine >... | reverse complement strand
CAGTGATGCTTCTGTTAATTTCACTCGCTATGTTGTTTGTGGCGTTTTTATCAAAAGAACCATTTAGTATTTTATTAAAACCATCATTTGGAAACAATTGATCATCTCGGTATTGGTTTTCAAATATGTTAAGATTTATCTTAAAAAACTTAGTAAAATTCCATGCCACAGAAACTTCATTGCCAAAAGATGGGGTGTTATAGGTTGAAATTGAATATTTGTTTCTTTGTTTTTTTGTATGGGTATTTATCCAATCATCGTCTTCTGAAGATAAGTGAATTCTATTATTGGTAAAATCATATTCTATTGTTTTATCCATTGAATTATCTATTGAAATGCTTGATAGTGATAAATAATCAGGTTGAAGAACAAAAAAATCATCATTTAATTTATTTGATTCGGCAGAAAATACACTCATGCTAATAGGTGAGAGTAGTAATACAGCCAATAAATTTAAATTATTCACAATTTTTATCAAAATTCTTAGGATTAACAGTTGTTTAGAGCAAGTTTCTCAAAAAAGGTTCAACTAGCGTCTTAATAATACCAATAATAATTTAAATATACAAATAAAAATGTGATTCAATAGCCATTTCTGATAATTAATTGACCTTAAGAAATGAATAAAATATATAATTTTATTGTGGATTTTTACGTAAGCCAGTTAGCTCGTTTTTTTGTTCTTTAGTGATTGGGTATATGGATTTAATCCGACATTTTATTTGGGGGTTGTTTCTAGGTACAATGATTGAGTCAAATTTAGCTGATAATGTACTGGCCATCGTTTGATCTAATTGTATATTGGGAGTATGGAGCAAATCGTTACAATAAAAATCGAGAGAAATTAAATATGATTTTCTTTGAGAGCTGGAAATGATTAAATGTTTATAATCAAGAGAGTGCCAACTCTGAAACCTAAATGTTCTGATGTTTTTTACATGGACTAATTGATTGGATTGAATATATTCACTATATATTGAATTGTTATTTGATTTAGTGACTGATTTGCTACATGAAAATATAAATAGAAATGTTATACTTATGAAAACATTTTTAATAATATTAGGCATATTTAATATTTTGAATTAAGCAAATACAGGAAATAATAATTCTTCTTTTTGTGATTTGTGCTCATAAGTCACAAACTCCCAAGCATCTGTTTCCATGAGTAATTTTCTGGCCAAATGATTGTTCAGTGCATGACCAGACTTGTAACCATAAAAAGAACCGATAATCGGGTGACCTAATTGATATATATCACCTATGGCATCTAAGATTTTATGTTTTACAAATTCATCTTCATACCGAAGCCCATCTTGGTTTAATACGCGATAATCATCCAATACAATAGCATTATCCATACTTCCACCCATGGCTAATTTCTTTTCATGTAACATTTCTATGTCACGCATAAAGCCAAACGTTCTGGCTCTTGAAATTTCTTTGATAAAAGCATTTGTACTTAGATTAATTTCTTTAGATCGGGTATGTTCAGAAAAAGCAGGGTGATTAAACTCTATTTCAAATTTTAATTTATAACCATCGAAAGGCTCAAATCTTGCCACTTTATCTTCGTGTTTAATTTCTACTGGTTTAAGAATTTTGATAAATTTCTTAGGTTTGTTTTGTGTTTGTATGCCTGCAGACTGTATAAGAAAAACAAATGGACCAGCACTCCCGTCCATAATAGGCACTTCTGATGCACTTAATTCCACAATGCAATTATCAATACCCATTCCACTAAACGCAGCCATTAAATGCTCTACAGTAGCAATTCTGGTTCCATCTTTAATTAATGTGGTAGACATGCTTGTGTCACCAACTGATTGTGCCTCAGCTTTTATATTCATTGGTGAATCGAAATCTGTTCGACGAAACACGATTCCTGTATCTTCCGTTGCAGGTTTTAATGTAATATATACTTTTTGACCAGTGTGAATTCCAACACCAGTGGCTCTGACTGTATTTTTCAGGGTTCTTTGCTTTATCATTATTATATTAAGATTTCTTACAATTCTCGTAATTGCGAAGTTTATCACAATTTTTGCGAGTTGACAAAACAGTAGTTGTATTTTAACCACGCATTGTTGGTTATTTACCACATAATTTGGTCTGCTCCTCCTTAATTATCATTATAGCAACCTCGGAGGTGAGGTTGCTACATCGCTTTTAAGCTATTATCAATGGCTTATTAATCCGCTTGGTTCCTTAAAAAAGCAGGTATATCTAAATAATCATCACTCATCATTGGATCCTTATCAGCAGTTATCACTGAATCTTCTATTTGTTCAGTTTTTTGTGCTGTTGCATGACCAACATTAGAAGCTCTGCTATTTACATATGAAGGTGATATTTCTAAATTGTCAATTGGTTTTTTCTCAACTAATTTAACTTTTTGTTCATGTTCTCCATTTATTCCTGTTGCCACTACTGTTACTCGAATTTCTCCGTCCATATCCATATCAATGGCTGTACCAATCACAACTGTAGAATTTTCAGAAGTGTATTCATTGACCATTTCACCGATTTCTTGAGTTTCGCCTAATGTTAAATCCATTCCAGCCGTAATATTAACAAGAATTCCTTTAGCACCATTCATATCAATGTCTTCAAGTAAAGGGCTATTTATTGCTAACTCTGTAGCAACAGCTGCTCTGTCATCACCACGACCAATACCCGTGCCCATCATTGCCATTCCCATTTCTGACATGACTGTTTTAACATCAGCAAAATCAACGTTTACCATACCTGGGCATGTAATCAAATCTGATATGCCTTGAACAGCCCCGTGTAATACATCATTAGATGCTTTAAATGCATTTAATAAAGTGGTATCTCGGTCGAAATGAGTTAATAATTTAGCATTAGGAATTGTTATTAATGAATCAACATATTGCTCAAGTTCTTGAATGCCTTTTTCCGCAACATTCATTCTTCTTTTGCCTTCAAAAGGAAATGGTTTTGTCACAACTGCTACCGTTAAAATATTCATTTCTTTGGCAATTTGAGCAACCACAGGTGCTGCACCAGTTCCTGTACCACCACCCATACCAGCAGTGATGAAAACCATATCAGTATTTTGTAATACTTCTTTGATTCTCTCTCTGTCTTCTAAAGCTGCTTGTCTACCTACTTCAGGATTGGCACCAGCACCGAGCCCTTTTGTGACATTTTGACCAATTCGAATAATATTTTTACATTGTGTTTTTTCTAGTGCCTGTACGTCAGTATTTGCACATATAAACTCAACCCCATTTATATCAGCTTCGACCATTTGTTGCACTGTGTTTCCACCGCCACCGCCTAAACCGACAACTTTTATTACAGCGCCATTGCTGTCATTTTCCATTATTTCAAACATTTTATTACCTCCGAAAATGTTTTATTAAAAATTATTTAGTTTTTTAAAATTCAGAAAAAAACCATTTTTTAAATCTAACTAACCAACTATTTGATTCGTTAAGATTACTACCACTTTGCTCATTTCTATTACCATATAATAATAGTCCTACTCCGGTTGAATGAACTGGATTATTGACAACTTCTTTTAATCCAGATATGTTCTGTGGTGTACCTATTCTTACTGGTAAATGGAATATTTCTTCAGCCAATTCGACTGTTCCTTCCATTTTGGATGCCCCACCAGTAAGGACAATGCCTGCAGCCATTAATTCTGAATAACCGCTGCGTTGTAGTTCTGCTTGAATAAGTGTGAACAATTCTTCGTATCTTGGTTCCACTACTTCAGCTAATGTTTGTCTTGCTAATCTTCTAGGAGCTCTGTCGCCAACACTTGGCACAGAAATTGTTTCTTCAGCTGAAGCCAATTGTCTTAAAGCACAAGCATATTTTAATTTAATTTCTTCTGCGTATTGTGTCGGAGTACGCATGGCAACTGCAATATCATTGGTCACTTGGTCACCAGCAATGGGAATAGCAGAGGCATGTCTTATTGCTCCATTCGTAAATACTGCTATATCGGTTGTTCCTGCACCAATATCAACCAAGCAGATGCCCAATTCTTTCTCATCTTCTGTCAATACTGATTCTGATGATGCCAATTGTTCAACAATAAGTTGATCAATGTTTAAACCACATCTGGCCACACATTTTGAAATGTTTTGAGCTGCGGAATCTGAACCAGTTATTAAATGTACGCGTGCTTCTAGTCTTACTCCAGACATACCTATTGGATGTCTTATGCCATCTTGTCCATCGATAACAAACTCTTGTGGTAACACATGTAAAACACGTTGGTCTGCTGGAATGGCCACTGCTTTAGCTGCATCTAAGACTTTTTCAACATCATTCGCTGTAACTTCTTTGTCTTTTATGGCAACAATACCATGAGAATTAATACTGCGAATATGACTGCCAGCAATGCCTGCATAGACCGATTGAATTTCACAACCTGCCATAAGTTCAGCTTCTTCAATTGCGCGACGAATAGATTGTACGGTTGATTCTATATCAACCACTACACCACGTTTAAGGCCACGTGATGGAGAAGAACCAATTCCTACTACTTCTAAAGAATCATCTTTGTGTTGTTCGCCAACAATTGCAACAATTTTTGAGGTGCCTATGTCTAAACCTACTACTAAATTATTGTCTACTTTTTTAGCCATTTAATGTTCCAGTATTTGTTTCTTGTTCTGAATTTTCTAATTCTATTTGCGGCCATTTGACCACATATCCATTCGTGTACCTTAGATCTATGTAAATAGGTTGCTGTTCTTTGAGGTTTAATAATTTTGTCCATGTATCAGTCAATCTTACTAGTTTAGCATCCATCTGTTGAGAACCTAAATTAATATCAATGCCATTAGAAAGCTCTAATTGCCATCCTCCTCTGTTACTAATAGATGATGAAGTTATGTCTAACCCCGTTTTCTTTACTATTTCATTAAATCGTACATATTTGTCCCAAATTTGTTGTGAATCATTATCATTGCCATGGATCTTTGGAATGGCAGATAAATCATCAAATCTATCAACTTCGAAAATTTCACCGTATTCATTTAATAATTTATTACCATTCCAAGTAGCAACAGCCTTGTGTTCAATTAATGTAACAATAAGGCTATTTGGCCATTTTTTGTTAACTGAAACTTTTTGAACCCAAGGTATATTTGACAATTCATCTCTAATTTCATCAGGATTAACTTTAAAAAATGAACGCTCTGTTTGCGATGCAACTACTATTCTTATTTGTTCAGAATTTACTCTTTTAAATTCCGCTCTTATGTTAATGTTTTCAATTTCCCAATGGCTTGATTTAATCACACCAGACATTAAAGCTGCCATAAAAAGGATGGTTAATGAAATGAGTAGGGTAGTTAATTTCGCGCCTTTACTCATCACTGTAATCCTCTTGTGAAAAAGCCGATGATAATATTTGCATGACCAGTTCATCAAATTCCCAGTTTATGGCTTGGGCCGCTTTTGGAACCAAACTTGTTTCCGTCATTCCTGGTGTCGTGTTAGCTTCTAAAAACCAACGGTTACCTTTTTTATCTACAATAAAATCTACACGGGCCCATCCTTTTAGTAATAAAGTCTTAAAAGCAATTAAGGCATCGTTTTTTAACGCTTGTTCTAAATCTTTATCAAACCCACTTGGGCAAAAGTATTCAGTTGTATTATTTCTGTATTTGGCTTCATAATCATAAAGTCCAACCGCTGGTTTAATTCTGATGACTGGCAACACTTGGTTTTTTATAATTGATACTGTGCATTCTTCACCTTGAATAAATTGTTCTACTAAAATTGAATCAACTTCTTTTAGGGCTTTAACAACTGTTTCCTTTAGTTCTTTCTTGTTTTTAACAAAGTATAATCCAACACTTGAACCTTCTTGTGTGGGCTTAACAATCCATGGACCTTGGGAATTGACTTTCAAATCATCTGCATTAAACAGTGTTTGTGATGCAGGTGTTTTCAAACCCATTTTTGAAACCAGTGTTTTTGCTACATCTTTATGCCAACTTAAAACGGCACCAGTAGCGTCACAACCTGTATATCTAATTTCTTGGCTTGAAAGTAGTCCAGCTAAGTCACCATTTTCACCTGCACCGCCATGCAAAATATTGAACACAGCATCAAACTGCCCCAAGTTTGTGGTTAATAATTGTTTTAAACCATCTATTGGAGTGGCATTCAGTCCTCGTGATTTGATTGCTTGAATAACAGCTTTGCCAGAACGTAATGATACGTTTCTTTCAGCTGATTCTCCTCCCAAAATGACAGCAATATGCAAATTTTTATTAGTGAAATTAATCATGTTTTTCCTCTGAAATCATGTTTAATCCACCATTGCGGACAATATCCTTGCTAATTTGTCCTATATTTCCTGCACCGGCCATAAGAACTAGATCATTATCATGAATGATGTCATTTAAATCTGAACTTAGATTATTGATGTCAGCAATGTAAATCGGATCTAATTTTCCTCGAGTTCTTATGCTGCGACATAAATCAGCAGAGGCATAACCTGATATGGGCTCTTCGCCTGCAGCATAAACATCAGTAATAATTAACACATCTGCATGATTAAGCGCTTCTGTAAACTCATCAAATAAATCTTTGCATCTTGAATATCTGTGGGGTTGGAAAACAACAACTAAACGGTTGTCCCATCCTCCTCTACAAGCATTAATGGCAGCAGTTAACTCGGTTGGATGATGAGCATAATCATCGACTAAAGTATATTTTCCAGCCTTACAGTTCAGTGCTGGATAAAGATTAAATCTTCTGCCTATGCCTGCAAATTCTTGTAAACCAGTTTTAATGTGTTCAACACTGATGCCTAATTCTAAAGCAATAGCGATAGCAGCCAGTGCGTTTTGAACATTGTGCAGCCCTGGTAGGTTAATAATGATGTCTTGAGCCATTGTTTTACCATTCTGAGAAACATCAAACTGCATATTTTGTTTATGGTGTTTGATATTAACAGCTTGAATCATGGCAATATCAGATAATCCATAGGTAATGGTCGGCCTTAAAAGTTTAGAAGCCAATTCTGCAACATTTTCATCATCAACACACAATACTGCAACACCATAAAAGGGTAAGTGGTGCAAAAAATTATCAAATGCTTTTTTTAACAATGATATTTTACCATTAAAGGTTTGCATGTGATCGGCATCAATATTTGTGACAACAGCTAGAATGGGTTGTAATAATTGGAAAGAACCATCACTTTCATCCGCTTCTGCAACCAAGTATTCACTTGTGCCAAGTCCTGCATTGGTGCCTGCTGAGTTTAATAAACCTCCTATCACAAAAGTTGGGTCTAATTGACCTGCAGCTAAAACACTGGCTACCAATGATGTGGTTGTTGTTTTACCATGAGTTCCCGCAACAGCAATGCCTATTTTGAACCGCATTAACTCGGCTAACATTTCTGCTCGAGACAATATGGTTGTGCCTTTTTCTTTGGCCGCTATTAATTCTTTATTATGCTCTTTAATTGCAGAGGATATGACTACAACATTGGCCTTTTTAATATTTTTCTCGCTGTGACCAATCATAACTTCAATGCCCATATTAGTTAATCTTTTAACCACATCACTGTCATTTAAATCAGAACCAGAAACTTGAAAGCCTAGATTGTGCAGAACCTCAGCAATGCCACTCATGCCACTGCCACCAATGCCAATCATATGAATATGTTTCATACGTTTTACAAATCTGTTTTCAGGTGTTAAGTAACTCATGCAATCATCTCCAGACAGATATCCGCAACTGTTTCTGCGGAGTTTTGTTTGTGTAATTGTTTTGAATTAATGGCCATCTCCTTCCTTAAAGTTTTATTATTGATTAATTGTTTAATGTGGTTTTCTAAAACACTAATGTCTTGTTTTTCTTGCCAGACAAAGCCTGCATTCTTTTCTACTATGTTTTGTGCATTTGATGTTTGGTGGTCATCTACAGCATAAGGGTAGGGAACAAATATGGCTGGCAAACCCACAGCATTAATTTCTGCAATACTTAATGCGCCAGCTCTTGCAATGATAAAGTCGGCCCATGAATAAGCGGCACTCATATTATGTATAAAATCAAAAACTTCAATATTTTTCACATATTTATAATGATTTTTTGTCTTGTCTTGATTGTTTTTTCCACATTGGTGCTTTACTGATATTTTACCTGAATCTAATAAGGGCATCAGTAAAGCAGGTAATCGTGTATTTAAGCTATTTGCGCCCAATGATCCACCGATTATGAGTATGTTGGCTGAGTCACTGTTGTTAATATTTTGAGTGCTTTCCTCAATTTCTTTTCTGACAGGATTGCCAACCCATAGAGACCCATATAATCCATTCAGATTGAATCCAGTTAATACTTTCTTTGCCCATTTAGATAAATATTTATTGGTCATTCCGAACTTACTGTTTTGTTCATGAACCAATAATGGAATGCGTTTGAATTTGGCTGCCAAACCACCTGGACCGGCAACATATCCGCCCATACTGATTACTGCGTTTACATTTTCCTGTTTGAAGTACTTGGTAGCAGCTCGGGTCGCACTCAGTAATTTAAAGGGCAGTGTTATTAAGCCTTTTAAACCCTTGCCTCTGAGCCCTTTTATTTTAAGTAGCTTCATGGGTATGCCCTGTTGTTTAACCAGTTTTTCTTCCATGCCACCCACTGCACCTAACCACACAACTTCTGCATTTTTTTTCTTTAATTGGTCTGCTACAGCCAATCCTGGGAATATATGGCCTCCAGTACCACCAGCCATAATTGCAACTTTAATCTTTTTATTGCTCATGATAAAGCCTCGCTTTTTAGTCTTAAAGCTTTGACATTATGAATTCTATTTTCATAAGAAACACGCATGACAATGGCTAAGCTCAATAGGCTCATCATAATGGCTGAGCCACCAGAACTAATAAATGGTAATGTTAAGCCTTTAGTGGGTAACAAACCTAAATTAACTCCCATACTTAGAAAGGCCTGAAGCGCAATCCAAACTCCAATTCCAGCACAGGCATATGATGCAAACTCTTTACCATGTTCTAGAGCGGTTTTAGATATTGAAAAAATTCTTTGAATCAAAATAATATACAATCCAATAAGAAATATAACACCCACAAATCCCATTTCTTCTGCAAATACTGAAAAAATAAAATCAGTATGGGCTTCTGGTAAATAAAATAATTTTTGAACACTGCCACCAATACCTATTCCAGAGACTTTGCCTGATCCGATAGCAATTAATGCTTGAACCAATTGAAACCCTCCATCGAATGGGTCAGCCCATGGATTAATAAATCCTTTTAATCTTTCTAATCTATAGGGTTCAGCTATGGCGATTATTGCCATAGATGACGCAGATAAAACACCAAGGATGGTTAAATCTCTGTATCGTGCTCCTGCTATGTATACCATAAATAAGGTAATGGTTAAAAGTAACACAGCTGATCCAAAGTCAGGTTGTAATAAGAGTAATACTGCCAATAACACAGCTAGTAATAGTGGTTTTATCACACCAAAAAACTTATGTTGTAAACCTTGTTTATGTCTAACTATGTACCCTGCAATATAAACAATCATGGCTAATTTAACTGCTTCAACCACTTGAAACCTGGCTAAACCTAAGTTTATCCATCTTCTGGCACCATTAATTTTCACCCCAATTCCAGGGATAAGTACCAAGATTAGTAAGATAATCGCAATAACGATTAAAACACGACTAAGTTGTTGCATCCAATCCATTTTGATTGCCAAAATAATCATACTAAGAAAAGTCCCAATACCAATATAAAGTATGTGCCGTTTAAAATAATAAAATGCATCTTGATTGTATTTTTCTGCAATGGCAAACGATGATGAAGCCACCATAATTATGCCTATTCCAATCAGGCATAAAGTTGACACCATCAACCAAAAATCCACGCCAACAGTAAGATAACTGCTGGAAGAGGTTTTGTTCGCTTGTTTTGATGAAATTATCATTCTTATATTCTTTCCTTATCTGACCTTTAATGTGGCTAATCCAATTAAGACCATAATTAATGCCATAATCCAAAACCGCACAACAACTTTAGGTTCAGGCCAACCTTTTAATTCAAAATGGTGGTGTATAGGTGCCATCTTAAAAATTCTTTTCTTTCTTAATTTGTATGATCCCACTTGTAATATGACCGAAATGGTTTCCATAACAAACACACCGCTCATAATAAAAAACACAAACTCTTGTCTTGTGATAATTGCAACTATTCCTAGAGCTGCGCCTAAGGACAAAGCACCAACATCGCCCATAAACATCTCAGCAGGGTAAGTATTGAACCATAAAAAACCCAGTCCTGATCCGACAATTGCAGCACAAAATATGGCAACTTCACCAGCGTTTTGTATAAATGGGATATACAAATAATCTGAAAATACTGCATGGCCAGACAAATATGAAATCACACCTAATGCCGCTGCAACTAATACAACAGGCATTATGGCTAAACCATCTAGCCCATCTGTCAAATTGACAGCATTTGATGAACCGACCATGACAAAATAACCTAATGGAATAACCAACCATCCTAACGACCAATCTAGGTCTTTAACAAATGGAATGACCATCTGAGTTGTCAAACTTTCATCTCCAAAATAGTACAGAAACAATACGGCACTTATCCCAAAAATTGATTGCAATGCATATTTCCAGCGAGCTGCCAATCCAGCAGAGTCTTTCAAAACTAATTTTCTGTAATCATCTAACCAGCCAATCAATCCGAAGCCAAATAATACGTACATGCAAATCCATACATAATTGACAGTTAAATCAGACCACAATAAACACGAAACAATGACTGAAAAAATAATTAAAGCCCCGCCCATTGTTGGTGTGCCTTGTTTCGAAAAGTGTGATTCTGGTCCTAAACTTCTGACATGCTGTCCGATCTGTTTTTCTTGCAGTTTTCTTATAAAAGCTGGACCCAAAAAGACTGAAAGTATGAGTGCTGTTAAAGCAGCCATAATGGCCCTAAAAGTTTGATAAGAAAAAAGATTTAACCAACTGTGGTTTTCTTGAAAATACTGAGCTATCCAAAGTATCATGCGACCTTCTCCTTTTTCATTATGCCATTAATTAAATCTTCTAAATGCATTGAACGAGAACCTTTAACAAGAATCGTGCCATATTGTTGCCAATCTTTTAATAAAAACTGCTTTAAGGATTCAATGTTATTAAAATGTTGTGAATGAGTAGAATAGACATTACTTGCATGAACAGAATCTTTACCAATAGTAAATAAATAAGTTACATTGTTTTGTTTCGCGAATTCGCCTATTTCTTGGTGTGATGTTTTTGAATTGTTGCCCAATTCTGCCATATCACCCAGTACCAAAGTTCTGGTCCCTTTATATGATATCAAGACATCAATGGCGGCTTTTACTGATTGTGGGTTGGCATTATAACTGTCATTAATGACTAAATTCCCATCAATTTCACCCATATTTTCTAACCTACCTTGTTCTGGAATAAAAGCTTCTAGTCCTGTTTTGATTTCTTCTTGTTGTATATTTAATGAATGGGCTATTGCTGAAGCACACGCAGCATTGGTTTGGTTGTGTTTTCCTGCAACTGGTAGATTAATATTTTCTATATATGTATCAATAATTCTCAAATTGAATGGTTTGTTTTCTGTAATTTGTATTGAAGCGT
>Ga0316205_10004753_pt1 | contig 11670 bp, 24 predicted proteins | sample 3monthpyrite_MG_FD_204941 | JGI IMG/M metagenome (GOLD analysis project Ga0316205, IMG submission 204941) | Microbial mat bacterial communities from mineral coupon in-situ incubated in ocean water Damariscotta River, Maine, United States -... | ecosystem: Environmental > Aquatic > Marine >... | reverse complement strand
CCCATGTCCCTGCACAGCGCCGCCGCCTCGTCCGCCCGAGCCCATGCCGCCACCCGATCCTCGTGGAGAGCCATCGCTTCGGGGTGATCCTCCACGTACGAGTGATGCACGGTCGCTCCTCTCTGGACGCTGCCGAGCGTCGTCCACGGGTAGGGCTCGGGCTGGACGGCGGGACTGGCTAATTCTGGCTCGATTCGCCGCTGTTTTACCCATGCCGAGGCGCCCATGACCCACAACGACCAAAGGGCTACTCCTAGCACCACGAGACCTATCGCACGCATCAGTCTTCCCCCTGCGCCAGCGCGGCGCGCAACGCCGCTAGTTCTCGCGTCATGGCAGGAAGACCGCAGATGTGCCCCTCGGCCCCGCAATCGCAGTCCTCTCCCTCTAGGATCTTCTCGCCTCGATCCAGAACGGGACGTGCCGCCTCCACGAGCGCGCGCTTCTCCTCGGCCAGCGGGTGCCTCTCGCACTCCATGACGTGCGCTGTCAACGCCTCGTGCTGTGTGGCTGGTGTCCCGTCCGGGTACTCCGCGTCACAGAAGGCGCAGCGCAGCACGCGCCTGTCTTCGAGCAAGGCATTGTGCTTAGCCGCAGCATCTTCGCCGAACGCTCGCGCCTCGTCGCGCTCCTTGGTGAGCCGCTCGACCTCCGCCACGGTGGCCGCGATCTTCTCGGGGAGATCTGGGTACTTCGGGCCAGTGTCGCACTCGTCAAAGGCAAGCGCTTGGCAGCTAGCGCGGACCACCTTTCGGAATCGCTCGGCCTTCTCGACGACAAAGGCCACCAAGCCCTCGTCCCCGTCGAGCCTGTCCTCCGGGGAGCCGCCGAGGCGCGCACGGATGTCGGCGAGGAGCACCTCAAGGTCCGCGACCTTCTCTTCGAGAGCGTTGTTCTCGTCGAAGCGCTCGATCAGGACCTCGCGACGTTCGTGGTACTTCTTGTCGGCTTCTCGCGCAATGGCTTCATATTCGTCTCGCTTGCACACCGGGCAGTCGGGGCAGTCATCCACTCGACCGATGTGCGCACCGCAAAGAACGGACGCAGCGGTGCGGAATTTGCCCCGCTCCATCTCGGCCTCCTCGGCCCGCGCCTTCAGGGCGGCGACCGTGGCCAGCAAGCGGAACGTCTGGACATCATGCGGATACGTCGGGTGCAGGTGTGACTCGATCGCGGCCAGCTCCCCGTCATCCATCGGCGCGTGACGGATCGGCGGCGGCGCTTCTCCCGCAGGGGCGGGCTCACGTCCCCGCCGGTCGTAGCAGGTGTGCCCTCCACCGCAGCGAGGGCAGTAGGTCATTGCGCCGTCAGGGGTCGCGTCTTCGCGCGCGGGCCGGGCAGCCTCCCCTGTTCCAAAGCACCGGGAGCACTCGCTCTCGGGGTCTGCGGTCCTTTGACCGATCCCTCCGCAGGCGGGGCAGGCTTGGGTCGCGTCGTCGCGCGCGGGCTCGGGGCCGGGATCAGTCGGCGCAGCGCTGGCAAGACGGAACCACGCCTCGGCGTTCGACTTCAGGCGCTTCACGTCCGCCATAAGCGCATCAATGGTGCAGTAGGGGCATCCTCGCGCGATGTGCTTATGCGCCACGTCACATGAGCGCGCGGGCTCGGGGGTGTCGGTCATCGGAATCGCCTCTCGTTTTCTCTTCTCTGCAACATCGCGACCAGCTTGTGGCGGTCGTCTTTCGTCACCGCACTTATTGACCAGTCACAGGCTCCATACCAGCGATCAACGAACGCCTCCGCTGTTTCTGGACGTGGCTGGATCTGCACGCGCAGAAGGCCGAGGAAGGGCATGTCTCCCTCCCCCTCTTGCTGCTCCCCACCGATCGCGTGCGCCTCTCCTTCGGGCGAAACCATCAGGTCCAAACGGACCCACCCCTCCGGGTACTGTTCAGGGGCGGGCGCGTCCGGGTGCGGCGCTTCGGGCCTAAAGGATGCGCCGCAGGTGTTGCACGTCCAATGCCCACGAACGGCGTGGCCGTCTCCCGTAGGTGTCGTGCCGTAGCTCACGAGTAGGTGGGCGCAGCAGGTTTGGGTCGCGTCGTCGCGCGCGGGCTCGGGGGTGTCGGTCATCGCTTCTTTCTCCATTGCTAATACACGGTCGATGCAATCACGCCTTCGGCTTCGGACGCCCACGCTGATGCGGGGCCAGAAACCCAAAGCTGCTCGGCGCGGACGCCTTCGGGCAAGTGCTTCGCCTCGTGCTCCGGTATTTCGGGGGTGAAGTCCAGCCGGACCCGGACGCTCTCGTGTGGCGGAACTTCCGTAGTCTCGGGCTCGTGTTCCACGAGGTAATCCGCGCGGCTCTCGTAGCCAAAGCTCTCGGCCAACACCTCAACGGCTCGGCCTGGGTGCTTGGCCGCCACCCAATGCTCTTCCTCGTCTTCGATCCGGTAGACCTTCATGTCGTCCGCCTCCGTTGGCGTTTGCGGGCCTGGCGGGAGCGCATCACGCGCCCCATCCCCATTCCGTGTCGTCACAATCCGACGCCTTGCAGTCGCAATAACCGGCACGCTCGAATAGCAGACAGGCGGACTCGTGAAAGGCCGGAGGACCAAAGGGCCATCGCTCCGAGAGCCTGTGTTCGCGCGACCACAAAGCCGCCTGAGCGTCCGGCGATTCCGGCCAGTCCTGGTGGTTCTCGGGCACTACGCTTCCCTCCTGGTCTTGCGCGCTCGGGATCGCTCGCCTCGCCACTCTGCCGACGTGTCGTGCTTGCAGCCCTGGGTGGGGTGCGGCTCCTGGGGGAACAGGAAGAGCTTGCACTCGGGGCACCTGCGTTGGCTTAGCCCCGCCCTTCCCTGGTCCTTTGCCCAGTCGAAGAAGGCGTTATAGCCCTGTGGGCGCAGCGCACCCCTCTCGTACCTCTCGCTTCTCTTGCTCACGGCTTTCGCCTCCGCCTCTTCTTCGGGTGAGCCTTCGCCCACGCCAGGCGGCGGCGCTGCCTCTCGGCTCCGCGTAGCATCCGGGCCACTCTCTGCGCCAGCTCTTCGTCGATCACATACCACGAGGCCATGAAGTGCCAAGCGGGAACTTGCGGCTCGCTCACGGGCGCGCCTCCTCGGGCTTGCGCGCCTCGCGCTCTTCCGGGCTGTCAAGGCTCATGGTGTAGCCGCAGCACTTCGGCCAGCCGCTAGACATACACTCACCAGAGTTGACCTTGAGCATGGCGCCGCACTCGTGGCACCACACCCGACCGCGTGAGAGCTTCGGGTGGCAGCCACGTTTGGTTGCGCTCACGCTTTCCTCCTGGTCTTGCGCGCTCGGGAGAGGCGGCCTTCCTCGAAGCGCACGTACACTGGCTTCGCTTCTGGGCTAGGCCGATGATCTCGGAGAAGCGCCTCTTTCGAGGGCCTCGCCCAATGGCACAGCTCCCACTTCCCGGGCTTCGTTTCGATCTTCCACGTCCACGGCATTTACGCTTTCCTCCTCGTCTTCGTCTTGCGGGAGAGGCGGCGCTCCACGGGGAGCAGCGCTTCGACCACCCTTGCCTCTTCGGCTGACTTCCACGATGCGTAGTCCAGGCGAACACGGATGCACCGAAGGCACGTCGAGTTCTCGCTGCCGCCAACGGCCCACTCTTGGTCGGCTGGCAATTCGAGCCCACACCAAGCCTTCGCCATTCGGGGGCCCGTTCCCCAACTCAGCGCCGTGCGCCAGATGTGGACCTTGGGGGCGGTCATGCCACGAACCTCTTAGCGTCGTCTCGGATCTGTGCGGTTTTGATGCTCCAGTCCGCCACGCTCGCGCGCCGCTTGTCCGCGTGCATCCATGGCCACCACGAAATCTGGTCCGCGCGCCTCCAGTGGGTAAGCAAGCCGAACATGACCTGGCGCTCGGTGCTCGACTCCGCGTACAGGCCGTGAACCCGGGCCCGAGAGGCCGCGTGGTAGAGGCGTGCTCTGAAGAGCCGTGGATGGGTTGCCGCTTCGACCCACGCGCGCACCTGCCCCGCGTACTTGGCGCGGGCGCGGCGAAGATCGGCGGAGTTCCTCTGGAATCCCTCGCGCGCTACCTGGGTTCGTTTGTCGGCGGTCATCTTCCGCGCCTCCGCTTATTCTTCGGGTGAGCCTGCGCCTCCTGCTCTCGCGCCATGCGCAACAACTCGTTCCTGATCTGTCTATCCCTCACGACGTACGCAAGCGCACGTAGTTGGTCGGCGGTGTGCATCACGGTCGCGCCTCCTCGGGCTTGCGCGCCTTGCGCCACCGCTCACGAACCGTGGACACGTCATGGCCTTCGGCAAGCTGCTGGATAGCGACCATCGTTGGCTCGTCCTCCGAGAACCACCACGAGTCGGACATGAGCTGGGTGCGATCCTGCTCGCGCCTCTCCTCTTGAGCGGCCTCGTCCTTGCGGCTACGTCGAAGACTTAGCGCGTCGATGAGTTGAGCGAGCCCGAATGCCGCGAGCGCTAGCATCCCGACGCCCGCGTTGATGTAGATGAACCACTCCATCAGGTCTTCTCCTCTTCAGCGTCCGCCCCGGCCAGGCGCGCTAGCCCGTCCATGCCGCCCAGCTCACACTCCTCGGCGCTGGGGGCTTCAGCGTCCGCCGCATTCACGAGCGCGACTTTCGCTTCGCGAGCCTTCCGGACGCAGTCCAGCAAGCTCTTGCCTTCGAATCGAACGTGATCCTCGGAGCCGTCGTGGCCGAGGGTGTGGTGCTCGACCGCGAAATCGGGGTGGTGGAAGTCCACTCCTCGACCAAGGATTTCGAGCCACTCAAGCTCTCCATCGGTCAGGAAGTGAACGGCCTCCACGAGCGCGTCGAGGTCCGGCGCCTCCCGGGGGAGAGCGTCCCACGCTACACAAGCAGCAGTTCCCGACTTCGCTCCAGGACCGTGCACCCCACACAAGAGGCAAGCGATCCAGTGGGTGTCAATGTGATCGAACTGGGTCACCTCCGGGATCGTTCCGCAGTTCGGGCAGGGCTTCACGAGTCACCTCCCGCTTCCACTTCGAGCCGCTCGATCGCGTGCGCGGGGACGTTGAACCCCCTGACCTTCAGGGCTCGCAGGCGTTCCAGGCACTCACCGGGGGTTGCGTCCACGTAGTGCTGGTCTGCCTCCTCGCCGATCGTGCTGAGATCCAGCCACAGCGAATCAGGGATATCCCCGTCAACCTCTAGCGACCGGAGCCAGCGCATGTGGGCTACGTATTGGGTCAGATCATCCGGGTCCATCGCCAGGATTTCTTCAGGCGGATCGACGTTGAGTCTCCGCCCAGCTACGTGGCTTACCCAGCCCTCCTGGGACTCGTAGACGTACAGGTCGGAGCGGTGTAGGTCGCAGGACCATCGGCAGTAGCTCATCGGGTCCATCCCCTCTCTCGGGCCTCCTTGGGGTTGTCGTGGATCCAGCCGTGGCAGAGAGCGCAGACCCAGAGACCGTTCTCGGGGTCGTGCGTTCCGCCTCGCGCTCGCGGCTGGATGTGGTGCGCGTGCTTGGGCTGGCCCCTCATGTGCGGAGGCCAGGTGTAGACGCACCGCTCCGGGATCCGTGCCTGGCAGTTCCCGCCCGCGTTGGTCTCTACCAGTTTCCGGAAGCGGTCGAGCGCGAACTTCTCGCGCTTGGCTCGAGCTCCGACCTGGGCGATGCGCGTGCGCCGCAGGAGCTTCGTGCGGGACTTGATGGCGGTGCGCTTCACAGGATGAACGACAGCGCGAGGGCCGCCCCCATCACGAAGAGGAGCATGAGGTCTGTGTATTCGTCGGGCATCATCGTCGTCGTCTCCTGGGTAGGGCCTGGGGGTGAGCCCCTACTATACAAGGGGCCTGCCGGGGCGGGAAGGGATAATGCCCCCTTTCAGGAAGGCCTCGGGGTCCAGGGCCTCCCTTGGGATCCGCACCTCCGCCTCGCGGCCTGCCTTGGCCTCCTTCCACAGGTCTAGCAGAAGCCCGTCCGGCCCCCGGTTGTTGCGCTCGTCGATGAAGGCCTGGAGCGAGGCAGGGCCGAACGCCCAGAGCCCGTGGAACCTGTTATCGAAGACATGCACGTCGCGAGCTACGTCGTACTCGCGGCCCTGGGCAGCGGAGGAGTACAGCGAGAAGTTCCCGCCGGTCAGCTCGTTCCCCCAGACCATGACGGTGCGAATCTCCCCGTGCGTCGGCTTGATGAAGATGCAGGCGTTGGACGTGTAGCCCGAGGGCCCGCCGGCTCGTGGGTGCTGGTTCTTCAGGCGGTTGTTCGAGATCGCAATGTGCTTTCCGCGCGAGACCTGGATGCAGTCCGAGTGGCTCGTCGGGTCGTAGCCCACGTGGTCCACGTCGTTGTCGTCGATCCAGACCCAGTCGCCCGTCACCTTGAATCCATCATCCCCTGTGTCCTCAGCCGTGTTCCAGCGGGCGATCATGTGCTCGCAGAGGACGGCGTCCTTCTCAACCGAGTGCAGGCGGTTCTTGAGCACGCGCGTGAAGACGGGGCGCGGGAATTCCGCCGCAGCCTCCACCCCCTCGAATGCCCCCAGCAACTCCTCGCGCTTCCTGGGTAGCGGGTCGCGCTCGATGCAGCGCCAGGCGGAGCGGCTTCCGATGTCGCACTCCCGGATGACGGCGTCGAACGCGGCGGGGGCTACCTCGACGCAGGCGACGTGGCTCGAGGGCGTGCCTTTAGGTAAGACGTTGACCTTGCTCAGAACGAGGCCGGGGGCGGTGAGCCGGATGGGCTCTCGGAAGGTCGTCCCCTCCGCGGGGCTAGTGTCGATCTCGATCATGGTGTGGGCGCCTCCTGGCGCGGTGTTTTCGGTGCGTACCGTTCTGCTACCGTTTCCCTGCGGGCCCTGCGAATGGCGAGGCCGGTCAGCACGACGCAGCAGCCTATGATCACGAAGAAGCCCGCGATCCCGGCCACCAGGTAGTACCCCAGGACCGTGATGTTCTCGGAGCTATCCATTGGAGGATCCTGGAGCGAGGGTGTAGAGGAGCCGGCGCATCTGGGCCACGGTCGCAGCCTTCGCGTGCCCGTTCTCCAGCTCCCAGTCGAGCACGTCCGCGGCCAGGAGTACCTGGGTCGCCTGGTCGTAGGTGAGCCCTCGAGCCACGCTGAGGCCGGAGCCCACATGGCTGAGGGCCCAGGTGCATATCCCCCCGGGCTGCTCGAGCTCGGGGTGGGCGCAGAGGGCATCCGTCAACCCCAGCAGGGCGGGCCAGTCCCGGAAGACCCCGAGGTCCGGGGCACCGATCGCCATGCGGAGGGCGCATGTCCGGGTGGGCTTGTCTTGCTCTGTCATCCTGCTTTCTCCGTGCTGCCCGGTCGGCGGGCGGTTGCGTGCATCGATCCCAGGTCCGCCAGGGTGATCCGCTCGGCGGCCTCCATGAGCCGCTGCTGGGCCTCACCGCGCTTGTCGAGCGGTACCAGGTCCTCGATCACGCTCGCGACCTCCTGGAGGAACGTCTGGATCACCTCCGGGCTGGCTCCGGTGCCCTGGTGGGAGCCCATCGACGCGCCCCAGAGCTGGCCGGCCACCGAGATGATGTTCGGCAGGTTGGTCATCGTCCACTTGGCCGGCTTGATGACCGTAGTCCTGCCGTCCTTCGAGACCGTCTGCTCCGAGAGGGGCCACTGGAGCATCTTCTTCGCGACCCGGACCAGCTCCCAGGACAGCTCCCACGCCTCGTCCTCGACCGATAGGCGGCGCTCGGCGTGCTTCTGGGCCTGGGTGGCGGCCGACCGGGCAACCGCCATCCGGGTCTCAGCGGTGATAGCCTCGGCGTCCTTCTGGTCCAGCAGGGCCGCCCGGAGGCGCCAGAGATGCCTGGAGCCCCAGCGCGTTCCTTGGCCCTCGGTGCAGCCCCCTGATTTGACGAAGGCCGTGATGGTCCGCTCGTCGGCGGGCATGGCCTTGAACTGGAGGAAGGCCTTGTATGCGGTCTCGTTTTCCTTCTCCCCGCGGGCGAGCGGGTTCTCTTGCCAGAGGGGCGGCAGGACCTTCCTTCGGCTCTTCCCGTCCTTCTTCCCTTTGGGCCTAGCCATCGGACGGCCTCCGGCACTCGTGGATCACGGGCGACCCAGGGCCTAACAGGGGCTCGCCGCAGTGGAGGCACGCGAAGCCGCGGTAGGCCTGGCCGCTTCTTCTCCCTTGGTCCCCGCGGTAGGCCTGGCGGGGGGGCTCTGAGCTCCGTTGTTCCCGTTCTGGGGCAGGGTTGAGGTCGGAGGGCGTCCATGCGGGGGGGTGCGGCGGCCGCGGGAGCGGCTTGAATGGTCCATCAGTGGCCGGGAGAAGCTGGTGGGCAAGCCAGAACCGGCCCGTGCCCTGCTCGCCGGGGGTAGCCCTCACCAGGCGCCCGTCTACGTCCTCGCGGTAGACGGCCTGGCCGCTTCTTCTTAGCGGCACCTTGAACGTAGGTCCTTTCCTGGGCTGCCAGCCGCCCCCGTAGGCCTGGCGGGTTGGTTCCGTTTGGGGGGTGGAACCAACTTGGGACCTGCTGGGACCAGCGGCCTTGATGGGCTCGCCTGGCTTCAATTGGCGGAAGCCGGCGCAGGCCAGGAGGACGGCCTCGAAGTCCGGCTCCGTGATCTGGACCGGGCCGGACTCGCCGGACTCGCAGACAGAGCAGTAGCGCTTCTGAGTGTCCCAGAGGGGTTCCGCGCGGTGCGCGGGCTGGACGGGGATCTGGACTCCGGAGCGGGCCTGGAGCTCTTCGTGGCAGCGGGAGCAGAGGGTTCTCATCGGATACGGACTCCCATCGGGGTCAGGAGGCCCTGGAGCAGGGAGCGGCGGGATAGCTTCATGAGTTCACAATCCCCTGCGGCTCTGGCCCCGGCTCTCCCAGGAGGATGCACCTTTCCATTTCGCGAACCATGGCCGCCCCGACATCCCGCGCGATCACTTCGATCGCGTTGTGGAGATCGACCTCGTTCGATAGCTCGGCGACCGCGGGACGCATCCCCAGCGCCCTCACCAAAACCCTGGTTTTGGGCGGCGTCGGAGAGGGGAGCTTGGTCAGCCACCTCCCGAAGGGCGTACAGGCTATAGCCAGGAGGCTCTGGAGGAGGGCGCGGCGGAGGAGGGTGGCGGTCATTGGAGGCCCTCCCATCGGATCTGATCCCACGGCTCGCCGGCCTGGATCCTGCTCTCCCAGACGATCAACTGGGCCAGGCGAGCGGAGCGGGGGTGCCGGGACGGGAGAAGCTGGCGGTCTGCCGCGGCTGCCATTTCGGGCTCACTCCAGCGGAACTCGAGGCGCAGGATGTCTGCCTCCTCGTCCGTTCCTCGAGTGTCTCTGGTCTTGTGCGGCGCGAGGCATGTGCCCTCGTGAAGAGCGGTCAGCGCCTCTTCCATCACGGCGAGAACCCCGTGCTCCCGATTGCGCCCGTCTGCACGCATCAGGTACTGGAAGTTGTCCATCTCCAAATCCGGCGGGAGGTTGGGGTTGTGGAAGACGCAGAGCGCGCCCCCGACCGTTTCGTCAATGAACATCGTGCTAGCCCTTCTTCGGGCATGGTCGCGCAACTGGCTGCCGGTCATAACGGCGGCAGGGTTCTCCGCTCGCGCTGCGCAGTAGTTGGCGATCTCTGCGATTGCCTCCTTGTCCTTCGGGGTCAGGGGCTCTCCGAGTCCGTGCTCTTTGTCTGTGATGAAGCGCTCTATCGCTTCTGCCGGGTTCTCGCTCGTCATGTCGTCTCCTGGGGTTGGTGGGCTCCCACCAAGCGGTAGGCGTGGAGCCCGTCCTTGGGGTTTCCTATGCGCTTCCGGTCAACGGTCCAGGCCCCGAACTTCTTCTTACGAAGGTCCCGGAGGCGCGCGGAGATGCTGGTCTCTGTGCCGCGATTGATCGCCGCTCGGATCTCGGCCAGCGTGCGCCACTCACCGTCGAACATGAACTGGAAGACGGCATCGAGGAGCCCGGTGAGGCGGACGCGGTCGTGCTCGGGTTCGTAGGTCGCTCCGTCCGGCTGGGGGTCCTCGGCGGGCTCTCCGCCCTGCCAGTCCTTGAGGCCGCCCTCGTCGAAGAGCTTGGGCTGGGGGTCGGTCTTCTTCTTCTTGGGCTTCATGCGTCTCCCTCGATCAGGTCCAGGAGGTCTCCCAGACGGTTGTAGTTGGCGGCCTGCTCGGGCGTGAGCGTCACCTGCAGGAGGTCCGCGGCCTCGCAGGGGTCCGTGTGGAGGTCGAAGAAGGCCTCGCCCGGGAAGGACCCGTTACCTCCGGTGTTCCGCATCAGCTTCCAGCGGGGCTCGACCAGCGCGCGGCGCCACTCCTGCTGGAGACCCCATGCCCCTGGGGAACCGCCGTTGGGGCTGAACCACTCGCAGTAGGCGGCGGTCCGCTGGACAGGGAGGCCCTGGAGAGCGGGTGCGAACGAGGACGAGTCCTGGGCCGTGGCGGGGATGGGGAGGTCCGCCAGGTCGCAGAGGGTCGCGAAGAAGTCCACCGCAGAAACCATCGCAGAGGACTCGAGCGGGAGCACGCCGGGGGCGTAGACCAGCAGCGGGACGTGGATGCCGCCCTCGAAGACCGTCCCCTTCATGCCGGCGGGGCAGGGCGCATCGACTCCAGCCGGGGTCCCGTTGTCCCCGTAGACCATCACGATCACGTCGCTGTCGGAGAGCTGGACCGCCAGGTCCACCAGGGCGCCGACGTAGGCGTCCACGTTCTCCACCATAGAGCGGAAGTCCTCGGCCTCCCCGCCGTCGCTGGGCTCGCACACAGGCGCGGGGGCGGGGTGGAAGGGCCGGTGGGCCGAGTTGAAGGAGACGTAGGAGAACCAGGGCTCGGGCATGGCCATCATCTGCTCCGCGGCGTCCATCGCCGTGCGGCGCGTGACGTACTCGAAGCTGGGGAAGGTGAGCCCGTTGACCGTCCGCTTCCAGGAGTAGTAGCTGGGCAGGCCGCCCGTCAGGGAGCCGCGGTAGTCGGAGCAACCCTGGACGTTGGGGTCGAGCTCCACCCCCAGGTCCCCGACGTGCCACTTGCCGGCGCAGGAGACCGTGTAGCCACCCACGCTGGAGAAGTGCTCGAGCAGCGTCCACTCGGATTGATCCAGGCCGTCCGGGTTCTTGGGAAGGACCGCGGTGCCCACCCCTGTCCGGTAGCAGCGGCGGCCAGACATGAGCGCCGCGCGCGTCGGAGAGCAGGCCGGCATCGCGTAGGCCCGGGTGAACTTCACGCCGGAGGCTGCGAGGCGGTCCAGGCTCGGCGTGCACGCCTGGCCTTCGTACGTGGAGACGGCGTCCACCCCTACGTCGTCCAGGACGATCAGGAGGACGTTAGGCCGGTCTGGGGCCGCCAGGGCGGCGAGGAGTAGGGCAATCATGCTGTTGTCTCCGTCGTGAGGGATCTTGCGGTGAACGTCTCCCCCGTCTCCTCGAGTGTGGCCTCGAGCCCCGTGGCTTCCTCCCAGCGGCGGACGATCACGTCCACGTAGTGTGGGGAGAGCTCGATCAGCGCGGCCTTTCGACCGGTGCGCTCCGCCGCCAGGAGCGTGGTGCCAGAACCTCCGAACGGGTCCAGGACCGTGTCCCCGCGGGTGCTGCTGAGCCTGATCGCCTTCTCGACCAACTCGATCGGCTTCATCGTGGGGTGCTCCTCGCTGCGCTTCGGGCGCGCGATCTCCCAGACCGTGTCGTGCGTCCGGTCCTCGGCGGAGACGTGGCTCTTGCCGGGCTTCCAGCCGTAGAAGACCACCTCGTGCCGGTAGTGGAAGTCGCTGTGCCCCAAGACGAACACGTCC
>Ga0316205_10004752_pt1 | contig 11671 bp, 10 predicted proteins | sample 3monthpyrite_MG_FD_204941 | JGI IMG/M metagenome (GOLD analysis project Ga0316205, IMG submission 204941) | Microbial mat bacterial communities from mineral coupon in-situ incubated in ocean water Damariscotta River, Maine, United States -... | ecosystem: Environmental > Aquatic > Marine >... | reverse complement strand
AAAGTAAACCTCCGATTCGTCCGATTTCAGTGTTTGCGCCTGTAGCGATAACAACCCCCATACCTTGTCCACTGGTGACGGTCGTACCGCTAAATCCGACACAGAAACGATCTCCAAGCGGCGCATCACGCGCAACAGGTTTCGTCTGTTTTTCAACGGCAACCGATTCGCCGGTCAGTATCGATTCCTGAATTTGTAAACTATGGGACGTAAGTAAACGGAGATCCGCGGGTAACTTATCGCCGGCTTCAAGCAACACAATATCACCGGGCACAAGTTCCCCACCCGGTATGACCTGGCGTTTGCCATCGCGTATGACGGAAGCGCGCAGTGCCAGCATTTGCCGGATCGCTTCCATGGCTTTTTCTGCCTTGCCTTCCTGATAAAAACCGATAACGGCATTGATAATCACTACCGCAATAATGACAAATGTATCGACGACATGACCGAGTAGTGCCGTAATGCCAGCGGCACCGATAAGAATATAAATTAAGATATTGTGGAAATGAGATAAGAAGCGCAGCCATATACTTCGCTGAGCAGGTTCAGGCAGTTTGTTTGGTCCGAAAGTCTGTAACCGCAGGCTTGCCTCATCTTCAGTTAAACCCTTGGGTGTTGTACGAAGTTCGGCTAGTGCTTCTTCGGAAGCTTTGTTATGCCAATCTTTAATTTCTTGCATTGTATATTCAGATTGATTTCTTTTTTAACGTTTAAATAAGGTGCGCGACTTTAGGAGCGTCCCAGTGAAAGAATTGATGTGCTTGTTAGGTTTTCAGTTCATTTACTCTTCTAAAGTAACCGGGGTGACAAAGCCAGGTGGTTTGATCGCAAGCACTGAGCATACGAGTTGATCAAGAATGGTTTCCGCTGTGTTACCCATAAATAATCCGGGAACACCGGTGCGTGCCACTGTACCCATGACAATACAATCCACCTCAAGCTCCTTGGCAAGCTCTGGAATCACTTTGCGCGCTGATCCCTTTGGCATGTGTAATTGTGGTTTAATGTAGTCGGCCGCATCCTCACCCAATTTAGCACTGACCTTCTTAATGAGCGTATCCAACAGTTGTGCATGATGTCGGCGAGTCTGATCGACATACGCGTTGATCTCGTTTTCAGGCCGTTGTGAAAATGCACCATGACGCAAGGCGCTTTCACCTATCGCCTCCCAGGCATGCACGACATGCAAATCAGCGAACTCCGACATGGCCAGAGAACTTGCCAATTCAATAACCATCTCGTTCAACGCCTGACGCGTCTTCAATTCTTTTGATGGATAGCTATCGTCCACGTCGACGGCCGCTAAGATGTGATCGAATAATTCTCCGGTCTGCGGCCGGACCATCCAGACAGGACACGGACACTTGCGGAGCAGGTGTTTATCATCACTAGAAAATAAACGGTCCAGCCAGTCCAGCGATTCGGGACATTTGATCACTAGATCATGCGCATTGCGTAAAACCTCACGGATGATTTCAAGGAAGGGTGTGCCGATCAACACTTTGGTTTCGATCTTGTTGCTTTGATTATAAGGTTCGACGAGATTTTCCAGTTCCTGTTTATGGCTGTTTACTATCGTGTCCTGTAGTTCGTTAGTGATAGGACCACCCTTAGACATACTGATACCTGGACCGACTGAGGAAGCCACTGTGATGACGGTCAGGTTGGCCTGATTGTTCTCTGCTAGCGTAACAGCACGCTCGAGTGCTAGCTTGCAATCTTTACCAGGCTCCATTATACAAAGTATGTTTTTGAATCGCTTCATCGTAATGACCTAACAGTTTGATTAACAAACCCCTCTCTCGTTACATATTTTTAGCACGAACCCAATTCCCATTGAAAATTATAACAATAGATCAATAACATAAAGATGACGTATCTCAATATACATCGAAAAAAAGCTTTATAGGCTAAATTAGTATTTTTTACAGGAAAATTTAGACCAGCCCGGTATGACCTGTTGATAGAAGACCAATGTCCCCATTAGGGTAAGCTGATCTTCCCATTTCTTCATAAATACTTAATGTAGGCTAAGGGTTGTGGGCACTCAATAACTAGTAAGGCGGTCTGCTATCAGCCATGAGTTTATTCAATCGCTTCTGCGCCAGTTTGGGTTTGGCAAGGTCATGCGCTTCTAACATTTCACATTCATCTCTGATCATGTCTTCGATAGTAACCGGGTAATACCGGCAATCGCCGGGGCGGTCATCATAAATATCACAGCTATATTTTTCTTGATTGCTTTCCTTTCTTAGCCAGGGGCAGCGCGTGAGTTGCTCACCGGTGTCGGGGTCCATCCAGATCTTGCCCTCGCTTACATAACGCATGATATCGGGTCGCTTATACTCCCAGGCTTCTATTTCACTGGCTGATGCAGATAGACCCCCATTGCTGTAATTGATGCAACACTTTCCACACTGGTTACATGCTTTCATAATTATTTATCTCTTAATATGTAAACCGGATACTAAAACGCCCAATGTCTCCATCGGGCGTTTCTGTTTTCTGTTCACACTCTATCCGCATAAATAAAGCAAACCAGTTACATTTAAATTATTACTCTGCACTTTCTTCAACCGACTTTCTAACTTCGGCCATATCAAGCGATACCGCTTGCTCAACCAGTTTGGCCAGATCTGCTTTGCCCAGTGCACCGGCCTCTTGATACAAAATAATCTGCTCGCGGAACAACATTAATGTTGGAATCGAACGGATCTGAAACCGTGCGCCCAGTTCTTGTTGGTCTTCGGTATTGACCTTGGCGAATACAACATTGTCATGCTGCTCAGAGAGTTCTTCATAAATCGGTCCGAAAGACTGGCAGGGTCCACACCAGGGTGCCCAGAAGTCAACGATCACAATATCGTTATTGGTTACGGTGTCTACAAAATTTTCTACAGTTAAATCTACAGTTGCCATAGCTGCCTCTTCATTCACTTTAAATTCTTCAATATTTACTTCAACCGTAATGGCGCTACTATTGGCTGCTTAGCGGCCTGCTCACGATATCGCTTATAGTCGGCCAGGACCAGTTCATGGTCAAAGGCCAGCGGGGAAGGTAAACGATCCAGGGTAAAGAGATCCAGGTTTTTTGCATCATCGGCCGCTTTTGGTGTACCAGTGGACTGAGCCACATAGGTTGCCGTAACAATATGCCCTCTCGAGTCCCGTTTTGGATTGGAATAAATCCCTAAAAGCCCGGTTAATTCGACATCCAGACAGGTCTCTTCTTTTGCCTCTCTGACTGCGGCCGCTTCCACGGTTTCACCAATATCGACAAAGCCACCAGGGATCGCCCAGCCATAGGGAATATTCATTCTTTCGATAAGGACGATGGGTCGGCCAGGCTCATTGATCATTTCGATAATGGCATCAGCGGCCAATAATGGGGTTACTGGTTTTGTCATGTCTTATCCTGCCATGCTCTTAACTGTCGGCGTTGTCGTTTGTCGGGTTTGCGTGTTGGATGAGGATTGGCCAGCGCATTTAATTTTCGCTGCACACTCGATAGCTCGCGTTGTTCTATACTCTGCTCTGTTTCGCTGTATAACTCTCTGGCTTGCGTTGCCGAACCCCTTTTTTCCGAAAGCATTTTGACCACCACCGTAAACTGCGTGCCGCTCTTTTTGATTCGGATCTCATCTCCAACCAGAACATTTTTCGATGCCTTACATCGCTGGCTATTCACATGCACGTGGCCACCATTGACGGCTTCCGTAGCCATCGAGCGGGTTTTATAAAACCGTGCTGCCCATAACCATTTGTCTAAACGTATCATCGCTGTTTATTCAGAAAAAGAAACGCCCGTAAACAAATCCAGCTATTAATATAGAGTACATGGCGCAAAGTGGTGAAAACCAGGAGCGAATTCTCGCGCCGATGAACGAGTAATGGTGTACCAGGCACCAGCCGGCATGCAATACAAATCCCAGAGGAATTAACCAGGCCGATTTCCACATACCAAGCATTGTTAGCGCAACAAAACCGACGGCCACTATGCTTTCAATGACAATTTTATCGAATCGACCATCCGCAAGTGCGAAGCCAACCAGGAGCCCTGCCAGCAGTACTAGCAAGATCGCAAAAAAATCCATGCCCTTGAAATGCGGCAGATAAAGACCCACCACGCACGTCGCTGCAACGAGAATCAAGACAAAAAATACACGTAACATTCAACAATCCCCCAAGCCCTGCATATTACCACAAGCCTTAATGGTATATACCCACGCTATACGTGTTGGTAAAAAACCCATTAGTGGTTTTATCGCCTCACTCTGGGTATGATTTACTAATGCCTATATATGATGGTCTCATCAACAAAAGTAACATTAGCAAAGAAAGTTTGGTCCATAGCCTGGGGCTCATCCTTCCTAAAGAGGCGGTGTTATTCGATCCCGAAGATACCCGTCCCTACGAGTGTGACGGGCTCTCGGCTTATCGCGTCCCCCCCTGGGTTATCGCTCTGCCCGAGACCATTGAACAAATTCAAGCGATCCTGAGAATCTGTTCTGCGCATGAGGTACCCGTGATTGCCCGAGGTGCTGGTACCGGACTTTCTGGCGGTGCCCTGCCGAGAGACAATTGCTTATTGCTTAGCCTGGCCAAGTTCAATTCGATACTCGAGATCGATCCAGTAAATTGTACCGCCCGTGTACAACCAGGCGTCACCAATCAGGCAATCAGTAATGCCGCCAAACCACACGGACTTTATTACGCCCCCGACCCCTCTTCACAAATAGCCTGCAGTATTGGCGGCAACGTCGCCGAGAATTCCGGCGGTGTGCACTGTCTTAAATACGGTTTAACTGTCAACAATGTCCAGCAAATTACCATTGTTACCATGGATGGTGAGTTAGTCACGTTCGGAGGTAGTGGCTTTGACGGACCCGGCTTTGACTTGCTTGCTTTGTTTAATGGCTCGGAAGGCTTGCTCGGCATTGTTGTTGATATTACCGTGAATCTGTTACCCATCCCTGAGCATGCCAAAGTATTACTCGCAGCTTTTAATGACGTTGAACAAGCTGGTAAAGCAGTGGCTGCAATTATTGCCGCTGGCATCATCCCCGCGGGGTTAGAGATGATGGACAACCTCGCGATTCAGGCAGCCGAAGACTTTGCCAAAGTAGGTTACCCAATTCAGGCGGCGGCAATTTTACTTTGTGAACTCGATGGCAACACCGAAGAAGTAGTCGAACTCATCAAGCGGGTTAAAAAGATTATGCTTGAACATCGCGCCTCTGATATCCGTATCTCTGAATCCGAACAGGAGCGCTTACAACTCTGGCAAGGTCGCAAGTCCGCTTTCCCGGCGGTGGGCCGACTCGCGCCAGATTACTATTGCATGGATGGTACTATCCCTCGCAAGCAATTACCTGCAGTGTTAAAAAGAATTAATCAGCTATCGAAAAAATTTGATCTACCCGTCGCCAACGTATTTCATGCAGGCGATGGCAACTTACACCCTCTCATTCTTTATGATGCTAACAAGAAAGGTGAATTAAAGCGCACCGAGATGTTCGGCGCGATGATTCTCGAGTATTGTGTTGAAGTCGGCGGTACCATCACTGGTGAGCATGGAGTCGGGGTCGAAAAAATCAATCAAATGTGTGTTCAATTCGGACAAGTCGAATTAAAACAGTTTCACTCTATCAAAGCTGCTTTCGATCCGGCTGGCCTGCTAAACCCAGGTAAGGCGGTACCAACACTGCATCGTTGTGCCGAGTTAGGCCGCATGCACGTCCATAATGGCGAGTTACCTCACCCGGAGCTTGAACGCTTTTAAATACCATGTCTGATCAAAGTCTGCCGTTACAACAACGGGTTAAGGAGTATATCGAACATAGCCGTGCCATGCAGATCACTGCGGGCAACAGTAAAAGCTTTTATGCGCAAGAAATCACAGGTGAAGCCTTATCGGTAAAAGAACATAGCGGAGTCGTAAATTACGAACCTACTGAGTTAGTCATCAGCGCCCGTTGTGGCACCCGCTTACAAGCCATTGAGTCTATACTAGCTGAACAAAATCAAATACTAGCCTTTGATCCCCCCACCTTCTCTGAACACACAACACTGGGTGGCTGTATTGCAGCCGGCCTGTCCGGGCCTCGCCGTCCCTTTGCAGGCGCCGCACGTGATGCAACGCTTGGCATATCGATGATTAATGGTAATGGCGAGATTCTAAAGTTCGGTGGCGAGGTGATGAAAAATGTCGCCGGCTATGATGTATCGCGCCTGCTAGTCGGTTCGATGGGTACACTAGGAATAATTTTGGATGTGTCACTAAAGGTCTTACCCCGCCCGGAAGTAGAGATCACAAGCTGTTTTGAACTCACCGAGCGGGCATCCATTAGTCGCGTGAATAAGATCTGTGCTCAGTCCTACCCTGTCTCAGCAACCTGTTATGATGGTAAACAATTATATATACGCCTATCAGGAACCGAATCGGGCGTGAAAAAAGCACAGGACATGTTGGGTGGGGAACGTTTAGAAAACGATAGTGATTTTTGGACCAGCATTAAAAATCAAAACCATCCATTTTTTAGTAGTCAGAAAAGAATATGGCGGTTGTCGCTAAAGCCTGCAACACCACCGCTGGAATTACTGGGTGAGCAACTAATTGAGTGGCGTGGTGGTCAACGCTGGCTCGCCAGTGACCAGGCGCCAGATATTATCCGCGAAACGATTGATAAACATGGTGGCCACGCCACGATATTTAAAAATGCAGAAAAAAATGATCTGGTCTTTCATCCTATTACAGGAAAACTGCACGAGCTGCATATGAACGTAAAACTGGCAATGGACCCCCACTGTCTGTTTAATCCATATCGTATGCATGAAGGATTCTAACAGTGCAAACAAATATTCCTGAAGAGATTCTTAATACCTATGAAGGTCACCATGCCGATCAAATCTTACGCGCCTGTGTGCATTGTGGTTTTTGTACGGCAACGTGTCCTACCTATCGTTTGTTAGGTGACGAGCTCGACAGCCCGCGTGGCAGAATTTATTTAATGAAGAATGTGTTTGAAGGTGAAAAACCAACTCGTAAGACCTTATCGCATCTTGATCGCTGTCTGACCTGCCGCAGTTGTGAGACCACCTGCCCTTCCGGGGTCGAATATTCACGCTTGCTGGATCTTGGTCGGAATTTTATTGAAAAGAGAACCCATCGTTCATTTCTCGATAACATCAAACGCAATACGTTGCACTGGGTACTGTCTAATCCAAAACGCTTTAACCGCTTATATCGGCTGGCCTGCAAGCTAAATTTCATTTTACCCAAAGCACTAAAAGTCACCGCACCCAAACCGGTTGAACAACTACCTCTTGATCGGCATGAGCGAACCGTATTGCTGTTAGAGGGGTGTGTGCAACCAACCCTGGAACCGAACATAAATATCGCAACTCGTACGGTACTTAATCAGTTGGGAATCAGTACGATTAGCCTCAAGCAAACTGAATGCTGTGGCGCTATCTCTCACCACTTAAATAAACATAAACAAGCACTGAAAACGATTCGTAATAATATTGATGCCTGGTGGCCACATGTGAAAGACGGGTGTGATGCAATTGTCTCTAACGCAAGTGGTTGTGGCATTACTCTCAAAGAATATGGACGCTACCTCGATCACGACCCTGAGTATGCCGACAAGGCCAATACCATTAGTAATCTGGTGAAAGATGTCAGCGAGCTTATTTCAGAACAAGATATTGAAATACTGAAAATGGCTGAACCAGTCACGGTTGCCTTCCATGCGCCCTGTACCCTGCAACATGGACTTAAACTTTCAACCCAGGTTGAAGATATGCTCACGAAATTAGGTTGTGAATGTTTGCCAATTGAAGATAGTCACTTGTGTTGCGGTTCAGCGGGTACCTATTCTGTTTTGCAGCCTGACCTCTCACAGAGTCTTAAGCAGGACAAACTGGAAAAGCTGCAGGCCTCCTCACCGCAATATATTCTGACCGCCAACATTGGTTGCCAACATCATTTAAATTCTGAAAGTCGGGTCCCCGTTATTCATTGGACTGAATTGATTGCCAAACATCTAAACTAAATTACCTCTGGGCTGATCTGTGCTAGAATTTATTTATCTAGAAAAATATTTATTAAGCCATTGAAACAACAACCAGACATTATTGCCTCCGTCGATCTCGGCTCAAACAGCTTCCATATGATTGTCTGTCGTATACAAAACGACCAGCTCATCGTGCTTGACCGGATCAGAGAAATGGTACGACTAGCAGCTGGCATTAACAACAAGAAAATACTTTCCGAAGAGGTTCAGGAAAAAGCTTTAGCCTGTCTGTCACGATTTGGACAACGGCTAAGAGATCTGCCTGCCAGTTGTGTTCGCATAGTCGGCACTAATACATTGCGCAGTGCTCGCAACTCCGCTGAATTTATAGAAAAGGCCGAAGAATGCCTCGGACATCCGATTGAAGTTATTTCTGGCGTTGAGGAAGCACGTTTGATCTATCTTGGCGTTGCGCATAGTCTGGCATCTGATGATAACCAGCGCCGGCTGGTAATGGATATCGGTGGTGGTAGTACAGAAATTATCATCGGCGAACACTTCGACTCATTATATAAAGAAAGTTTATATATGGGCTGCGTCTCGATGAGCCGTCGTTTTTTCAAGTCTGGAAAAATCACCAAAGATAAAGTCAAGAATGCCGAAACTGCGGTAGAACTAGAACTAGAGCCTTACATACAGCGCCTGCAACTGTTTAATTGGCAAGATGCGATTGGCGCCTCGGGGACGATACGCGCCATCAACAAAATTGTTCTGGCCCAGGGTTGGTCGGATAATGGCATTACCTTTAAAAGCCTGAAGAAATTAAAAGAGCACATGTTGGAAGCCGGACATGTCGACAAACTAGATTTAAAAGATCTCGATCCTGAACGTCTACCCGTCTTTGTCGGTGGTGCCATAATTCTCTACACCACCTTCAAAGTTCTGGGGATTAAACTCATGCGCGTATCAGATGGTGCATTGCGTGAAGGCTTGATTCACGATTTGCTTGGGCGTCTACATCATGAGGACATCCGTTCACACAGTGTGAATGCCCTGGCAGAAAGATACCATGTTGATAAAGAACAAGTTAAGCGCGTACAAGACACTGCACGTTATTGCTTTTTACAAATGGCAGAACAATGGCGGCTTGATGTTAATGAACATCTACAATGGCTCGAATGGGCGGCAACATTGTGCGAGATAGGCCTGGATATCGCACACAGTCATTATCAGAAACATGGGGCCTACATTATTGAGAATTCAGATATATCCGGTTTCTCACGACAAGAGCAATTGTTGTTGGCCACACTGGTACTGATGCATCGCCGTAAGTTACCGATGGATGCGATAGAGGAGCTACCTTCCTACTGGCGTGCTTTAGCTAAGAAACTATCAATTATCCTTCGCTTGTCAACCATTCTAAATCGCAGTCGTATTAGAATAGACAACCAATTTCAGATAAAGATAGAAGATGATCATATTAAACTAGCGTTTACTGATGGCTGGCTTGATGAACATGACTTAACCAGGGCTGATTTATTAGAAGAAGCCGAATATCTGGAAAGTGAAAAAATCATCCTATCATTCAAGTAAACGTAAGCCCTATTAGGTCTCTGCCAGGTTTAACAATAGATCCCTTTGCACAGAATATGGCTCTTTGTCTCCAGGAGTCGACTGCTCATAACTACCATCTGATTTCATAATCCAGGCCTGGGTATTATCTTTTAGATAGTTGTTAAGATCGGTGATAACGCGCTGGCGTATCGATTTTGCTTCCAGAGGAAAGGCAATTTCAACACGGCTATATAAGTTACGCGGCATCAGGTCCGCACTGGCGGCAAACACTTCTGGTTTGCCGCCATTTTCAAAATAATATACGCGAGGGTGCTCGAGGAAACGTCCAATAATCGAGCGCACCTGAATATTTTCAGAGACGCCCGGTACATCTGGGCGCAAACCGCAAATACCACGAATAATTAGATCTATCTGCACACCTGCAATTGATGCCTCATATAATGCCTGGATAGACTTTTGATCAATCAGCGAATTAACTTTAATGATAATTCTGGCTGGTTGACCACTCTCGGCATTTTTTGTTTCGCGCTTAATTTTTTCCAGTAACGAATCTGCAAGAGTGAAAGGTGACTGTAAGATTTTATGTAATTTAGGCACCTTGCCCATGCTGGTCAGCTGCATAAAGACACTTTGAATGTCATCGGCAATTTGTTCATTGCAGGTGAATAAACCATAATCGGTGTAGAGCCGTGCGGTTCGTGGGTGATAATTACCTGTGCCCATATGCACATAGTGTCGCAATTTTTTCTTCTCTCTACGCACAACCAATATCATTTTTGCGTGTGTTTTATAACCGACAATACCATAAACAACATGGACGCCCGCTTCCTGAAGACGGTTTGCTAAAGCTACATTGGCCTCTTCGTCAAAGCGTGCACGCAGTTCAATTACGACTGTTACCTCTTTGCCAGCTTTGGCAGCTGCGACCAGTGCATCAACAATCGCCGATTTGGGACCGGTTCGATACAGTGTTTGTTTAATCGCCAGTACATTTGAATCTTCTGCAGCTGCACGGATAAATTCAATAATCGGCACAAAGGATTCAAAAGGGTGATGCAGAAAAATGTCAGACTTCTGGATTGCCTCAAACACACTGGCAGTGTTCGAGAGTTGTTTTGGGATGGTTGAGGTAAAACCTGGAAATTTTAGTTCAGGTCGATCCACTAAATCAGCAATCGCCGAGACACGATTCAAGTTCACTGGGCCGGCCACTTTGTAAATATCCGCTTCGGTTATTTCAAAGCGATGCTGTAGGAATGTTATCAGATCATCCGGACAATTATGTGCAACCTCAAGTCGCACTGCATCACCATAGTGGCGTGAAATTAATTCACCTTCTACTGCACGTAATAGATCATCAATCTCTTCTTCATCCACAAACATGTCGCTGTTGCGTGTTACACGAAATTGGTAACAACCTTTTACTTTCATACCGTAAAATAGTCGATCAGCAAAGGCGTGAATAACGGAGGATAAAAATACAAAGTCATACGCTCCAGTATCTTTTAGATCCGATGGTAACTGGATTAAACGTGGTAATGCTCTTGGTGCCTGTACAATAGCCAGACCACTGTTACGACCGAATGCATCCTTACCGGTCAGTGCGACAATAAAGTTAAGACTCTTGTTTAGAATTCGGGGAAATGGATGGGCGGGGTCTAAACCAAGCGGACTCAAAACTGGGCTTAACTCCTCTTCAAAGTAATCACTCAACCAGGCTTCCTGCTCCGGCGTCCATTGATTGCGTTTGATGGTCCTCACCCCTTCTGCCTGCAAGAGTGGCAGGATGACATCATTCAGGACACGGTATTGCTCATCGACTAACTCATGCACACGCGTGCTGATTGTGCTTAATAGTTCTGCCGGCAGCATATTATCCGGTCCCGTCTGCACAGAGCCCAACTCAACCATTTGAATCAAACCGGAAACACGCACCTCGAAAAACTCATCCAGGTTTCTGGAAGAAATACATAAATACTGTAAACGTTCCAGTAATGGGATATTTTCATCCTCCGCCAGCGCCAACACGCGCCGATTGAACTCAATCAGGCTGAGCTCGCGATTGATGTATAGATCCG
>Ga0316205_10004751_pt1 | contig 11672 bp, 11 predicted proteins | sample 3monthpyrite_MG_FD_204941 | JGI IMG/M metagenome (GOLD analysis project Ga0316205, IMG submission 204941) | Microbial mat bacterial communities from mineral coupon in-situ incubated in ocean water Damariscotta River, Maine, United States -... | ecosystem: Environmental > Aquatic > Marine >... | reverse complement strand
CAGGTGATATATCTTGATATTTCAGGAAGTTAAAATGGTGGCCAGGGACAGAATTGAACTGTCGACACGAGGATTTTCAGTCCACTGCTCTACCGACTGAGCTACCTGGCCGTTATTTTAAGTAGCATTTTGCTAATGGCAGGTAGCTTGATAAAGCCGATGCCAGAAGCAAGGAGGCGTAATTAAACAGGGATGAGGCGAAAGAGTCAAGTTTATTCCTTAATATTGATGACTATTTATACCTTAAAATATAAATAAGCCACTGATATCAATAGAATATCCATTAATAGCCTTGTTTTTCAGTCCTTGATTGCTCCTCTCTTTTGATCTACTGTCTGCGCTTTATCAGGAATAAAACATGGCCCAGGCAGAAAAAAGTCCCCAGCAATATCAGCTGGTTGAAACCAGACTACAAGAAAAAATGGATAACGGCACCACCCGTTGCCATCTATGCCTGTGGCGCTGCAAAATCGGTCATGGCCAGCGTGGCTTTTGTCAGGCCCATGTTAATCGTAATGGCACCTTATATAACCTGTCCTATGGCATCCTCTCTGCTATCGATATCGGCGTGATTGAGGATAAACCGGTCAAACACTTTAAGCCCGGCAGCAAGATTATGTCGATCGGCAGTTACGGCTGTAATTTCCGCTGTGGTGGTTGCCATAATCTTGAAATTTCATGGGGTGTATCAGCGCTGGACGAACTGGCTCAAGGCCAATCGACTGCAGCCTATGTTACCCCGGAAGATTTAATCGCAGCGGCCAAGCGCCATGGTGTAGAAGGTATTGCCTTTACCTATTCAGAACCTGCAGTGTGGCTGGAATACGTGCTGGACGTGTCCAGACTTGCCCATGAAGCAGGTCTGTTTACTGTTTATGTAAGCAATAGTTTTGTTACCGATGAAGCGCTGGAATTAATGGCGCCATTGGTTGATGTTTTATGTTCGGATATCAAAAGTCTAAGTGATGACTTTTATAAAGACATCTGTAAATTGTCATCGGTTGAACAGGTTTTGGGTTCGATTGAAAAAGCACAGAAACTTGGTATTCATGTTGAAACGCGTACCAATATTATTCCTGGCAAGAATGATAGCCCGGAAGAATTGAAACAGATTGCCCAGTGGATTCACGATCATCTTGGCGCTGACAGCCCATGGCATATCACCCGTTTCTTCCCAGCGTATAAATTAGCACATCTACCTGCTACTCCTTCAGAGATTATGCAAACAGCATATCAACAAGCGAAGGAAGTCGGACTTACCAATGCTTATGTTTATGATGACAAGGGTTGTGATTGCGCTGAAACTAATATGCCGGTCGAAACTTATTTAGATAGTGACCCTGATAAAATTCATGAAGTTAAAAAATGTGCGGCGAGCTGTTGTGGAGATGAAGGGATTTTACTGAAAAAATACGAAGAATAAAGATGTTATTGGTTGTATGTTGTGGGTTATTCGTTAAATAAAAAACGCCCTGTTTCTATAATTTTCGATCACATATTTTAATTCATGGTCTGTGAGCCATACCCTCTTTTCAGGACTGTCGCCGCCATGGATGGCTGTGTCAAGCACCACGGACGGGGATTTTGCGGGTCCTCTCAATGGGCTCTGACCCCATTGATGCTTTTATATATTTAATAATGGCTCACAGACCATGCTCCTTATAAATCCTTTAATTTTTTCACTGCAGCAGACAATGCCAGCTCTTTTTGTTGTTTTAAACTCATCCATGCATATCGATCTACATCCATTACTTTTTGATTAACATCCTTAACCTGTAATTGCACAGGCGTTACATTCAAACGGTAATGACTAAAAGTATGATGCCAGTGATCCAAACCGTCTTTTTGTTTTACTGTTAAACCCAAATCGCTTTTACAAAACTCTTTTATATCATCTTTGCTTTCACACTCGGGCAAACTCCAAAGCCCTCCCCAGATTCCTGCTGGCGGTCTTTTTTCCAATAAAAGTTTTTCACCTTTTTTTATTACCAGCATCACTGTTTCACGAACAGGCAAGACCTTCTGTTTTTTAGGTGTAGGTAATTCTGCTACACGATCATGAGCCAATGCTTTGCAATCATTAGACAACGGACATCTTTCGCACGCAGGCTTGCTGCGCGTACATAACGTTGCACCCAGATCCATCATCGCCTGATTATATTCTGCTGCATTTTTCTTTGGGGTAAGATCGTCGCTAATCCCCCATAATAAATCCATGACTACAGGCTTGCCTGTCCATCCTTCTATCAATTGATGTCTTGCCAATACACGTTTTACATTTCCATCCAGAATAGGGTGTCGCTCACCTCGTGACAAAGACAGTATTGCACCCGCAGTTGAGCGGCCGACTCCTGGTAGCGCTATTACCTGATCTATACTGCCGGGGAATTTTCCTTTGTACTGCTGCATCAACACTTGTGCTGCCTTATGCAAATTTCTTCCGCGCGCATAATAACCAAGACCTGCCCAATACTGCATCACCTCATCTATATCAGCCCCAGCCAATTGTTTCAGGCCGGGAAATCGCCGCATGAATTTTTTATAATAAGGAATAACCGTGCTGACCTGAGTTTGTTGCAACATGATCTCGGACACCCAGACACGATATGGCGTTGTGTTTTTCTGCCAGGGTAGGTCATGGCGCCCGTGCTTATTAAACCAGCTCAGGACACGTCGACTAAAAGATACTGTGGATGACACTTAATATTTACTCACATAAAAAAGGCCGGGCAATTATTGCCCGGCCTGCAATATTACTGATACTTAAAACAAACCTTTAAACTTATCTTTCAATTTATTTTCAAGTTTCTTTTTCACTTTCTTTTTAACTTCGTCCTTGACCACGTCCTCTAGCTCAACCTTATATGACAACTTGGTAAAAGGACCTTTAATGCGTACAGGGATAGTGACTCCTTTTAATTTTTGTAGTGAATCACCCTCCTGACCTTCTAATGAAGCAACTACCTTGGCTTTAACCAGATAATCGATATTCTCTTTGCCAAGATCAACTTTACCTGCACCCTGAACACGTAACAGCGGTGATTGCATATCAAAATCACGATTATCTATTACGCCGTTAGTAACAACTGCTGAACCTGTAATAGATGCAAAATCAGTTTTTTGCGCCTCATCTGGTGGCGCAGGCTGACCCTTGATCGTTGCATATGCCTGGCGGATCTTCAGTGGAATATTAACACCCTTTATAGCTCCATCGAGAAATGCAAATTTGATATTACCATTCAATGAACTCTTGATAGCTGACACTGAATTACCTTTGCCTGTTAATTTTGCAGATAAATTTGCTCCACCTTCAATCCAGTCCATATCAGCCAGATCCTTGAACAATGGATTAGCCTGAACTTTCTGAAGTGTTTCATCCATCGAAATAACTAACTGCTTACCTCGCACATCAACCCCTATATTGCCGGAATAACTACCACCGTACATTTTCGCAGTTGCAGGATTGATTTTTATTAAACCATTTTTAGCCGTCAGCACCATATTCACTTCCTGTGATCGCAAATTACTGACTTTTAGTTTACCGATCTTGAACGTACCTTTAATATTAAGTGCGCGCATCATTTCAACTGGCAGGTCAATTTTATCACTCGTCGCCTGCTCCGGTTTATCTGCTGGTTTTTCTTTAGATGCTGGTGGCAGATAACGATCAACATCAATATCATCTACACTTATGTTGTAACGAATCGCTGGCTTTCCAAAATTGCTTACCGAAGCAGTACCACTCATAGTCGTATCATCAAGCTTCATCACCAGCTTACTAACATTAACTTTAGAGCTGGTTGCAGTAAGCGCCAGCTCCAACTGGGCTTTACCAAACACGGTTGCGTCACTTACATTAGGTAATGGCAAGCCAAACTCTGTGAAAGTTTCGCGTGGTACAAAAGCGTCACTTTTTAACGATGCCTTGATCACAGGATCTGTCATCATATTGGTAATATTTATATTGCCTTTTAATTTAAGATTACCCAGCTGTAAAACGATATTGGTAAAACTGCCTGTCTGTTTCTCTGCATCTAAAGCCAATAGCCCGTCCAGACCAAACTGCCATGACTTGTCTGCTTTTTCATCCTTAATGTCAAAAGCCAATTCCAGATCAACCGGTTTACCAGGTTCCAAAGCACCTGTCTGTAAGCCCAAATTGTCAATGACATATGATGTGCCTGCTTGCTTATCTTCCCAGGTAAAGCGCGCATTATTTATCTTAACGCCACCAATCTTGACTGACTTTGGACCTTCACCTTTGCCTTTGTCTGAATCTTTTTCCTCAGGCTTTTTTGCACCTTTACTGAGATCATCCCAGTTACTAACACCCTTCTTATTTTTCGCCAGGTTAACCTTGACCCCATCCAGAGTTATGGTGTCCATCTCAACCTCGGATGATAATAACGGCATCAACTTGATCTTGATATCAATCTCGTCAAAACGTGCAAAGGGCTGGTCACCAAATCCTTTGGCGTTGCTTAACGTCGACTCGCCAATACTCAAACCTATCCATGGAAAAACTGACAGTGACAGATCCCCTTTGATATCAAGGGTACGCCCGGTTTTGTCATGAACCACTTCTGCTATCTGGTCACGATAATCATTCGGGTCAACGAACACACTAACCGCAACGACAGCTACAACAACCAACAACACCACGGATATCGTGAGATATATTAGAATTTTGAACAGTTTTTTCATGATGTAATATCTTCCTTTACAAGCTGGATTGAGTCTACATCCTAGTCAAACATATTTATCTTTTATTTTCAAAGACTTCAATAATTCCTCTGAAATTCGACTGGCGAAGCCAAATTTTCTGGCTACTATTTATAAATAAGGGTAGTCGTTTTTTCGACCGCGTGCTTTTTTGCGCGCGTTTTTTACTTGATCTAAAGGAGGATTCATATGAATCAATACTGTGTAGTCGTTGCCAATGGAACCAATGCCCGCTTTTTTTCCCTAGAAGACCCCGATATTCCTGAATTGCAATCTGGCCCCAACCTTGTTCTTCAAAGTGATCTCAATAACTCCGAATTAAGCAGTCATAACCAGGAGCTGTGGACCGACTCCAAAAGTGGTGGCAATCGGGGGCATGGCGGAAAATCACATGGCTATGACGATCATCGCTCACAACACACTGATGAAATAGAAAAACGCTTTGCCAACAGCATAGCTGATGAATGCAATCGTTTACGTAATGGCACCTATACCCATATTGTACTGGTTTCCCCGCCACGAATGCTTGGACATTTGCGTCAAGCCTGTGACAGCAATATTCAAGGTGTTTCTACCAGCTCGCTGGCCAAAGACCTTAATAAAATGGGTCCTATCGATCTGCATCAGCATCTGTCAAATAATAAGCTGATTCCCGAGCGGCGCAAACCTCAGCTAGCTTCATAAGCCTCTGACAACAGAAATGCCCCTTAATTGGGGCATTTCTTTGCAACAATCCCATGTATAATAAGCATCTTATAAGTTTTGACTAATATAGCATGCAATAGTATACTGCTTTAGTCAGGAATAAATGTTCAAATTTGAGGTATCGTGATGGATTTAAATGTAGATGGTGAAGGTTATCTGGTTAACCGTGATGACTGGTCCGAAGAAGTGGCTCGTGAACTGGCCAAACGTGATGGCATGGAAGTAACCGATCAAATTATGGGGTTTCTGAATGAAGCTCGCAGAATGTTTGACGAAAATGGCGTTGTACCACCTATTCGCAAGTTCTCAAAAGCCATGAAGGTCTCCACCAAAGACCTGTATGAAATTTTCCAGAAAGGCCCTATGAAGCTGGTATGTAAATGGGGCGGCTTACCAAAACCTACTGGTTGCGTATAACCCTAATTATTACCCCCTGCCCTGCAGGGGTGAGACTACATGACCTGGTTGCACAAATTAATGTACTATTCAGTACTTTATAACATCACCAGGTAGTAAAAGCGCATGAATACCCCTGCCCACTCTGAACAAAATCGTCCAATTGTCATCTGGCTACTGCTGGTTTGCACGTTGATATTTGCCATGGTTATCCTTGGCGGGGTCACGCGCTTGACCAATTCTGGCCTATCTATGGTGGAGTGGAAGCCAGTAGTTGGCTGGTTGCCGCCGTTGTCAGACAGCGCCTGGCAGGAAACTTTCAGTAAATACCAGCAATCGCCTGAATACCTGAAGATCAACAAAGGCATGTCAGTTGACGAATTTAAAGGCATTTTCTATTTTGAATATGCCCATCGTGTGCTGGGGCGCATCATTGGTCTCGCTTTTCTGCTGCCGTTTTTATATTTTTTAATCCGTAAAAAACTGCAGCGCTCGATGACACCCAAGTTAGTTATTATGTTTGTGCTTGGAGGGTTACAGGGGGTACTGGGCTGGTACATGGTTAAAAGTGGCCTCGTCAACAACCCCCATGTGAGCCAGTATCGCCTGACTGCCCATCTAAGTGCTGCAATGGCAATCTATTGCTATATCCTGTGGGTAGCGATGGGCATGATCTGGAACAACAGCGCCAATATAATGGTTGATGGCTTTATGAAAATACGGCGATTCGGTCTGATTGTCACCAGCATGATTGTGCTAATGATATTATCAGGTGGCTTTGTTGCCGGTACCCGTGCGGGGCTGGCCTTTAATACCTTCCCATTGATGGGGAATAGCTTTGTTCCTCCCGACCTGTTCTCGATGTCGCCGTTTTATCTTAATTTTTTCGAGAATATTGCAACTATTCAGTTTGATCACCGTCTAATCGCTTATGCATTAACTTTAATGATCCCGATATTTTGGTGGCGCATAGTCCGTAGTGATCTGCAGCAACGCACCAAAACCATTGCTAACCTGTTTTTACTAATGCTGGTTATTCAACTAGGCCTGGGGATCTCGACATTGTTGATGCATGTACCTGTAGCGCTGGCAGCCACTCACCAAGGTGGAGCCCTGGTGCTACTGACACTAGCCGTATTGCTAAATAGTGAATTGAAAAAACCGGCTTAATAAAGGAAATATTAGCAAAGTATGACCTGGATCAATCGTAAAAATATAAATCGTCTATACTGATTATCAATCTATGCATAATACAACGCACAATTCACAAGCACTGACCGACCCGTTTGGGCGTCGCATTGAATATGTACGCTTGTCGGTTACTGATCAGTGTGATCTGCGATGCTTCTATTGCATGCCCAAGGGCTATAAAGATTTTACCGAACCAAAAGAATGGCTGACATTCGACGAAATAGAGCGCGTCATGCAGGCCTTCGCAGATCTGGGTACACGCCGTGTACGTATAACCGGCGGCGAGCCATTAGTACGCAAGAACATTGCCGACCTGGCTTGCAGACTGAATAACATCGATGGCATAGATGACCTGACCTTATCGACCAATGCAACCCGTCTTGCTAAACAGGCACCTGCATTAGCTGATGCCGGGATCTCACGCATTAATGTCAGCCTGGATACCTTGCGCGCCGATCGCTTTAAAGAAATCACTGGTGGAAAACTCGAAAAGGTCATCAGTGGCTTGATGGCTGCCAAAGCTGCCGGGTTAAAGCCGATCAAGATCAATATGGTTGCCATGCAAGGTATCAACGACGATGAAATAGAAGACATGGTTGAGTTTTGTATCGAGCATGACTTTACCCTGCGCTTTATTGAAACCATGCCTATGGGTAATACCGGCCTTGAAGCTACCAATAATTATCTCGACCTGCAAAAAGTTAAGCAGCGCCTGAAGCAAAGCTACGAATTAATCGATAGCACCATGCCGGGTGGCGGCCCCGCACGATATGTAAAAATCGCAGGAACCGATCTGCGCATTGGCTTTATCACACCAATTTCACAACACTTCTGCGAAACCTGTAATCGCGTACGACTATCTGTTGATGGTACTTTGTATATGTGTCTCGGGCAAGAACACAGCTTTGCATTACGTCCGCTATTACGCCAGGGCATTACTGACGAAGAGCTTCGCAACACTATTCGTGAAGCCATCAAGCTTAAACCTGAAAAACATGAGTTTAACGAAAAGCCCCAGCAGACAGTTCGTTTTATGTCCATGACCGGGGGTTAAAGGCCGTCATTAGTCTTTAGTCGTGAGTCATTCGTCAATTCAAAAGATCTGGATCAAAATAAAAGACCAATGCAAAGACTTTTAAAAAGGTGCGCTGGTACGGAAATAAATTTTGTCGGTTTCATCATCAACGTTATAGGCATACTCCAAACTTAAATCCAGACGTACAAAACTTTTAACTTTCCAACGCATGCCAAAACCTGCGGCAACTTTCAATCCTGAAAAATCAAGGTCACTATTACGTGCATAGGCATTTCCCACATCAGCAAACAACAGCATACGACCACTGTCACTATCAAATACCGGACGCAGGTATTCTATATTCAATAACGCAAACGCTGCGCCTTCCACATCATCTGCATTATAAGCGCGCAAATCACCATAGCCACCTATCGAATAAACTTCTTCATTCAAATTAGAATCATAACCATCTGAAAATCCAACTCGCGCCTGAATATTAAGGTTGTGATGAGGCCGCCCCAGCTTCATATAACGCTGATAATAAAATAAGTGCCGATTAAAGTCATAATCAGAACCGAGCTCCTCCAGCCCCTGCTCTATTAAATAACCGTAACGAACTCCGCTACGACTGTAGAGCAGGTCATGAACATCAGTATAATAAATCTGTCCCTGCAGACTGATTGCATCGTCATCTTCAATAATGCCTTCAAGGCCACTTTCATAACTATAACTATGCTTGCGTAAACGTACGCCACCACCTAATACCCAACCCGTAGAAGGGCCGGTTTTCTCAAGCCAGCGGGATATCAATATGCGCGTATCAAAATCGTTACGTGTGTATTCCGAAAGCGTTTCGTCAGTGGATACAAAATTAATCGGTGCTTCCAGAAAATCAAAACTAAAATCCAGATTATAATTGCCACCCCACATCTTCGGGTAACTGTATGAAAACCCATAATTATTTTCATCACCGCTACTAGCATTTTCGGGATCTTTTTTGCTGTATAACAGGCTGAAACGCTGATTGCGTCCAGCGACATTATCGACAGTTAAACGTAAGCCGGGAGAAATCTTGTCAGTATTGCTGTCACGTGAAAATCGCGGCAACAACAGCAGGTAGCTTTTTTCCTTAACGGTAATAATAACCTGACCGTTTTGCTGCTGCTCTATTGTTACAGATTTAAACAAGCCTAAATCCATAACTGATTGACGTGTCATCTCAAGCTCGGCAGCATTTACATCATCACCTTGATTAAAGCCAAGCTCTTGCCTGATGATATAATCTTTGGTTACCTTATTACCGACATAACTGATAGCGGTTACCGGCTCAGCATGCAATGAGGTACTACAAACAAACATAACGCTAAACAACAACAGATACTTTCGTATTTTATATATACAGCTCAAATAACATCCTTTAGCTTTTATCTATCAGACCAGCAACAAACGCAGTCCTATCAAAAACAATATTAACGCAAAAATCTTTTTAAGTAACGCTACCGGTAAACGATGCGCCAAAACAGCGCCGAGCGGTGCAAAAACCAGACTACTGACTGCTATTGATAATAATGCTGGCCAGTAAATGTAGCCACTACTATCCTGTGGCAGAGATGGCATCCCATATCCCAGTATCATATAGGTTATTGTGCCAGATACGGCTATAGGTAGCCCACATGCTGCAGAAGTTGCTACTGCATTATGAATAGATACTCGACACCAGGTAAGAAACGGCACTGTCATAGTGCCCCCGCCTATACCAATAATTGCAGAGATCGCACCAATTAAAAATCCGCCTACTGACATGCCCGCACGCCCTGGCAGATCACGACCTGCATCGGGGCGCACTGAAAAGGCCATCTGTATGGCAACAATAATTTCAAATATTGCAAACACATTTTTAAGTAAAGCTGTTGGCATGTATTCAGCAATGGCAGCACCCGCTGCGCCACCTATCAGAATAGCTGGCGTCAACCTCCACCAGGACTGCCATAAAACAGCACCATGCCGGTGATGCGTCCAGGCAGAAGCTGCCGAGATAAAAATAATGGTTGCCAATGATGTCGCTATGGCCATATGCATTTGCACAGACTGATCAAAATTCAAAAAAACAAATACTTCAAACAATGCCGGCACAATAATCAAACCACCGCCAACACCCAACAACCCTCCCAACAGGCCTGCCACAACTCCAACCAGTAAATATATTTCCAACATAAATATTTTACTCAAGTATGTCCGCCAGGACACCGATATATGCAATATTGCCAAGCCGTTCTGATTATGACGTTTTTAGTTATTCAATAATACAGATATACACCATTACCAGGGACCTGTTATGAAATTTAAATCATTTGCTATCATTTCCGCTATTATTATTTTCGCCTTTACTTCTAACGTGGCACTCGCTAAAAATAATAAAGAAAAACACCATGGCAAAGCACACGCCGGCGGGCTTCCGCCAGGACTACAAAAAAAGCAGGATCGCGGTGGTGAATTACCACCAGGCTGGCAGAAAAAACTTCATCGGGGCTCACGTCTGGATGATGACGTTTATCGCCATTCAATTCCTGTTAGTCGTGAGCACTATCACCGTTACGGCGTAAGGAATGGCGAAATTGCCGTCCGCGTTGAAGGGAAAATTATCAAACTACTAAATGCAACACATACGATTGTAGACATTCTAAGTGAGTAACGGGCAGATTAAAGATACAAGACTTTTTACTCCTTTCTTGTATCTTTAATCTATTTCTTTTACCTGCTCTCCCTCATCATCTGTTCCATCATGCGTTTCTGTTCTGGCGTCATGTTCTGCATCAGCTCCGCAGGAGGCATTCCTCCACCAAAACTGTTTTGCATCATTTGCTGCATCGTAACTGTACGGTAACCTGATGGTCGCTTAAAACCACCAGCAGGTAATTTACTGTTTTTCTCGATACGCAACACCTTATCAACCACTTGTCCGCGCTCATTAATTTCTGCCAGCGGTAAGCCAATTTTTTTCATTCTGATTGCAAATATCCCGTCAGCCTTGTCGCAAGGGCTTTTATAAGCATCGCCACGCGGATCAAAATCAATATCTCCCATTGACTCCATCATGTCCACCAGGCCTGAATCTTTCAAAGCCTTCATCGATACCAGGCTTTGCTCACAACGGCGACCATTTACCATTAAATCATATTTTTGTGTTGAATAGCCTGCAATCACAGGCCCTTTTCCTGAACGTTTGATTTCAACTTTAAGGCCAGCCGCAGCCGGCCTGTTCTTCATCATTTCACTGGCATCAATAATTTCACGGCGCGGCGTATTAACGATATACATTTGCTTACGTTTAAAATTCATTAACATATATGACCCATTATCTACCTGGGCGCGCATATTATTTCCATCAACCCACATTTTAGATGAGCCCATTTGTGAATCTTCACGCTCAATTAAAGTGGCTGCATTGACAGCTGGTATTGATAGTAAAAGTATAGGGAATAAAACAAATGCTTTCATCGACAAGCTCCTTTTGTGTCGTTTAGATAATTAATTATACATTTTGTTACTAATATTTAAATACCTTGAATATGATAAAACATGCTGCCGTTATCATACCCAATACAGGAATCCATACAGGGTAAACCTGCACACCTTCCGGGGA
>Ga0316205_10004750_pt1 | contig 11673 bp, 9 predicted proteins | sample 3monthpyrite_MG_FD_204941 | JGI IMG/M metagenome (GOLD analysis project Ga0316205, IMG submission 204941) | Microbial mat bacterial communities from mineral coupon in-situ incubated in ocean water Damariscotta River, Maine, United States -... | ecosystem: Environmental > Aquatic > Marine >... | reverse complement strand
TAAAGTTTCATCCAGATAAAAACCCAGATGATAAAAGCGCGGAAGAAAAATTTAAGCAAGCAGCTGAGGCTTACGAAGTTTTAAGTGACCCAGATAAAAAAGCACGTTATGACCAATTTGGCCATCAAGCTTTTGAAAACGGTGGTGGCTTTGGCGGTGGCGGCATGAATATGGATGACATATTTAGCCAATTCGGTGATATTTTCGGTGGTGCTTTTGGCGGCGGTGGCGGTGGTTTTGGAGGCTTCGGTGGTCAAAGACAGCGTGTTATAAAAGGCAGTAACTTACGTATAAGAGTAAAACTAACTTTGGAAGAAATTGCCAATGGTGTTGAGAAGCAGATTAAGGTTAAACGTAAAAAACAAGCTAAAGGCACAACATACAAAACCTGTACAACTTGTAACGGAGCGGGACAAGTAACTCGTGTTACCAACACAATATTGGGTCGTATGCAAACAGCAGCGCCATGTAATACTTGTGGTGGAGCAGGTCAAACTATCGACAAAAAACCTTATGAAGCTGATGCTCAAGGTTTGGTCGTAGCAGAAGAAACCGTATCTATAAAAATCCCAGCTGGTGTTGTAGATGGGATGCAGCTTAAAGTATCTGGAAAGGGTAATGAAGCTCCTGGAAATGGAGTTTCTGGAGATTTATTAGTAGCTATTCAGGAAGAAGAGCATGCTACTTTACAACGAGAGGGTGATAATTTACATCATGATTTATATGTAAGCCTTCCTGATGCTGTTTTAGGGACTTCTAAAGAGATTGATACCGTTACTGGAAAGGTTAGGATTAAAGTTGAAGCAGGAGTGCAGTCGGGTAAAATTTTACGCCTTCGTGGTAAAGGTATTCCAAGTATTAACGGTTATGGTAAGGGTGATTTATTGGTTCATGTAAACGTTTGGACTCCAAAAACTTTGAGCAAGCAGCAAAAGGAATTTTTTGAAAGCATGAGAGAAGATGAACATTTTGATCCAAAGCCAGAAAGTACTGATAAGTCCTTTTTTGAAAAGGTGAAAGACATGTTCTCTTAACATATGTTATTAGGGTTTAAAGGTTTTGTAATGTAATTCTTTCTATGAATAGTCCTGATGAAGATATTTGGCTATTTTAAGATTTATTTAAGAAAAAACAGTATATTTGAGTTACCACTGATGTGTGTTAGTGGTAATTTTTCTTTTTCATAGCAATTTTTCCCATCCTTATTTTTTTAAGGGTGGGTTTTGTTTTTAGTGAGATTCTGCTTAAAATGCTACATATTGCTGTAACATTTAATATCTTTACCCTACTTATTTAAAACACTAAATACATTTAGATGAACAACTTGTTAGTGGCCGATTCGGTCTCTAAAAATTTTGGAGATTTTAAGGCATTAAATAACGTTTTTATTGAAGTCCCAAAAGGAAGTATATTCGGGTTATTAGGCCCTAATGGCGCAGGAAAAACAACGCTTATTAGAGTTATTAATCAAATTACAATGCCCGATACAGGTCATGTTTTGTTAGATGGGGAACCACTTAAGGCTCATCATATTCAAGATATTGGGTACTTGCCAGAAGAACGAGGTTTATATAAATCTATGAAAGTTGGCGAGCAAGCACTTTATCTTGCACAATTAAAAGGGTTGAGCAAAGCTGAAGCCAAAAAGCGCCTTAAGTATTGGTTTGATAAATTGGAAATAGGTGATTGGTGGAATAAAAAAATACAAGAGTTATCTAAAGGCATGGCGCAAAAAATTCAGTTTGTTGTAACCGTATTGCACCAACCTAAACTGTTGATTTTTGACGAGCCATTTTCGGGTTTTGACCCTATAAATGCTAACCTGATAAAAGATGAAATTCTACAATTGAGAGACGAAGGCGCGACTGTAATTTTTTCAACACATCGTATGGAATCTGTTGAGGAGTTATGTGACCATATAGCCTTGATTCATAAGTCGAATAAAATACTTGACGGTAAGTTGCAAGACATTAAGAGGACGTATAAAACAAACACTTTCGAAGTTGGTTTGGTAACCAGTGATGAGGTGCTATTAACGCAAATAATAAAGAGTAAATTTGAAACAACAACGGCCGATTTTAAATCTTTAAATGACGATTTAAAGTTAAATATCAAGCTTAAACCTGGTGAGTCTTCAAACGACTTATTGTCTTTTTTGACTAGTAATGCTGAAGTCAACCATTTTAATGAATTGGTACCCAGTGCTAACGATATTTTTATTCAAACCGTTAAGAATAGTTAATTATGAATCATTTATCGTTAATCATAAAGAGAGAGTATTTAACTAAGGTTAGAAATAAATCGTTTATTATCATGACGATTTTAAGCCCCATAATAATGATAGCATTAATTGCTGTTGTTGCGTATTTATCTCAGCTAAATAATAATAAAGAGCGTACCATTTCAATTTTAGATGAGTCTGGTTTAATGAGTTCTGTTTTTGAAAATACAGAACACACAACCTATAACGTTTTAAACAGTTTGTCTTTAGAAGAGGCAAAGGCTTTAGTTGAAGAAAATGAAGAGTATGGTTTACTCCATATCGGGAAAGGCACAAATATTAATGCGGTAGCAAAAACTATTAAGTTTTACTCTGAAGACACACCTTCGTTGACCTTAATTTCTAATTTAGAAAGCAAATTAGAGAAACAATTAACCGATTTAAAATTGCAACAAGGCGGTGTAGATGTTGAGAAAATTAAAGATTCAAAGACATCAATTAATATAGCGCAAGAAAGCTACGCTGGTGAGAAAACCTCAAAAATTGATAATATAGTTAAATTGGCTTTTGGTGGGATTGCAGGTTATTTGTTATTCATGTTCATCATTATTTATGGTAACATGATAATGCGAAGTGTTATTGAAGAAAAAACAAGCAGAATTATAGAGATTATAATTTCGTCTGTAAAGCCTATTCAGCTTATGATGGGTAAAATTATAGGGACATCTTTGGCTGGCATTACACAGTTTGTTATTTGGCTAATATTGGGGAGTATTTTAATGTTTGTAGTCTCTGCTATTTTCGGAATTAATATGGCAGAAATGCAAACGCCACAGCAAGAAGTGATGCAACAGGCAATGGCATCTCAAGATGTACAAATGCAAGCTCAAAACATGATGGCTGCCATTTACAACCTGCCATTAACAAACATGATTGTTGCTTTTGTACTATTCTTTATTGGAGGATATTTATTATATAGCTCACTTTATGCGGCTATTGGTGCTGCGGTAGATAACGAAACAGATACCCAGCAGTTTATGATGCCAATTTTAGTACCGTTAATTTTAGCAGTTTACGTAGGTGTATTTACAGTTATTGAAGACCCTCATGGTACAGTTTCAACGGTGTTTTCATTTATACCATTAACCTCGCCAGTTGTGATGTTAATGCGTATTCCGTTTGGAGTCCCATTATGGCAACAATTAATATCTTTAGGCTTATTAATAGGTACGTTTATGTTTACCGTTTGGTTTGCTGCAAAAATATACCGTGTAGGTATTTTAATGTATGGTAAAAAACCAAGTTATAAGGATATTTACAAATGGTTAAAATATTAGAGTATGGAAAAATTATCTAAATTTTTTAATTATAAGATTGGTTTTGGTGATGAAGTTGAAATTACTATAAAGTCAATTTTAGTGGTAGTTATTATTTTAATAGCAACGGCATTTATTCTAAAATTGCTAAGAAAATTATTAACCAGACACCTCCCTAAAAACGATCAGGCAAAATTTGTGTCTTTATTTTCATATAGTAAATGGTTTATTTATGTCATTATACTATTGATGACATTTAATAATATGGGGGTTAATGTCACCGCAATTTTCGCAGCATCTGCAGCCTTATTGGTTGGTGTTGGTTTAGCCCTGCAAACTTTGTTTCAAGATATTATTTCAGGTATTTTTATTTTGGTAGATCAATCGGTTCACGTTGGTGATATTATAGAGTTGGACGGTAAGGTAGGTCGCGTTGAAGATATTAAATTAAGAACCACTAGAGCGGTAACCATAGATAATAAAGTGTTGATTATCCCAAATCATTTATATTTAACCAATAGCCTTTATAATTGGACAGAGAACGGGTCTGAAACTAGAGAAAATGTTCAGGTTGGTGTAGCCTATGGAAGTGATATTCATTTAGTAAAGAAACTATTATTGCAAGTGGCAAATAACCATCCATCGGTAATTAAGGATCCTGAACCAATGGTGCTTTTTACAAATTTTGGAGATAGCGCTTTAGATTTCAAATTGATATTTACAATGAATGATAGTTTTCAAGCGTCTATTCCCAAAAGTGATATGAGGTTTGAAATTGATAAAGTATTTAAAGAACATAATATTAGTATTCCGTTCCCGCAAAGAGATGTACATCTATATAATATGAAAGATGTATAGATTAAAAATAGAAGAGTTTCAAAAAATGATTTCTGGTTTTCAGAATTCTCTAGAATAAAATAACGTTTAATAATAGGTGTCTTTTATCTCTCATCTATTATCTAATAATCTAAAAAAGTATGCCTAATATATTAGTAATAGAAGACGAAGCAGCAATTAGAAGAGTATTAACTAAAATACTTTCTGAGGAAAGCGATACTTATAAAATTGATGAAGCTGAAGATGGGTTAATGGGTATTGAAAAAATTAAAAATGATGATTTTGATTTGGTGCTTTGCGATATTAAAATGCCAAAAATGGACGGTGTTGAAGTACTAGAAGCCATAAAAAAAATTAAACCTGAAATACCTGTAATTATGATTTCTGGTCATGGTGATTTAGATACAGCGGTAAACACAATGCGTTTAGGGGCTTTTGATTATATCTCTAAGCCACCAGACTTAAATAGACTACTAAATACAGTAAGAAATGCGCTTGACAGAAAGGAGCTAGTTGTAGAAAACAAACTGCTAAAGAAAAAAGTAAGCAAAAATTATGAAATGATTGGAGAAAGTAAAGCCATTTCTCAAATCAAAGACATGATAGAAAAAGTAGCACAAACAGATGCACGAGTGCTTATAACCGGCCCAAACGGAACAGGAAAAGAACTCGTTGCACATTGGTTACACCAAAAGAGTGAGCGCTCAAAAGGACCAATGATTGAAGTAAATTGTGCAGCTATACCAAGTGAACTTATAGAAAGCGAACTATTTGGTCATGTAAAAGGAGCTTTTACAAGCGCCAACAAAGACAGAGCGGGTAAATTTGAAGCGGCAAATAGTGGTACTATTTTCTTAGATGAAATTGGAGATATGAGCTTATCTGCTCAAGCCAAGGTTTTGAGAGCATTACAAGAAAGTCGGATTCAGCGGGTAGGTAGTGACAAGGATATTAAAGTGAATGTAAGGGTGGTAGCTGCTACTAATAAAGATTTAAAAAAGGAAATAGCAGAAGGAAGGTTTAGAGAAGATTTATACCACAGACTTGCAGTTATTTTAATTAATGTACCAGCATTAAATGATAGACGTAGTGATATCCCTTTGTTGGTAGATTATTTTTCGAAAAAGATAGCTAGAGAGCAAGGTATTTCAAAAAAATCATTCTCGGCTAATGCCGTAAAATTATTACAGGAATATGATTGGACAGGAAATATCCGTGAGTTGCGAAATGTAATTGAACGCTTAATAATCTTGGGTGAAGCTGAAGTTAGCGAAAGCGATGTAAAGATGTTTGCTAGTAAATAAAAAAAAGGCTGTTTAATACAAATACGTATTAAACAGCCTTTTATAAAACATATTTAAATTTACTTATTACAATTGTCTAGCTTACTTAAATAATTAGAAGTTACATCCTTAATAATTGTTAAGTACTGCGATTTTATCTCTCCTAAATTTCTAGAAAGAAACTCGCCTTTATCACGTTCGTTAACCGTAATTTCTGCATCACAATCACAAGCGTCTAGTACTTCATTAAGTGTTTTTACATTGGCTATTAGCGCAAGTTCATTTTTCCGAATTAAAGATTCCTTTTTTAAACGAAGCTCTTTAGCACTGCGCTCGGCCATTTTATCTTTAATTTGTTGCTCTTTAAGTTTGAGTTCAATTTGCTGCTGTTTCAACTTAAATTGTTCGTTTTCTAAGGTAGCTAAGGCTTCATCCTCGCTGCTTAGCTTGGTGCAAATTTCCAATTCGTCAATAACCTTTTTTGCAATTTCTCGTGCCCTTTTCACATAAAAACGCCCGTCTTCAAAAGCTTTGACATTGGCAACTTTGCTTAATAGTTCGGCAGCGTCATAAGCATAATTATATGCTGTTTCGCAGCAAGTTTCAAGGTTTATTTTTGTGCGCTCAAAGGCATTAAAAGACCTGTTTGAAAAATCCTTTAAATGCGTAATGTTATTTGAGTCGTATGCCGATTTTACGTGAGAATATGCATAGATTAGGTCTGCATGTGCGTCTGAGCAATTAGATTGCGCATAAGATGATACAGATAGGATGGGAATCAGAAAAAATAAGTAGATTTTTTTCATAGTATTTGGGTTAATATATTAAGTAGGTAGGACTAATGTAACAAAAATTTGTAATTTATCATGCTTTTTATGTATTTAATCGATTATCTGTAAACTAGCGTTTTGTTTTAAATGATGGTTTTTTAACTACGAATTGAGATGAAATAGGGCTGTCATCAGATTTATATTTCCAAAATCTTCGTTATATTTAACAAAAATACCAAGCATGAAAAACATCAATATTAATGATTTTAAAGTAAGCCAACCTATTGCTTTAAAAGATAGACCTTCAGTTTACGATTTACAGACAGATGAGGATACAGTAGAAAAAGAACTTAGACGCGTACGAAAAAAATTGGGAAAACTTCAAGACACTTTATACGCACATGGCAAATATGCAGTTTTGGTTTGTATTCAGGGAATGGATACAGCTGGAAAGGATAGTATGATACGTGAGGTTTTTAAAGATTTTAATACTAGAGGTATTGTGGTACATAGCTTTAAAGTGCCTACTCCGTTAGAGTTGGGCCATGATTACTTATGGCGCCATTATATAGCACTTCCAGCTCGTGGTAAATTTGGCGTTTTTAACAGAACCCATTACGAGAATGTATTGGTAACCAGAGTACATCCGGGATATATTTTGGGTGAAAATATTCCGAAGGTGAACACCATTGATGATATTAATGAAGCCTTTTGGAATACACGATTTGAGGAAATTAATAATTTTGAAAAGCACATAGCGGAAAATGGAACCATCATTTTCAAGTTCTTTCTAAATCTATCGAAAGAAGAACAGAAGAATCGTTTGCTTCGACGCTTGAATAAACAGGAAAAAAACTGGAAATTTTCTCCTGGCGATTTAAAAGAACGTAAGTTTTGGGACAAATATCAAGAATGTTATGAAGATGCCATAAATAGAACATCTAAAGTACACGCGCCTTGGTTTAGTATTCCAGCGGACAATAAGCCTACCGCAAGATATATAGTTGCAAAAATCATGTATGATACGTTAAAAATGTATGGGGATATAAAAGAGCCAGAGTTAGAGGATGACGTAAAGGCAAATATAGAAGTATATAAACAACAGCTTAATAATGAATAGATTAAACTTTTTCACGAGTTCAAGGTCTAATAGAATAGAAGTAGTGTCTTAAATAATGTGGTTTATTATTAAGACGTTTATTCATGTGATAATTAGGAAATCCAGTGAAAGCTGGATTTTTTTATGATTTCTTTTTGGATTAGTAATTTTTAGAAACAGTATATTTAAAACTTAAAAAATATCAACAAATGAAATTAACATTTTTTTTAGCTGTATTCATTACAACAACAATGTCTTTTTCGCAAACAGATGCAGAGATCATTAAAAAAATCTACAACACTTCTTTAAGCAATGGGCAAAGTTACCAGTGGTTAGACTATTTGTCAAACCAAATTGGCGGACGTTTATCAGGGTCTTTAAATGCAGAAAGAGCAGTGCAATGGACCAAAGAAGAGTTAGAAAATGTTGGTCTTGATAAAGTTTGGCTTCAGCCAGTAATGGTGCCAAAATGGGTAAGAGGTTCTAAGGAGTATGCATTTATTGAAACTGCCCCTGGACAAACTACAAATGTTAATATTTGTGCGTTGGGAGGATCGGTTGCTACTCCAGCTTTAGGTGTAAAAGCTAATGTAATAGAGGTTCAAAGTATTGCAGAATTGGAAACTTTAGGACGCGAAAAAATAGAAGGAAAAATCGTGTTTTTTAACCGCCCAATGGAAGAAACATTAATTAATACATTTAGAGCCTATGGCGGATGTGTGGATCAACGCTCTGGCGCTAAACAGGCTGGGGAATTTGGAGCTGTTGGAGCTATTGTACGCTCAATGAATTTACGTTTAGACGATTTTCCACATACAGGTGCCATGAATTATGGAGATACACCTGTAAATAAAAGAATACCTTCAGCAGCAATAAGTACAAATGATGCCGAATTATTAAGCAGCCTTTTAAAATTAAAGAAGGATCTAAAGTTCTATTTCAAGCAAAATTGTAAGCAACTTAAAGATGTATTATCTCATAATGTGATTGGAGAAATAACAGGAAGTGAGTTTCCGAATGAATATATTGTTGTTGGCGGTCATCTAGATTCTTGGGATTTGGGTGATGGCTCTCATGATGATGGTGCTGGTATAGTGCAATCTATGGATGTTCTTAGATTATTAAAAAAAACAGGCATAAAACCAAAGCGTAGTATTAGAGTGGTATTATTTATGAATGAGGAAAATGGTATGCGTGGCGGTAATAAGTATGCTGCTGAAGCCAAGCGCAAAGGAGAGAATCACATTTTTGCTTTAGAAAGTGATTCAGGAGGTTTTACACCAAGAGGGTTTTCTTTTGATTGTAGTGATGCAGATTTTAACCAAGTATTAAGTTGGAAACCTTTATTCAAACCGTATTTAATTCACTTTTTTGAAAAAGGAGGTAGCGGAGCCGATATTGGTCCACTTAAAAATAAAAATATTGTACTTGCTGGGTTACGTCCAGATTCGCAACGTTATTTTGATTATCACCATGCCGCTAACGACACATTTGAGGCGGTTAATAAGCGAGAGTTAGAACTTGGAGCGGCGACCATGACAGCTTTAGTTTATTTGTACGATAAGTATGGTGTAAATCCTATTAATGCGCCAGTACAGATTAAGGATTAATTTAATAATAAGATGCTATGAGAAGTTTAGTTGTATTATTTTGCTTATGTGGCAGTTTGGCTTTTGCACAAGAAAAGGTGGAAGAAAAATTACCATATTATGAAATTCCTGAGCCTACGGTTGGCTATAATACAGGGTCTGTAACAGCACGAATGGTAGATGGTTTGGGCTTTAGGTATTATTGGGCTAGTGAAGGGTTGCGTGAAGAAGACTTGGCATATAAACCCAGCGAGTCTGGACGAACATCTGCCGAAACTATAGATCATATTTACGGTTTGTCTAAGTTTATTTTAGGGGCAGTTAAAATAGAAGTAAACAAGACTAAAGAGGAAGAGGCGCAAATGTCATTTGTTGAAAAAAGAAAACAAACACTTCTTAATTTTGAAATGACTGCTGAGCTATTAAGAACAACAGAAGATTTAGCTCAGTTTGATAACGAACGATTTAAATTTTGGAATATAATTAATGGCCCAATATCAGATGCGTTATGGCATTGTGGTCAAGTGGTCATGCTACGCCGTGCTTCTGGCAATCCGTTTAACTCTAAAGCAAGTGTGTTTTCTGGAAAAGTCAGGCAATAACTGTTCGTTTAGATTCTATACCAATTATTGTAATTACACCCAGTACATAAGCTATTAAGTCTGAAATATGAAAGGTATTTCCAAATATTAATTGTGCATATGTATTGTGTTGTAAACTTAGTGTTTCTAGAAATGAGGTGAGTTGTAAAAATTCAATGAGAAATGAAACTCCAAGAACAATTATAGCCATTTTTATTGGTCTAATGTTTATGAAACTTTTCAAAAAACAATACAACAGTATCACTACCAAAAAATCTCCAAACGTATGGCGAATAAAGCCAGATTTTAAAAAATAGACTATACCTATTTCTATGGAAAATAGAAGTGAGAAAAAGATGAAGTATGATTTATTAAAAGACAAATTTAATATCCTATTGCAGCACCTTCAGCACTAGAAGAATCAGAGGCTCCAGTAATAACTTTTGATTCTGGATTTATGGTAATTCCCATTAATACTCCTAATCTACTTGTAGCACGTAATTTGTGACCCATGGCTTCAAGTGCTTTTCTAGTATCAGGAGACATTAAGTGTTTTTCATATCTAAGGATATCAGGAGACCATTGATGGTGAATTTTCATGGCTTCAATGGCTTTATCAATACGCATATTAAATTCCAAGACATTGAGAGTGGTTTGAAACACTGTATTAATAATGGTTCGTCCTCCAGGACTCCCAATAATTAAATAAGGTTTTCCATCTTTTGCAACTATAGTAGGTGTCATGCTAGATAGCATACGTTTTTGCGGTGCTACTAAGTTCGGTTTTGTGCCAATTTGCGAGCCAGAGGTTGTAATACCTGGAACTGGATTAAAATCGCCCATTTCATTATTAAAAATAAAACCAAGTTCTTTTGAGCCCATTTTAGCACCATAGCCTTGTTCAAGTGTGTAGGTTAACGATACAGCATTTCCTTCTATATCTAAAACAGAAAAATGTGTGGTGTTTTTACCATCATAAATTTGACCGAATTTTGTAGAATCACTTACAGAAGCTTTTTCCATATCTAAGTTTTTAAAACGGTTTTTAGCATGTGCTTTTGAGATTAATCTATCTAATGGCATATTTAAATTAAAATCAGGATCGCCTAAAAATTCTGCTCTATCGGCAAAAGCTCTTCGCATGGCTTCGGCAACAATATGGACATATTCAGTAGAGTTAAACTCAATGTTCTCCCAATCGACTAATTCCATTAAATTCATCATTTCAATAAGGGCAACACCTCCTGAACTTGGTGGAGGCATGCCATAAATATCATAACCTTTATAGGAGCCTTTTATGGGTTTACGCTCAATAGCTTCATATTGTTCTAAATCTTTAGTAGTAATAATACCACCATTTGCTTTCATGTAATTTTCAATTTTTTGTGCCACTTCACCTTTATAAAAACCATCACGACCTTTATCTCTTATTTGTTTTAAAGTATTTGCAAGTGCAGTTTGTTTCCAAATTTCATCTGGTTGGGTGAGTTCTCCTTTCTCATTATTAAAATAATTTGCCATAAAAGGATATTGCTCTGCTATCTTTTGAAAATATGTTCCCGCGCCATACAAATTCCAATTAAAGGCAAATCCGTTTTTGGCAAGATCTATTGCTGGGTGCACTAAATTTTTCCAAGGCAGTTTACCATATTTTTGGTGAGCTAAATACAATCCTGCAACCGTTCCTGGAACACCTACAGCTAACAAGCCTTTATGATTGCTATTGTCTTTAATGTTTCCATCTTCATCGAGAAACATCGTTTCTGAGGATGCTAAAGGTGCTTTTTCTCTAAAATCTATGGTTGTGGTTTCACCTTGTGCATTCATAAACACCATAAAACCACCACCTCCAATATTTCCAGCGGTTGGATGTGTTACCGCCAACGAAAAAGCAGTAGCTATTGCGGCATCGACGGCATTTCCTCCTTGTTTTAAAATATCGACTCCTGTTTGAGAGGCAATTTTACTTGCAGATAC
>Ga0316205_10004747_pt1 | contig 11677 bp, 12 predicted proteins | sample 3monthpyrite_MG_FD_204941 | JGI IMG/M metagenome (GOLD analysis project Ga0316205, IMG submission 204941) | Microbial mat bacterial communities from mineral coupon in-situ incubated in ocean water Damariscotta River, Maine, United States -... | ecosystem: Environmental > Aquatic > Marine >... | reverse complement strand
CATTTTTGTGGGAATCCTAGGGTTCCTTGTACAGGTTTTGTTCCGCTCAATGCTGTTTGGGTCAGGAAGAAGAAGAGATAGCAAGGTAGACGGAAGAGTGATGCTCATTGCGCTAGTTGTTGCCGCCGTTGTATATCTGTTAACCATTCTGTTCAAGTTTGCGCTGTCAAGAAAACGTGAATATTTGGCTGATGCTGGCGCGGTAGAAATGACAAAAAACCCAATGGCCATGGCTGCTGCACTTCGGAAAATTTCTGGAAATCACGAATTGGAAGTGAAAAGTTCTGACATGAAACAAGCCTTCATTGAAAACGGTCCGGTTAAAAAAAGTGCAATGTCTGGATTGACAGGTCTGTTTTCGACGCACCCTCCTATAGCAAAGCGAATTGCTTTTTTGGAACAGATGTAACCTCTCATTTTTATTATCCAGATGTTTCCGTGGAATCCATGAAGGAGACTTCTATCGTGACTTTTTTGGTATGCATTGAATCATGCAGAAAAGGAATACCATCATTTATCTCACCCATACCATATGTCGCGCTGTCCATGTAAATAACAGGACTCCGCCTACTTGATTGTTGAACATCTTCATCAATTGAAGAACAGGATGTCAAAAACAAAACCCCAAGAACTGGAAGTGTCACTTTCATAAGTGGTATAACTCTGGATATGCCGGTTGTTACAGCTTTGCAATCATTGCTTTCAAGTTCTTCTCATCGTCACCCTTTGCTGTGAATTTTCTTGCCATTTTCTTTAACCTTTCTTCTGTCATATCGCCCTTGAAAATTGAGTCTCTGAGCAAAAGACCAAAGGATGCGACCAAGTTTACGAGTTCATTGTTTTCAAACTCCTCGTCGGCATTTAAGCTGTACTTTCGTTCTACACTCGCTGAATCTTCAAAGGATTTGTAACGCAACTTCACATACGCCAGCTCATTCTTCCCAGACGCAATTTTTGTCTTTGTGAAGTGTGATTGTTCTTTGTCAGCGTTGCCCCGCTTAATCTCATAGACTGCAGTCACCTGATGGCTGTAGCCTATTTCGCCAGCATCCTTGGTGTCGTCCTCAAAATCTTTGGGCTTGAGCATTCTGTTTTCATATCCAATCAGTCTGTATTCTGTAACAAGCTTTGGGTTGAACTCGACATTGAGCTTTACATCCCGTGCGATGTTCATCAAGTTTCCGCCCTCCTCAACCAGTACACGATTCATCTCCGCAGTATTATTGATGTAGAAATGATTTCCATCCCCTCGATCTGCAAGTGTTTCGAGAATATCGTTCCGATAATTTCCCATTCCGAAGCCAAGTGCTGTTAAATAAATACCCTTCCCACGTTTTTGGGCGATGTATTTTTCAAGATCTCCCGTGTTGCTGATTCCAACATTGAAGTCGCCATCTGTACACAAAAGAATACGATTGTTCAATTCAGGATCATAGTTTTCTTCTGCCAGACTATATGCCGCTTGAATTCCTCCCATCCCATTCGTTGAGCCACCAGAGTTCAGGTTTCGTATGGCGTGGATAATTTTACTTTTATTGCTGCAAAAAGTTGGTTCCAAGGCGACACCCACATGCCCGGCATACGTTACAATCGCCACTCGATCCGTACTTTTGAGCGTTTGAACAAAACTGTTCAATCCCCTTTTTACCAATTCAATTTTGTCATTCGAAGACATCGATCCAGAAACGTCAACAAGGAAAACGAAATTATGCGGTTTACGTTCAACATCCTTTGGAAGGTCTTTTGCCTTTAGGTGAATCATCATCAATTCGCTTTCTACGTTCCATGCACATTCGGCACGTTCTAACTCAACGTGCAAGAGTTCATTTTGTGGCACCTCTACTTTTTTGTACTGGAAAGCATTTATCATTTCTTCCAACTTCACGGCATCTCGACTAATTGTTGCGCGTTGATCAAATCTTCTTTGAACGTAACTCCATGAAGCTCGGTCCACATCAATTCCAAATGTAGAATTGGGATGTGCCACTGTTGAAAGAAAGTCATTTTCATAAATTGAAGCAAAACGATCCAAATTCATCCCTGGTTCTTGTTTGTGGGAATTCTGGCGACCATATGAGCGTTGAGAGTGACCGTAACTCTGTTGCATCTGAGGGTAGGAACGTTGACTTTGTATGTCTCCAAATCCATTTGTTTCAATAGAAATGACTCCACCAGTAAGGTCTCCATAACTCGCTGGAATTCCACCAGTAATAACACGAACTGAGCCAATACTCATCTTGGGAATTCCATAAAAATCGGTGACGCGAATGCCGTCGATGTAATACGCATTGGCATCAGATCTTGCTCCGCGAATGTACATGTCTTGCCCCACTTCATTCAGGTTAACGCCTCCAATAGTCCCCGCAATGCCGCTCACAGATCGTGTTGGCATGCGGCCTATGTCCTCACGCGTTAACGTTGCCGACCCCATGTTGTTGTTTATATCGATCAGAGGAACTTGATATGCGACACATTCAACCGCATGAATTTCTTGGACACTTGCGGAAAATGACATGTTTTTGTATCCATCAATCCGAGCTGATACGGTGTTACTCACTGGCAATCGTTCAGCCGTTTCATTACTTTTTGGGATAATTTCTTCGCCACCTTCACCAACTTCAAATGCAGTGGGGTTTCTTGGAATGTTTGAAAAGCTACTTAAATCTACTTCGAGTACAATTTGAAAAACCTGATTGGATTGTACAAACCCCCTTTGCCTGGCAACAATGGTGTTTTCTACTTCCAATTGAACTTCAACCATTCCAGCTGGAACGTCCGAAAAATGAACCCTTCCCTGTTCATCGGTTTGACCACTATCGATAATCAATGTGTCTGCGATTAGTTCAATGCAAACAGAAACGGGTTCAACCGTTGATCTGTCAAGGCAACGAACATAAAGTCCTCCAGTCTGGGCACTCGCTTGAAATGATAAAATGACTCCGAGGATAAAGAAGAAGCGTCTCATAAGCAGTTGTCTTGCTAATAAGATGCTCAGGGGAAATTATTCCATAAAAATGGTGATTCTTTAGTCCCGAATTGCCTTGATTCCTGGCAGCTCTTTTCCTTCTAGGTATTCAAGCATTGCCCCACCGCCAGTGGAAACATAGCTCACTTTGTCCGCCAAATTAAATTTGTTGATTGCCGCAACAGAGTCACCCCCGCCTATCAATGAAAAAGCACCTTTTTCCGTCGCGTCAACAATTGCATTTGCTACAGCTACTGTTCCCGCCTGAAAGTTTTCCATTTCGAAAACACCCATCGGTCCATTCCATAAGATCAATCGTGAATCTCTGATGATTTTGGCGCATTCTTCAGACGTCTTCTTCCCTACATCCAGTCCCATCCAGCCGTCAGGAATTTTATCGATATCAACCAACTCAATATTAGCATCGTTGCTGAAATCATCGGCAATGACTGTATCCACCGGAATATATAGGTTCACACCCTTGGTTTTAGCATCAACCATGATTCGCTTCGCAGTATCGATATAACTATCTTCAACCAATGAATTACCAACTTTTCCACCCCCCGCTTTTACAAAGGTATATGCCATTCCACCACCTACAATCAGGTTGTCTACTGTGTCTAATAATCGCTCAATGATCGTGATTTTCGATGAAACTTTCGCTCCTCCAACGATTGCCGTTAGTGGGCTTTCATCGCTGTTAAGCACTTTATCCACACTTTTGATCTCACCTTCGATGAGAAACCCGAACATTTTGTCATTTGGGAAAAACTTAGCTACTACCGTAGTACTTGCATGTGCTCTATGTGCAGTTCCGAAGGCATCGTTTACATAAACATCGCCGTGCTTTGCCAACTGTTCTGCAAAACTCTCCGTACCAGCCGTTTCATGTTTGTAGTAACGCACATTCTCCAACATCATTACCTCCCCAGGTTGTAAATTTGCACTCATTTCTAGTGCTTCTTTCCCGATACAGTCTCCTCCAAACTTAACATCTACTCCCAGTACATTAGACGTGTGTTCTACAATGTTTTTCAAAGAAAAACGCGCTTCGTTTCCATCCTTGGGACGACCCAAATGCGACATCAAAACAACACTTCCGCCATTTTCCAAAATGTGTTTAATCGTTGGAACAGCAGCACGAATTCTTGTGTTGTCCCTGATTTGAAGCGTTTCTTTGTCCAAAGGGACATTGAAGTCAACGCGGATCAAGGCTCTCTTTCCTGAAAAATCGTATGTGTGGATGTCTTGCATAAGTTGATGTTTTATCGGCGCAAAGTTAGAGAAAAATTGATCTTTCGATTGTCTCATTGCTGCCTAATTGAAAATCTCGATCCTCTGCGCGTGCTTAGGCTTCAAACAATCGAAATATTCTATACTTTAGCGAAGTGTCAGAACAACTCCAAATATTTACCCTCAGACAGGTCGTTTCCTCCATACGAAAAACGATTGAAGAACGCTACAATCGTGAATATTGGGTAAAGACGGAAATGCACAAGTTAGGACAGACCAGAAGTGGTCACTGTTACCCCGAATTGGTACAAAAGGAAGATGGAAAAATCGTTGCCGAGATGCGTGGAACTATTTGGAAACGAAACTTTGAGCAAATAAATGCGCGGTTCATTGAAGTAGTGAAAGAGCCCTTGAAGGAAGACACCACACTTTTGATGAAAGTAAAGGTGAGTTTCCACGAAATCTATGGGATGAGCTTGCAGATTTCAGACATCGATCCAAATTATGCCTTGGGCGAATTGCAACGTGAACGGGCAGAAACGCTCAAACGCTTGCAAAAAGAAAACCTCATCAATGCAAATCAACAAGTGCCTTTTCCCTTACTTCCGAAAAGGGTTGCAATTATTAGTGCCGACTCAAGCAAGGGGCTTTCCGATTTTATGAAGGTGATTGAGCAGAACGACTGGAATTATTCCTTCTTCACGATGCTTTTTCCTGCGACACTTCAAGGTGATATGGCAGAACACACAATTATTGCACAACTGGAAAAAATCAAACGCGTTCAGGACCATTTCGACATTGTTGTAATTGTTCGCGGAGGTGGCGGCGAAGTAGGAATGTCCTGCTACAACAACTATAATTTATGCAAGGCCATCGCCTCATTCCCTTTGCCAGTGCTAACGGGTATTGGGCATTCAACGAATCTCACCGTAGCCGAAATGGTTTCATTCAGAAATGCCATTACCCCAACCGAATTGGGTGATTTTTTGATTCAAGCATTCCACAATTTTTCTGTCCCAGTGAAAGATGCTGCAAAAAGTGTGAAAACGCAGGTTCAGCGCATTATTGATCAAGAACGAGCCAATTTCATGCAAACTTCACTTTCTTTCAAGCATGAAACGCGGCAATATTTGTCTGAAATAGGTCATGTACTCATTAACTATGGACGAAACTTAAAGTCGGGGGTGATTTCCGCACTTCAACAACGAAAGGAAAAAATTGGGCGAGTAGAACAACAAACCGCTGGAGCATGCAAGCACCTTTTCCAACAGCACCATTCATTGCTTCAAAATTCACTACGAGAACTTCCCATCCACGGAAAAATGGTTGTTCGGGAAGCGACGAATAAACTTGAACAACTTGAGCAATCTGTGCGGTTGATGGATCCACTTAATGTTCTTAATCGTGGGTACTCAATTACCACATTTAATGGAAAGAGTATTGGTGAGAATAATGATGTTACAGCAGGCGATGAGATCGTTACACGCACCGCTAAATTTGAACTTGTTTCTACTGTGAAATCCAAAGGAAAACCGGACTAATTTGCAAAGATCATTCAATTCACGGGGGTCATTTTAAGAAAGGTCGCTACTTTTTAGAATAACTACTAATTTTAACCTGACGTACCGATACACGTATAAAATAGAAAATAATGGGAGAAGAATTGAAATACACAGAGGCGTTTGAAGAATTGCAACAGATCGTTTCGGATATTGAAGACGGTGAAATTTCAGTTGACGAGTTAAGTGTTCGTGTAAAAAGAGCAGCTGAACTCATCAAGATTTGCAAAACCAAGTTAACTTCTACTGAAGAAGATGTGAATGAGATTTTGAAGGAACTAGAGGACCCAGAAGGGTAAATTTCTATTCCTTCAATAAACGACCAATGTCGTGAATTAACGAGTCAACAGAAATAGCGGATGTTCCGTCGTAGTACCCGCGAATTCGGCTCTCGCGATCTACAAGTACAAAATTGTTGGTGTGAATGAAATCACTTCCCGCGTCTCCCAGATTTTCTGCCTCAGCTGGCTTCAACACAAAATAGGATTTCCGTGCTAGTGAATAGAGGTTCTCCTTTTCTCCCGTTAAAAAGTGCCATTGTCCATCTCCCCCATCATGCGCATCTGCATACAACTTCATTTGTTCTACCGTGTCAACCTCTGGATCAACCGTAAAACTTAGTATTCTAAAATCCTCTTCCGTCTGATACACTTTATGAACACGCTGCATCTGTTTATTCATTACAGGACAAATAGACTTGCAAGTCGTAAAGAAGTACTCGGCCACGTAAACCTTTCCATCCACTTCTTTTTGAGTGATCGTTTCTCCATCTTGATTTTTAAACGAAAAGTTTCCGATTTTATGCCCATAACCTACACGATCCATGAGTACGGAAGGATCTACCATTTCCTCTTCCAAGTCAATTGGATTAATGACAGGAAGCATCTTCTCACCTGGCTTAATCATGTAATACGTGACCGTAACACCTACGGCCAAAAACACAATAAAAAAGATCAGCTTGCTCATTATGCGAATTTACGATTTATCATCACAAACACGAACAAGCAAGACTTGAACTCTTCCTAAAAAAGGGGCAATAAGTTTATTTCAACTCACATTCAGAAGTAACAGTTGTACCAAAAACACTCGCTGATGCATCTAAACCATCACATGCCGCTTTCGCATCAGACTTCGACATATCAACAAATGTCGTGTCATATGTAGATGTAGATGTGAAAGATCCGGTAGTCGTAACAGTACATCCACACGTACGATCTTTTTTACACGATGCAATGACTATTAGCCCAGCTGCAAAAACTGCTAATACAAGAATATTCTTTTTCATAGTCGAATAATTTATTTGATTTCAAAAGTATCACTAATTATTTAATTCAGATGTATTGAACTTCAATTACTGTTCAATCAAGATCAATCTCTTTTCACCGTATTTCTTCTGCCTAGAACTATTAAAAGACCTTTTTCTTACTTTTAACATCCAAAGAAAAAGAACATGCCAATAAATACAGATTTACTAAATAAGATTTGCACTACGCCCGGTGCACCCGGATTCGAACAAAAAGTGCGCGAACTCGTAATTAGCGAAGTCAAAGACCTTGTTGACGAGGTGGAAGTGGACAACATGGGAAATGTTTATGCCATCAAACGCGGCAAGGGAGACAAAAGAGTCATGATAGGCGCACACATGGATGAGATTGGATTCATGGTTACGCACATTGACGATAACGGCTTCATTCGTTTCCACACCCTTGGTGGATTCGACCCAAAAACATTAACTGCGCAACGGGTAATCGTTCATGGCAAAAAAGACATTATTGGCGTTATGGCTTCGAAGCCTATTCATGTTATGACTGCTGAAGAGCGCACAAAAATTGCTAAGATCAAAGATTATTTCATTGATACAGGACTGACTGCTGAAGAAGTTAAAGAATTTGTTTCTGTCGGTGACTCGATTACCCGCGAACGTGAATTTATTGAAATGGGGCGTTGCGTTAATGGAAAATCTTTGGACAACCGTTTGGCTGTTTTTATTCTCATAGAAACGCTTCGAGGGTTGAAGGGGAAAGAGGTTCCTTATGACATCTATGGTGTCTTTACTGTTCAGGAAGAAGTCGGTATTCGTGGTGCAAATGTTTCTGCACTTCGCATCAATCCCGATTTTGGTTTTGGATTGGATACAACAATTGCTTTTGACTTACCCGGAGCAGCAAAGCACGAAATGATCACTGAACTAGGAGAAGGGACGGCTATAAAAATCATGGATGCTTCTACCATTTGTGATTATCGGATGGTTGAATTCATGAAACAAACAGCTGACAAGCACAAAATCAAATGGCAACCTGAAATTCTCACAGCAGGGGGAACAGATACCGCAGGAATTCAGCGAATGACTGAAGGTGGGTCTATCGCTGGGGCAGTTTCCATTCCAACGCGACACCTGCATCAAGTAATTGAAATGGCACACAAAGACGATATCAAGGGAAGCATTGATCTGCTCTCAGCCTGCGTCACAGAACTAGACAGTTTTAACTGGGATTTTAACTAAAAACAGACCCGCTAAACCAGTTTAGTACTGATATTTTGATTTGTTAAAGTTTTCTTAATTCCCAATGTGTGGCACAGCCCTTGCAATTGGGGATAGTCTAATTTTAAATCTTACGACTATGAAAAATTTTACAATGATTTGTGCCCTAATGATCAGCGTTGCTTCATTTGCAGCACACCAGGGAGAGGTTGAAATCCTTTCCAATTCAGGAGAACAATTTTACGTAATGATGAATGGGACGTATCAGAACTACCAACCCCAGTCAAACGTCAATATGCGAGCAGACGGAAATAGCCTATCCAACATCAAGGTGTATGCTGCCAACAACAACTTTTCCTTCGATCGTAACATAGCTGTGAGACCAAACAAACGCGTAACTTATTCAATTGTACAACGTCATGGTCAATACTCCTTGCGTTTTCAATCAGAAGTTCCGCTTTACAACTTTAACGCTTACGAATCGCAGACTAGACCGCCAGAGTACTATCATGGTGACTGTCAATCGGTATCATACACTTCGATGAACCCATACAATTACAACGGAGGACAAGACATGTACCACGGAAGTGCGAATTTGTTGAGCAGCGCAGACTTCGATAATTTGAAGAGTGCAATTCAACAAGAATCCTTTTCTGACGATAAGCTTCGCGTTGCTAAATTGGCCGCTAAAAGCAAGCGTTTAAAGGCTAGTCAGGTAAAGGAGATCGCGCAACTGTTCACTTGGTCAGATGAACGATTAAAGTTTGCCAAAGCAGCATATCCAAATTGCCTTGACAAGCAGAATTATTATGAAGTAATGCCAGTATTTACTTTCTCATCGGATAAAGAGAAGTTGGAAGCGTTTATTGATGCGCAGTAGAGGAACCGAGAAAGTAAAACTATAGAAGGGGTCGACAATGTCGGCTCCTTTTTTATGTTCGTGAAACTGTTGTAGACTACTTGTCGAGAACCTTAGGAATTCTGAAATAGTCAGAATCCTTTTTAGGCGCATTTTTCAACACTTCATTTTGTGATAAAGTATCTTTTGGAATGTCGTCTCGTAGATTGTTAACCTCTTGAGTCATAAAGACGAGTGGTTCAACATTCTCTGTATCAACCTCTGTTAGTTTGTCCATGAACGTAACAATACGTTGTAAATCCTCACGAATTGCTTCCTTCTTGTCCCCTTCAAACTCTAGGCGAGCAAGGTGCGCAATGTGATCGATTATGTCATTTGTTATTTCCATAAGCGCAAAGTTAAAAAAATTGGGGATTTGAGATTCTTAAATTCAATCTACGCCAAATGCGGATAACACTTTAGAAGCGGTTCATTTATTACGTTAAAGCACTTTTCCTTCAATTCCTGTTGCGTCATTTGTTCAATCTCTTCAGAAGAAATAAAAGGATGAATATATACATGGCTGACTCCTGGTCTGGCGAGTCCCAAAATCTGCGTTGGATCAGAAAACAATTTGTGGTTGTTGGTAAAGGTCATCGGGACAATCGGAACCTTTAAGTTTTTGGCCAATTGAAATGCTCCTTCTTTAAACTCAATCATTTTTGGGTTATCAAGGTCAGGTATTCCGCCCTCAGGGAAAATCACTAATGACCATCCTTTCTTAACCTCCCTCGCTGCCGTTACCAACGCACGTGCCGATTTTACGGGACTTGATCTGTAGATTGGAATATTCAGGCGCTTGAAATACGTTTTGATGAGCGGATAACTCAGAATTTCGCTTTTCCCTAGAAAAAGAAAGGGCTGTTTTGACATAATCGAGTACAAAAGAAAAATATCGAGATAAGAAGCATGATTTGCCACAATGATATATGGTTCGTTGGGGATTTCACTTATTAATTTTCGCTTAACGAAATAGAAACAAAAAATGCGAACTGCCCAACTCCATGCCACAAAGAGTTGGAATGATTTTAGTTTTCCTTTATCACTAAATAAAAAAGGAAGAATTAGCGGATAGAAAAAAACTGCAGTCACCAGAAAAACCACTGCAATATGCAGTTTCCAAAGTAATGACAGTACGCCCAAAACTATCCTCATGCGCCTAATTTACAAATTTAGGGTCTTCGTCTCTCTGCTTCATGAATATTCGTTACAAAATCACTAATTTCGCTTGAAATTTAACGCATTATGGCTCGCATTTTAACAGGCATCCAAAGTACTGGAACACCGCACCTCGGAAATATCCTTGGAGCCATTGTTCCTGCGATCGAAATGGCAAAACGCCCTGAAAATGATTCCTTTCTGTTTATTGCTGATTTGCACTCACTTACGCAAATCAAGGATGGGAATGAATTACGGGAAAACACATTGTCGACAGCTGCTACTTGGCTTGCATTCGGCATTGATCCAGATCAATCTGTATTTTACCGACAGAGTGATGTACCCGAAGTGACCGAACTCACGTGGTACCTCATGTGCTATTTTCCTTACACCCGACTGAGTTTAGCTACGAGTTTTAAGGATAAGGCAGATCGTCTTGAAGACGTGAACTCGGGTTTATTCGTCTATCCGATGTTGATGGCCGCTGACATACTTTTGTACGATGCAGAGGTTGTTCCCGTTGGAAAAGATCAACTCCAACATTTGGAAATGACCCGTGATGTGGCTCGAAGATTTAACAATCAAATGGGTGAAACATTTGTTCTTCCTGAAGATAAAGTGCAGAAAGATACCATGCTTGTTCCTGGCACAGATGGGGAAAAAATGAGTAAATCCAGAAATAATTTCCTCAATATTTTCTTGCCTGAGAAAAAATTGCGAAAACGAGTCATGGCAATTGAAACGGATTCTAAGGGGCTTGAAGAGCCAAAAGATCCTGATACGTGCAACATTTTCGCACTGTATCGATTGCTAGCAAATGATGAGCAAATTGCTGAAATGAGACGCAACTACATCAATGGTGGATACGGCTATGGACATGCAAAACAAGCTCTTTTCGAACTCATCATGGACGGGTATAGTTCACAACGTGATAGGTATAAATACCTAATGGAGAACCCTGCCGAAATCGAATCAGCATTGAACATTGGAGCAGAAAAAGCACGCAAAGTTGCGCAGGTAGTACTGAAGCGCGTGCGCGAGAAAGTCGGCTATTAAGCGTTTTAGCCCGCTATTTTTTATATTTTTGTTTAATAACTTATTATACATCATGCGTTACACTCTATTCTCAATCTTTGTTCTTGCTGGGTTAGCTTTTACTTCTTGCTCAGATAGTGAAACCGATGTTGACAGTCTTGTTGCAGTAGGAGGGAAAAAATATGGTGGTGAATTCAAGTTCATGTCAACCGAGAAAATTACTTCTCTTTTACCTACGTCATGTGCTGATCAATATTCTTCACGAATAATCGCTCAAATTTATGAACCCCTTCTTCGCTTAGATCCGGAATCAATGAAGGTTGTTCCAGCTGTTGCCGAAAGCTTTA
>Ga0316205_10004746_pt1 | contig 11679 bp, 11 predicted proteins | sample 3monthpyrite_MG_FD_204941 | JGI IMG/M metagenome (GOLD analysis project Ga0316205, IMG submission 204941) | Microbial mat bacterial communities from mineral coupon in-situ incubated in ocean water Damariscotta River, Maine, United States -... | ecosystem: Environmental > Aquatic > Marine >... | reverse complement strand
AAACTTCGTCCGAGACGGGGCGCAATTCGACACTTGGGTTGCCCCCCAATCCCCGAAATAAGACGGCCAGCCGCCCTGCGACCTCTGACAGGTCGACCGTGGCTTCCTCATGCGCCTCAGGCGCACCAAGACGGCTGGCAATATTGTGCCAAAGTTTCCCGATGGTTTCTTCGGGTTCCCAGGGCTCAAAGTCAATCTTGACCATCGACCGGCCTCACCCAAAGACAGCCGTGACAAGATCGAGAAGCCCACGTTTGATATCCTCGTCATCGGTCAGCGGCTCGATCATCGCGGCACGAATGGCGCGATCCACGCTCATGCCTTGCGCGATCAGCGTAGCGGCATAGACAACAAGGCGGGTCGAGACCCCTTCTTCAAGGTCCTGCCCTTTGAGGCCCCGCAATTTACCGGCCAGCCGCACAAGCGGTTTGACGCGATCCATGTCCAGCCCACTTTCCTGGGCGATGATTCGGGCCTCGATGTCGGGTGTCGGGAAATCGAACTCGACCGAGATGAAACGCTGACGGGTGGAAGGTTTCAGTGTCTTGAGAATGTTTTGATAGCCGGGGTTGTACGAGGCCACCAGCATGAAGCCGGGGGCTGCCTGCAACTCTTCACCGGTCCGGTCAATCGGCAGGATGCGCCGGTCATCGGTCAGCGGGTGCAGTACAACGGTGACGTCTTTGCGTGCCTCGACCACTTCGTCGAGATAACAGATCGCCCCTTCACGGACCGCGCGGGTCAGCGGCCCATCGGACCAGACGGTTTCGCCGCCTTTCAAAAGATAACGTCCGATCAGGTCTGCCGCCGCCAGATCATCGTGACAGGCGACTGTGTAAAGCGGGCGGCCAAGCTGGGCAGCCATATGGGCGACGAAGCGGGTCTTGCCGCACCCTGTCGGCCCTTTCAGAAGAACCGGAAGGTCGTTTGTATGGGCCATGGCGAACACATCACATTCGTCGCCCTGGGGAAGGTAGAAGGGGGCGGCAGCCGCCCCCTTTTCAAGTTTCGTGGATCCGTCCATCTGCATCACTCCGCAGGTGTTTCAACAGCGTCACCGGGTTCGATGATCTCTTTGCGCGGTACTGCGATTGAGTACACAAAGAGGATCGCGCCAAGCACCACGACGGCGCCAGCACCAAACCGCATCCAGTAGAAGATCTCGATCTGGTCCTGCGTGTCCATGAAATAGTCGCCAAGAACACGTTGCAGGTGGGTTTGGATGGTCCCGGCGAACGTCAGCACGAAGGTCATGAAGACCATCCCGCTCGACATCAGCCAGAAGCTGGCCATGTTCAGCACCTGATTATAGGGATCACGGTTGCGCAGGATGGGCACTGCATAGCTGATGATCGCCAGGTTGAGACTGACATAAGCACCATAGAAGGCCAGGTGCCCGTGCGCAGCGGTGATCTGTGTGCCGTGGGTATAGTAGTTCACCCCGTGCAGCGTGTGCAGGAAGCCCCAGACGCCCGCGCCGAAGAACGCCAGCGTGGCACATCCAAGGCTCCACAACAGGGCGGCCTTGTTGGGGTGGTTGCGGCGGCCCTTCCAGACCATAACGAAGGCAAAAGCCATCATCGCGAAGAAGGGAACCACCTCAAGCGTGCTGAAGATCGACCCGATCCACTGCCAGTAACCCGGTGTCCCGATCCAGTAATAATGGTGGCCGGTGCCCAGGATGCCCGAGAACAATGCGGCAGCGACGATGACATAGAGCCATTTCTCCACCACTTCACGGTCAACCCCGGTCAGCTTGAGCATCAGGTAGGCCAGAATTGAGGCCATGATCAGTTCCCACACTCCTTCGACCCAAAGATGCACCACATACCACCAGTACATTTTGTCCAGCGACAGGTTGGCCGGATTGTAGAAGGCAAACAGGAACAGCAATGCCAGACCCCAAAGGCCCAAAAGCAGGATGTTGGTGATCGCTGTCTTCTTGCCTTTCAAAACGGTCATCGACACGTTGAACAGGAAGATCAGCGCGGCAACAACTATGCCCGCCTTGACCCATTTGGGTTGCTCAAGAAACTCGCGCCCCTCTTTGCCCAGCAGCCAATTGCCTTCAAACAGGTTGAAGGTATAGGTCACAACCACGCCAAGCGTACCCAGCACCAGAATGGCCAGTTGGATATAGGCCAGCTTTTCGCTGTGAATTTCTCGCTCGGATTCTTCGGGGATCAGGAAATAGGCGGCCCCGAAGAAACCAAGGAGGAGCCACACGATCAACGAATTGGTGTGTAGCATCCGCACGATGTTGAACGGCAAAAGTTCAGACAACGTGTTGGGAGAGACATAAATCCAGCCCGCCAGCAGACCGCCGGTCACCTGGATGATGAACAGGCCCAAGGCTACGGCAAAGTAGACCAGGGCGATTCTCTGTGTTTTGTACTTCATTGATCAGACCTCCTCAGCCTGCGTCATTCGGTGGCCAATCCTGAGTGTCGATCGTATTGACCCACAGCAGGAAATCGGTGAGGTTTTGCAGCTCTTCGTCGCTCAGGTTGAACTGAGGCATCTGACGACGCCCCTCGATGCCTGTTGGCTGCGATTCCATCCAACCCTTAAGAACCTCAAACGCGGCCTCCGGGTCGTCTTCCACGCCCCAGCGCGTCATCACATTGACAAGTTCGGGGGCAAAGTAAGCGCCCTCTCCCATGATCGTGTGACAGTTGATACACGCCTTCTTTTCCCAGACGTGCTTACCGGCTGCCACGCTCTCGGTCAGCGTTTCAGCATCGGTTGAGACATTGACGACGTAAAGATGTGAATGGATTGTTAGTCCGATGAAGATGAGGAAGAAAAACAGAGACCCGCCATAGAAAATATTTCGGGTCATGCTCTTTGTCATGACTTCGCGCATTGGGCTCTCCTTTGCCCCCAGTTGATGATGCGCTCAGATTGAGACCCCGCCGACTGGTTATCCTTAACGAAAGTCAAGCGAGCCTCAAATAAAGAGAAAATCGCAAATGTGCGGAATTCGAGTATTTGACATAAACGCGCACGAATTCGTGAGGTCCGTTGACGAAAGTCAAGGATCGCCTCTGCGAAAACCGTTCCACTTGTCGGTGTCTCACCAGCAAATGGAGAGTGATAATGTCACTTGGAATCACCTACAAAAAGTCGAGCCGGGTCATGTTGGCCAGCCTAGCAGTGGTGCTTGGCAGCCTCACGGCACCTGCGTTCGCACAAGAGCCCACGCTCAGCGAAGAAGCCTTTGAAAGTTCAAAGCAGCTTTACTTTGAACGTTGCGCCGGTTGCCACGGCGTTCTGCGTGTCGGCGCCACCGGCAAAAACCTTGAGCCCAAATGGAAGAAAACAGCAGCGGATGGCACCGTTACCGAAGGCGGTACGCTGAAGCTGGGTCAGGAACGCCTTGAAAAGATCATCGCCTGGGGTACCGAAGGCGGGATGAACAACTTCTCGGACGTTATGACCGAGCAAGAAATCAAAGACATGGCGACCTACATCATGATGGAGCCGCCCAAGCCGCCGGAAATGTCGCTTGAGCAGATGATGGCTACCCGCAAAGTCTATGTGGAACCCGAAGACTACCCGACCGAGCCGTTGCATGGCCGGAATTGGGAAAACTTCTTCGTCGTCATCGAACGTGACGTGGGTAAAGTGGCCGTGATTGACGGCGACACCAAAGAAGTTCTGGCGCACATCCCGACCGGGTATGCTGTGCACGTTCTGAAAGCGTCCGAGCGCCACAAAATTGATGAACCGGAAAATCCCGGCCGCTTCTGGTATACAATGGGCCGCGACGGCAAAATGACCAAAATCGACCTTTGGCAAAATCCGGAAAACATGCTCGTGGCAGAAGTTACCATCGGGTATGATGCCCGTGACGTGGCTGTGTCCGGCGACGGCAAATACGTGATCGGTGGCGCCTACTGGCCTCCGCACTTCGCCATCGTTGATGCCGAAACCATGGAACCCAAGAAAGTAGTCTCGACACGTGGCGTGAATGTGGATGGGGAATATGTGGAAGAAGCCCGCGTGGCGGCAATCTACACCACCCCGAACGAGCCGACCTGGATCGTCGCCGTGAAAGAACTCGGTCAGCTGTGGCAGGTCGACTATACCGACCTGGACAATCTGCGGATCGACAAGATCAACAGCGCCAAGTTCCTGCATGACGGGTTCTTTGATCCCTCGGGTCGCTACTTCCAGATCGCCGCGAACGCGTCGAACAAAATGGTTGTGGTCGACACGCAAGAGCACAAGCTGGAAGCGATGATCGACGTCGGTGCACTGCCGCACCCCGGGCCAGGTGCCAACTGGGTTGATCCGAATTGTGGACCTGTTGCAGGCACAACCCACCTTGGTGAAGGCACTGTGACCGTTTGGGGCAACGACCCTGAAGGTCGCCCGGATGAAGCCTGGAAAGTCTGCTACACCGTGGAAACCGATGGTGCGGGTCTCTTTATCCGGACCCACCCGACTTCGGACTACATCTGGGCTGACCAGACCAAGCACCCGGAGCCTGAAATCCAGCAGTCGATCCAGGTGATCTCGAAAGAGACCGGTGAGATCGTGAAAACGATCCAGGTCACTGAAGAGGAAGGTAACGTTGCCGTCCACTTCGAGTTCAACAAGGATGGCACCGAGGTTTGGGTTTCCAAATGGAACCGTTCGACTTCGAAAGAGCCCAACGGTGAAATGGTGATCTATGACGCGAAAACCCTGGAAGAGATCACACGGATCAAGGGCCTCTACGCTCCGACGGGCAAGTTCAACGTCTATAACCGGTCGCACCACGTCACCTAAGGTGATCTGAACGCCACACGGAAGGGCGGGCCAGGCGCCCGCCCTTCTTTTATTCACTACGGAGCCGGGACATGAACCAGACCAACCAAAACGAACCGAAAAAACCGATCTGGAGCCGCTATGTCTTCTGGGGGATGCCGCTCGCCGGGATCGCCGGGATATTTGTCGCCGGTATTGTCTTCTGGGGCGGGTTCAACACCGCGATGGAAGCCACCAACAAGGAAAAATTCTGCATCTCGTGTCACGAGATGAACGATTTTGTCTATCAGGAATACAAAGGGACCATCCACGATGTGAACCGCTCGGGCGTGGGGGCTGTCTGTGCGGATTGCCACGTGCCCAAGAACTGGACCGACAAGATGATCCGCAAGGTCAAAGCCTCGCGTGAGCTGTGGGGAAAATTGACCGGAACCATTTCCACCGAGGAAAAATTCGAGGCCAAGCGCCTGCATCTGGCGATGAACGAATGGGAGCGAATGAAATCCAAGGACTCGATTGAATGCCGCAACTGTCACGACTTTGATTCAATGATGCCAGAGTTCCAGAAACCCCGCGCCCGTCAGCAACATTTGAACGCGATGGAAGTTGGCCAGACCTGTATCGACTGCCACAAAGGCATCGCCCACTCGGATCTGCGCAACCGCGCCGACGAGGATTATCTTGAAGCTCTGGAAACTCCGAACCCTGCGTTCATTCGTGAAATTCCACAGGAATATCTCGATAGTCTGGCCTATATCACCGAGAAAGAGGCCGAAGAGGCCGCAGCGGCGAAAGCAGCCGATAAACAGGCACGCGAGGCTGTACAGGCCCAGATTCTGGCCGCTGTCGAAACCGCGCGCGCCGAAGAACAGGCCAAGGCCGCTGGCGCTGCGACGGAGGTGTCAACTGACGGTGCCGCCGCCGCTGGTGGCAGTGTCGCCCCCAATATCGACTGGGATGCCGTGTCGGGCACGGACCTGACGCTGTTCTACCCCGGACAAGCTTCGTTTGAATGGGTTCAGAATGGCAAGCAACATGGTGGCGCACGGCCGCTGACCAAGGGGGGGGATGCATGTTCAACCTGTCACGCTGCCGAACTGGACGCGATTGGCAACAAACTCGTCGCCGGTGGCGAGATCGAGCCAACGCCGATCCCCGGCAAACGCGGCACGATCAGCACCTCGGTTCAGGCCGCGCATGATGATAAAAACATCTATATCCGCCTGCAATGGCCGGATGCCGGCCACTCCCCTGCCCCGTTTGTCGACGGTGGCAAGATGGACCCCGATAACCAGATCAAGGTGGCGATGATGATCACCGGCACCGGTATCGAGCTGGGTGAACAGGTGGGATGCTGGGCCTCGTGCCACGCGGACAACACGTATATGCCTTTTGCCGTCGAACCCGATGCGATTGCCGCCAATGCCGCCGTGCTGGAACAACTGCAGACCCCGGACACGATCACCAAATATCTGGCCGAAAGCCGCACGGATATCGAGATCAGGGGCCGTGGTGGCAAACCGCAGGGCGGCTGGGACCTTGTGAAACCGCAGGAAGAGATCGACCAGCTTCTGGCCGACGGCACCTTCCTGGATCTGCTGCGCGTCTATGCCGATGGCACCACCCGGAACGGTCACATCCTTGAACGCCGCGTGGCGGAGGATGGTGAAATGATGGGCGAAGCGAGTCTGTCAGGTGGCATGTGGACGGTGGTCTTCGCCCGCGCGCTGAACTCTGGCGTGGCAGGCGATGTACCGCTGGAAGCGGGCAAGACCTACACCGTTGGCTTTGCGATCCACGACGATTTCGCTGCGGCACGGTTCCACCATGTCTCGCTGGACTTGCAGATGGCTCTGGATGATGATTCTGCGGCGATCAACGTTATCAAACAATAATCAAAGGCGGCGGTCGGGTTTGTTCCGGCCGCCGCCCCCTACATCGCAAGGAGATTGAAATGACCCGGTCCGTCCCTCTTCTGTCTGCATTTGTGATTTCCGCTTTGACCGCCATGCCTGTCTTGGCGGGTGGCGAGGATGACGCCGAGCGCGCCGCGATATGCGCCGAGGCCGAAGAACGGTATGTCGAAATGACAGGTCAGGCCTCAACCGACGCAGAGGGTGTGACCGTTGTCACGATGTACAAGTACAATTTCTGCCCCGCCCAGATCACCGTGCCGGTGGGCACAACCGTGCGTTGGGTCAATGTCGACAAACGTACCAGCCACTCTGTGCTGTCCCCCGACGCTGACATGCCGGAATCTGACCGCGCCTTTCCCGAAGAACATATCGAGTTCACCTTCCTGGTGCCGGGCGATCAGACCTACCTTTGCGGCCCGCATTGGGAAGTTCGTGACATGATTGGCATGGTCACCGTCGAACCCTAATCGCCTGCACAGACCAGATCGACAAAAATTGCCCGCCTTAACTTTCGTCAAGGATGAGCATGGGTTCGCGCGCCATGCTCAGGCTATGAAATACCCGATTTCGCCACATCTGCCCCGACCGCGGCACTGCGGCCTGACCCAAAATCCGGGTCAGTGGGGTGTCAATACAAGTGAGATGAGCCATGACCGGTAAAGTTTTCCTGATAGGCGCCGGTCCTGGCGATCCTGAATTGCTGACGCTGCGTGCCCTGCGCATGCTGGAGGCCGCGGATGTGGTTGTTTATGACAAGCTGGTCAGCGCCGAAATCTTGGCCATGTCACCGCCGGGCGCGCGGATGATCTCGGTCGGGAAATCACCCAAATGCCATCCGGTCACCCAGGACCGCATCAATGACATTCTCAAGACCGAAGCCCTGGCAGGTCACACCGTGGCGCGTCTGAAAGGCGGCGATCCGATGATTTTCGGGCGCGGTAGCGAAGAAGCAGCCCATTTGATGCAACATGGCGTAAGTGTTGAATACGCCCCCGGCATTACCGCTGCGCAAGGTGCCAGTTGTTCGACAGGTGTGCCACTGACCCATCGCGGGCTGGCCACAGGCGTGCAATATGTCACCGGACATCGTCAGGCCGACAAGGTGCTTGATCTGGACTGGAAACGTCTGGCCAACCCCAACACCACCTTGGTGATCTACATGGGCGTGGCCAATATCGGCCAGATTGCCATGGGTCTGATGACCGAAAACCTGCCCGGTTCCACCCCGGTCATGGCAGTTGCCAAAGCCACGACGCCCGACGAGCGGCGTCTGGTCTCGCGACTGGATCAGATAGCGCAGGATGTACGTAAGGCCGAGTTTGTGGCCCCTGTTCTGTTCATCGTCGGTCAGGTTGTCTCGCTTTATGCCGAGCATCCCTGCACCGAGATCGCGCCCGGGATCACGCAGGTCATCGCGCATGGCTAGGCTGCTTCTTGCCTTGCTATTGGCTGGTGGCACGGCTTGGGCCGATGATTCTCCGAACCCGGACGCTTTGCGGCGTCTTGTGCATCAGGATTGCGGCAGTTGCCACGGCCTGACCTTGAAAGGCGGGCTTGGCCCCGACATTCGCCCGCAAAGCCTGTTGCATTACGACGCCGAAATACTTGCCGAAGTCATTCTTGATGGCATCCCCGGCACCGCGATGCCACCCTGGCGCCCGTTGATCACCACAGCGGAAGCCGAATGGATCGCCAACTACCTCTTGCAATCGGAGACCCAATGACGCGCGTTGCAAATTCCCTGATCCTTGGTTTTGTAGCCAGCCTGTTCATCTCAGCGGCGCAGGCCGAGCCAACTGCGACTGGCGATCTTGGTTTGGTGATCGAACGGGCCACCGGCTCGCTTTTGCTGATTGATCAATCCGAGCGCGCCAGCCTGGCGCGGATCGAGGGGCTGGGCGATCTCAGCCATGCTTCGCTGGTTTACAGCCCGGATGAACGTTTTGCTTATGTGTTTGGGCGCGATGGCGGGCTGACCAAGGTTGATATTGTCACCCGCACCATCGCCAACCGGGTCATTCAGGCCGGCAACTCGATCGGTGGGGCGATCTCGGATGACGGGCGGTTGGTGGCGGTGTCAAATTACGAACCCGGCGGGGTGCGAATCTTTGATGCCGACACGCTGGAAATGGTTGCCGACATTCCAACCGGGTCAAAAACCATCGGTTTGGTGGACGCACCGGGCAGCCGGTTTGTATTCACCATGTGGGACACCGGCGAAACCTGGATCGCCGATATGTCGGGCGCAGAACCGGCAATCACCAAAATCCCCGATATGGGCGAAAACCCATATGACGCCCTGATCACCGGCGATGGGCGAACCTATATAACCGGCCTCTTTGGCGAGGACGGCATGACCGCGCTTGATCTTTGGGAGGATGATCCACAGCCCATCCGTGTGTTGCCAGATTATGGCCGGGGGCAAGAGGACCTGCCGGTCTACAAGATGCCCCATCTGGAAGGTTGGGCGCTGGCGGGTCGCGAATTCGTGTTGCCTGCCGTGGGCCAACACGAGGTGCTTTGGGTCGACGCCGACGATCTGTCCGAAACCGGACGCACGCAAACCTATGGCCAGCCGGTCTTTGCCATGGCGCGGCCTGACGGGCGCGAAGTCTGGGTGAATTTCGCCCATCCGCTGAATGATACGATCCAGGTGCTCGATACCGTGAGCAAAGAGATTGTTCACGAGTTCAAACCTGGCCCTGCTGTGCTGCATATGGAGTTTACACCGCGTGGGCACGAGGTTTGGATCAGCGTCCGGGATGCCGGAAAAATCATGATATATGACACGCAAACCTATGAGAAGGTTGGAGAAATAGACGCCGAAAGCCCATCGGGAATCTTCTTTACCGCCCGGGCCCACAAGACAGGATTGTAAGCCATGAGAGTCATCGCCGACCCCATTGATTATAGCCTTCTGGACAATTGGCAGCGCGATTTCCCAGTAACATCCCGCCCTTTTTCGGTGCTAGCAAAAGACCTCGCGTTAGAAGAAACCGATGTACTGGACCGGTTGCGAAAGATGAGCAGCGCGGGGCGTATTTCACGGGTTGGCGCCACCTGCGCGCCCAACACCATCTCAGCCAGCACTCTGGCCGCGGTTGCAGCGCCTCCTGATCGCATGGAAGAGGTTGTTAAGATCATTAGTGATGAGCCTGGCGTCAATCATTCCTATCTTCGCGAAAACGAATGGAACCTCTGGTTTGTAGCCACCGGACCCAGCCGTGAATTTGTGGATGCCGCCCTTCAACGCATCCAGGACCTTGCCGGATTGCGGGTGCTTGATCTGAGGTTGGTGCGTCCCTTCAACCTGGATCTTGGCTTTCGCATGAGGGGGCCGCGCGCGACAACCGCGCGGCCTCAACCTCGCCAATTAGATTTGACGGCGATTGAACCCGGCGATCGTGACATTCTGCAAGGCCTGACCGAAGGGTTGGCGATTGTGGCGCAGCCCTACGCCGCCCTTGCAAACAGCCTTGGGCGTACGGAAAGCAATATCATTGCGCGGATCAACGCGCTGCAGGAGGCCGGTATCATCTCGCGATTTGGAGTAATCGTGCGCCACCGGGCCCTTGGGTGGCGTGCCAATGCGATGGTGGTCTGGGATCTGCCCTCTGAGCAGATTGATACCGCCGGTCCACGCCTTGCAGCCCTGCCCGGGGTGACACTGTGCTACGAACGCCGCCCAGTGCCAGGTGTGTGGCCTTACCGGCTCTATTCGATGATCCATGCCCGCAATCAGGCCGAGGCCAAGGAATTTCTGGAGGGCGCAAAGGCAATCCCGGAACTGGCCAACGTTCCACACGAGGCGTTGTTTTCCACCCAGTGTTTCAAACAGACCGGAGCAATGATCAAGGCCAAACCGGAGGCTGTTCTGTGAGCGCACACCAATCCGTCAACAGCCCCGTAGAACTGGATGAGATTGACCGCAAACTGGTCAATCGCCTGCAAGACGATCTGCCAACAAGCCATCGTCCTTTCGCCCCGCTGGCCGCCGAGTTGGGCCTTAGCGAAGAGGCGTTACTGGACCGTGTTCAGCGTCTGCGGGACACGGGCGTTCTGACCCGGTTCGGGCCGTTCTTTGACGCGGCTGCAATGGGTGGGGCGTTTTGCCTCTGTGCCATCGCAGTGCCCGTTGAGCGGTTTGATGAAGTCAACGAGGCCGTGAATGCCTATGACGAGGTGGCCCATAATTACGAGCGCACTCACAAGCTGAACATGTGGTTTGTACTGGCCACTGAAACACCCGAGGGCATCGATCAGGTCGCCGACCGGATCGAGCAGGATACCGGGCTGACGGTCTTTCGATTTCCAAAGTTGCAGGAATTCTTCGTTGGGTTCCGGGTGGTTGCATGAGGCACACCGGGTCAGGCTATGTGATCTTCCCGGTCACCCTGTTTTTCTTCCTGAGCGCCAGCCTTCCCGGTCTTGCAGAGACGACACGTGTTCTGCTGAGCGAAGATAGCACCACCTCCCGTTTGACAGTGTATGATGGAGAGAGCTTCGAGATGTCCGGGCGCATCTCTTTGCCAGCAGACAGGATCGGTGCACCTGTGATGGCGGCTGATGGCCACAGCATGTTCCTTCTGTCGCGGGATGGTTGGGTGCGTCACTACGATCTTGAGACACTGACCGAGGTTGCACAGGTCCGTGCCGGGCGTGTCAGCACCGGCATCGCACTCAGCAGTGACGAAGAATGGCTGGCCGTGGCCAATGCCGAACCACAAACCCTGACCATTTTGTCGACAACCGACTTAAGCGTCGCCGACACGCTCGACATCGAGGACAAACATGGAACCACTTCGGGCGTTTTAGGCGTATACACACGCCCGACGGATGAAAGCTTCATTCTGGCGCTGGCCGATGCCCCGGAGATCTGGGAGGTGTTTTATGGGGCAAACCCACCGTTTTACGGTTTTGTGCATGACTATCGGATCGAAGGCCCCCCGCCCGAAGCCGAGGCCTTTCCCATGCGCCGGATCACGGTGCCTGAACGTTTGGAAAACTT
>Ga0316205_10004744_pt1 | contig 11683 bp, 12 predicted proteins | sample 3monthpyrite_MG_FD_204941 | JGI IMG/M metagenome (GOLD analysis project Ga0316205, IMG submission 204941) | Microbial mat bacterial communities from mineral coupon in-situ incubated in ocean water Damariscotta River, Maine, United States -... | ecosystem: Environmental > Aquatic > Marine >... | reverse complement strand
GATAAGCTTCTCCTCCATGGTATTCTTCTCCTTGTTGTAGAAGTTTCTCATCGTTGTTTTCAAAATCGTAAAGTGATTCAGGATCTCCGGCAGCGAGGTACCAGATTTCGGGATCATAGGCTTCGACCTTGTCTTCCAGCATGTCCTTAACAGTCGATAGATCTTCCATGGGATTCCCCTCCCCATCGGTGACAAAAGAAATAATTCGAACTGAGCCTAACTTCTTCTTGTTCTTGCGCACGTGTTGGTAGATCAATTGATCGAGATGCCAAAATGAAATCGAGCAACTATCTGGACATTCGGGTTGTAAAACAGTGACGAGAACTACCTTATTTTCGAATTCTTTATAGGTATGCTTTAGCCCATCGGCATCGGTAAAAACATAGTCTACCGCTTTACCATAATCATCCAGCTCTTTGAACTTATGGTTGCACCCACGCGTTGCTATGAGTACTAAAACAAAAGCCGGACCGAACAGTATAAGAAATGCAAGAAATCTCTTTGTTCGTCCGGCAGTACTTTTTACAGCCATCTTATTGCTATTTAACTAAAGGCTACCGCCCAAACATCGCCAATAGCCAATGCTTCCCAAAGCAATATGAATATCAGGTAAATGACAAAAATGAAATAAGGAACCAAGATTACATACTTCAATGCCTTTCGCTCATCTCCAAGGTGCATAAAGACCAATACAATGTATCCAGCTTTAAGAAGAGTTAATCCAACGAATACCCATTTGGTAATCAACCAAGACCATGTATCTCCTTGCTTGATATACATACCCATCCCCACTTCGAACATGGTTATTGCAGTAAGAAGAACAGTTACGAATAATATCTTCTTACGAATCTTTTTTCCAGCCTCTTCAGAGTGGTGACCTTCTAATGAATATTCAACTATATCGTCTCTTAACATAATAGATGTGTATTTTCCGAATTAAACTAAGTAGAAGAATGTAAATACAAATACCCAAACCAAATCGACGAAGTGCCAATAAAGTCCAGTTTTCTCTACCATTTCATAATGTCCACGCTTGTGGTATAGACCTCCAATTACTCCTAACAAAATAATGATGTTGATAATCACTCCTGAGAATACGTGGAATCCGTGGAATCCTGTAATAAAGAAGAAGAACTGACCATATTGCTGCGGTCCATATTCGTTTTCTTGAAGGTTTGCTCCGTAGATAAGTCGTCCTGCTTCACCTGAATTTATTGCTTCCTCATACATCGCAATTGCCTCAGAACCTTTGACTCTATCTCCCATTTTGTATTCTCCCCCGTCTTCCTTAATGTACAATTCTACATCTGTATTGGGGTGTTTCGCAATTTTCGCAATTGAACCATCATGCAAGGTGATCTTATCATCTACGATATGACCATCTGCTGCTGCATGTTGATATTCATGCATTAAATCTTCGGTTATAACCTCACCCTTTTCGTGATGGTCTCCCGCTGTAATCACAGTGAAGTTTTCTAACTCACCAAACTCACCATGCACTGTTGCCAATGATCCATCCGCCAATTCAACCTTTCCAAATTCTGAACCGTGGATAAAGTGAGACCATTCCCACGCTTGTGAACCAACAAAGAAGAATCCTCCAATGATTGTAGCGATCATCCATTTGATAACGCCTTTCTTATCCATCCGATGTCCTGCTTCAACCGCTAACACCATTGTTACCGATGAAACAATCAGGATAAAAGTCATTAGAGCCACATAGATCAATGGATAACCATGCCCCAATCCTGGAAGTGATTGGAACGTCTCTTCACCAATTGGCCAAGAACCCAGATAATCATGTCTTGTAAATCCGTATGCTATCAATAAACCACTGAAGGTCAAAGCATCCGACACAAGAAAGAACCACATCATTAACTTACCGTAGCTCGTACTAAACGGAGACATTTTCCCTCCCCAGAGTGTTTTTGCGTCAATTTGCTTAGAAGCGTGTCCTGCCATCTCTAAAATATTTTATGTGCAAGTTTAATGAATAAAAAGTAAAAAAAGTAGTAAATAGAGCCATAATAGTCCCAAAAAATGCCAGAATATTGCCCCTGTTCGAATACTAATATTATTCTCTGCATTTATTCTTCCTGAAAATGAGTGAATTACAAGCCTCACCATATAGAGCAGTGTGCCTAGGATATGCAATAGATGCAGAAAGGTAATAATGTACAAATAGGAGGATGCCGTATCGGGTGACTCCATTGATTTTATCTGCAAGTAGTTACTTAGTATTTTGCCTTTCAAGTGCAATTGACGATCCTTGTATTCAAGCTCTTCTCCTTTGTAATAGATATGGAAATCTTTGCCCACTTCTCCCCTCACAAAAAAGTCTCCACGCAAATCTCTTACGTTGATAGCTAAATCATGCAAACGCACACGATCAAGGTATTGCAGTTCTTCACCGTCTGGTGTTTTTAATGTTTTTCCTTCAATCTCAAGTGGAATATTCTCAAAATAAAGGATAAAATCTTTCCCGTATTGGTTCACTACAAACGCTGTCGTGTCTTTCACTTCCAGGAATTGCGCCATGAACTTTTGATACTCACCCACTTGCGCATCGGTCATTTTCTTTCCCTTTATCAAGTAGTCATTTCCATTGATTTCAATAAAATCACCTTTGTACTTGACCTCAAAGTAATCACCGTATTTTCCATCTGTAACGATGATGTGGTTGTTAACCGCATGAATTCCATTGTCAATTAGCTGCCCGTATCCTTTAAACTGGAAATAGACAAACCCAAGACCGAGTACGAGTGTGACCGAAACTGCCATCTTCAGCCCACTGGAATTTCCTTTTTTCGCAAAGTAAACAGCTGCCTGAACGGCAACACTGCTTATTACAATAATGGCTGTGCTGATCCAGAAAGCTGTTGGCAAAGGGAACTTTAACCAAAAAGAATCTCCCATGGAAACGATATACGCAGAGCTAAATCCTGCGAAAAGCATAATGATACTCATTATACCCACGTAGACTAGGTTCTTCTTTGCCTTGTCCATCTGTTCCTTGTTTTCGTCTGAAGTGAAGTCTTGTTTCATGAGCCTAAATATTTAATAATTACATCGTCCACCGAGTCAAATACATATACAAATTGTATGATTGGCAAGTATATAAATGAGGCGAACATCAATTTCTTTGCGTCCTTATCATCGCATGTGAGCAGCAGTCGAAACGCATAAAAGAAAAATCCTGCACCGAGTGCTCCTGCAATAATTAAGGACATCGTACCAGTTATCCCCATCAACCATGGCAATAGACTAAAGGGGATCAATGCGAGTGAATACACAACAATCTGATATGCCGAGTTCTTTGACTTTCCTTCTTTCGATGGAAGCAATGAAAAGCCAGCTGCCTTGTAATCATCGTAGGCCACCCAAGCGATTGCCCAAAAATGAGGGAATTGCCATGTAAACTGAACAAAAAAGAGTACTCCTGGAATCATCCCGAACTCTCCAGTGTAAGCTATCGCACCAAGCATGGGTGGAATTGCTCCTGGAATAGCTCCTACAAAAACAGCCCATGGTGTAATTCTTTTCAAAGGAGTATACATGAATACGTATGATACATAGGCGAATACGCCAAGCAATGCCGAGTAGAGGTTAATCATGTAAAGCATTGCCGTACCAACGACTAAACAAAGAACAACAACTATGTATCCTTCATTGACAGTCATCTTACCTTGAGGGATCGGTCTTTTCTCGGTACGCTTCATGAGCTTATCCAAGTCTCGCTCCCAAATTTGATTTGAACCATTAGAGGCTGCGGTAACCAATAAACCCCCAACAAGAAGAAGTGTTATTTCGCCACCATCATGACCTCCTACAAAAAGGTATCCGGTTAGTGCAGATACAATAACCAGAGCCGATAATCTGAACTTAGTAAAGACGATGTAAGCCCTGAATTTTTCCGAGAAGGATATTTTTTCTGCCACGATATCTATTGTGCGATTTTGCGCTGCCAAAAGTAGTGATTATTTACAGGCTAGAAATGCGGATATAGAACGAAATGAGAAGAAAATTTTGGATTGATTTGGAACTCATCGATTAAATTGCTTTATTTGTCGACGTAAACAACGAACTGAACGTGTAAAAGCGCGAAATTCACTTACAAACGTAACCTAAATCACTACAAACAAAAAAAGGATGTTGTATATGACATCCTTTTTTTGGTATTTATAGATTCTTTGCTTGTGATCAGATAATCAACATTGCATCTCCATAGGAGTAAAATCTGTATTTCTCTTTTACTGCTTCTTCGTATGCACTCATCATTAACTCATGACCTCCAAATGCTGAAATCATCATTAACAATGTTGACAATGGCGTATGGAAGTTTGTGATCAATGCATCGGCAATGCTAAAATCGTATGGAGGGAAAATGAACTTATTCGTCCATCCTGCATAAGGCTTCAACATTCCATCCGTCGAAACTGAAGTTTCAATTGCTCGCATTGAAGTTGTTCCAACAGCAACGATTTTCTTTTTCTTAAGTTTTGCATTATTGACAATATCCGCACATTCTTGCGTGATCTCTGCTTGTTCCGAGTCCATTTTGTGCTTCGTCAAATCTTCAACCTCCACAGCGCGGAAAGTTCCCAATCCAATGTGCAAGGTTACCTCTGCGAAATCAACTCCCTTCAATTCCAATCGTTTCATCAACTGGCGAGAAAAGTGCAATCCTGCTGTAGGTGCTGCAACAGCTCCTTCTTCTTTCGCATAGATTGTTTGGTATCTTTCTTCGTCTTCTGGCTCAACAACACGCTTAATGTACTTAGGAAGCGGAGTCTCTCCCAATGCAGTTATTGTCTTCTTGAACTCCTCGTACGAACCATCAAACAAAAAACGAAGTGTTCTACCGCGTGAAGTCGTATTATCGATTACCTCAGCTACAAGTGAATCATCATCACCGAAGTACAATTTATTTCCAATTCTAATCTTACGTGCTGGATCAACCAAAACATCCCACAAAAGGCTTTCTCGGTTCAATTCGCGCAACAAAAACACCTCTATCTTCGCTCCCGTCTTTTCCTTGTTTCCATACATTCTCGCAGGGAAAACCTTGGTGTTATTCATAATCATAACATCGCCTTCATCCACGTAGTTGATAATGTCTTTAAACAACTTGTGTTCAAACTTACCAGTGTCTCTATGGACAACCATTAGGCGTGCCTCATCACGATTTTCACTTGGGTGCTCTGCAATTAACTCTTCCGGTAGGTCGAAGTTGAATTGCGATAATTTCATTTTATTCATAACAACAATGCCGTTTATGTTCTTCTGATTTAAAGGGGTGCAAAGGTAAAAAAATTAATATGGTCAAAGTGCTGAGTCCTGAATAATTTCTATCCACTCATCAACGGTTTTAGCTTCGTCTATGGAATAATCGCCCGATCTGGTACGTCTCAACTCAATCAAAGTACCTCCAGAATTCAATTTTTTCCCGAAATCATCTGCGATGGAACGAATGTATGTTCCCTTACTGCAACTGACTGTGAACGCAATCTCTGGAAAGTTCTCGGCATCAATGGTAAAATCACTTATGTGGATGCTGTTCGGTTTCAATTTAACATCGCCACCAGCCCGAGCAATGTCGTACGCGCGCTTGCCGTCGACTTGCTTTGCTGAAAAAATTGGTGGAACCTGCTCCTGATCCCCCAGAAAGCTCGCTCTCACTTCTTCCATGAGTTCTGCCGTAATGTGATCCAAAGGAAATTCAGCATTGTACTCCGATTCCAAATCGTAAGATGGCGTTGTTTTTCCCAACAAAATTTTCCCAGTGTAGGTCTTGTCACCCACCATGATATCATTAATGGTCTTGGTATGCTTTCCAATACATATTATCAATAGACCTGTTGCCAGAGGATCAAGCGTACCAGCATGTCCGACCTTGATTTTCTTGACGCCTAATTTCTGCTTGAGGTTCCAACGCAATTTGTTGACCACATCAAAAGAGGTCCACTTCAGTGGTTTATCGACCAAGATGGTGCTTCCTGCAGCAAATTCTGTTAGCATCATTTATGAAAAGATTGTCCAGCCTATTGCTCCCAACCCTACAGCAAAACAGTAGTAAGAGAAATAGGACAATTTACTTCGTTTTACAATGGCAATCATCCACGTACATGCAATGATTCCTGTAATAAATGCTGCAATGAAACCTATGCCGATTGTCGCCATTGATACGCCCGACGTTGTAAAGTCATCGCTAAAAAGATCTTTTGCCATTTTTCCAAAAATCAACGGAACGACCATTAAGAAAGAGAAGCGAGCCGCCTTTTCGCGATCAATTCCCAAAAGAACAGATGTACCGATGGTAGCACCTGATCTTGATATACCTGGTAAAATGGCAATGGCTTGTGCGATCCCAATGATGATTGAATGACCAAAACCTACTTTTTTCTTTGTGTCTCTGGCTCTATCCGCCAAGAAGAGAAGCAACCCGGTAAGAATGAGCATTAAGCCGACAAGAAGTACCTGTCCTCCAAAGAAGCCTTCAATGATATCGTTGAACATGACACCTACTAGCGCAGCGGGAATCATTGATAGTATAATTTTGACCGAAAACATGAATTCCTCGTTCATTTTGAACTGAAACAGTCCTTTGAAAATTCCCAGAAGATCTTTTCGAAAAACAACGATGGTACTGAGCGCCGTTGCAAAATGCAGAACCACAGTCATCATCATGCTGGAATCTCCACTTAATTCTTGCCCTTGAATGGCCTTTGCCAATTCCAGATGCCCACTACTACTTACAGGTAAAAATTCGGTTAGCCCCTGAATGATTCCAAGGATAAGCGCTTCAAGAAAACTCATTCAATGAATTGTTATTAAGCCTTTGGCTTCTTCATTATTGCAAACAGAATCACAACATATCCAGCAACGATTAGCATGGGAGCGATGGTAATCCGTGTTGTACTGAACAGTGCATCTCCATCAAATTTGTTGGGATCATCTGTAGCACCACCAATCATCAATAAAAACCCAAGAATATTAATTCCCAAACCAATAAGTAAGAGACGGTAATTCTTTGCATTAAACGAGAGTGGCGCAGTTTTGCTCCAATTCTCAAGTGATACTTCATCCGTTGTGACAGATGCTCTTTCTACCTTTGGATCTTCAATCATTGAGTCGTCAAGAGTGGTTGACGCGTTATTGGATTTCTTTTTGCTCATGCTCCAAATTTAATACAAATCATCCAATTTCATTCGCAAATATTTGTTAAGAGCAAACCAAGTGGAGATAAAGGTGATCACGACACCAATAAGAATCAGTGATCCGAAGAGCATTACAAAGATATTTAAGGTGATTGGAATCTCTACCCAATCGACCAAGTTGTTGAGCGCATAGAACAGTCCGAAAAGGAGCGCCATTGCAATAATTCCGCTTATTACACCCATACCAATTGACTGTCCAAGAAATGGACGCCGAATGTAGCCAGATGTTGCTCCGACCAGCTGCATTGTTTTGATTGAAAATCGCTTTGAATAAAGTGCCAAACGAATGGTGTTATTAATCATGGCTACAGCAATAATAATGAGCAAGAGTGCCACCAAGCCAATTAAATACACCACTTGTTTAAACCCAAGGTTGACAGATTTCACACTGGCTTTATCGTAACTCACCTCATCCAACTGTTCGCCATAAGCCGCCAACAAGTCATCTTTAATCTTCTGCATTCCCTCCAGTGTAGCGTGCGCTTCTTTCGGTCGGAAGCCTATTGTTGGGGGCAGTGGATTATCTCCTTCAAAAATTTCTAGAATGTTGTCTGCATTTTGATCTTCGCCAGTAAATTCTTCAATCGCGCGTTCGGGAGAGACGTAGAAAACCTCGTTGAATTGCTCCCACGTTTTTAATTCCTGCTCGATCTGTTTAATATCTGCTGGATTCAAATCCGGTTGGAAAAACAAATCGCCCTGCAAACTTTCCTTTGCTTGTTTCTGAATGTCTTCGAGACCAAAAATTCCACCCAACACGATACCGATCATGAACAGAACCAAGGAGATTCCGATGATGGTGGAGACATAGCTGCTCTTGACACCGCGCTTGTTTAGCTTATCGACATTCGTACTCATAGTGTGAAATTAGTGAATAAGTGATCGCCGCTTCAGCGCTTCTAAAAGAGTTTTTAATGCCCAATTGTGAATTGGCGAACAACATTTGCTCATCTTCTCTTCCTCCTCGCGCAATTTTTCATATCATTATGTAGTGATTGATGAATTCGTTCGTCACAACTCACACAACGATTAAACATTCTAAGTAAGATGCCTCTTCCTCACAAATCCAATTACAAGCCAGAGAAACGTGACCTCAAAGGATACAGAGCCTTGATCATAACGACGAGTAAGGCGACATTGGATAAAATTGATCCGCAATCGGGTGAAATTCTAAAAACGGGAAGTGCCACGGGGCTTCATGCTTCAGAAATGACCGAACCCTATTATCTTTTTAAGGGAGCTGGAATGCACGTGGACGTGGCAAGCATAAAAGGAGGAAAAATTCCCATTGAAAAATTATCGCTCCGTCCACTGGTGAGAACTGAATATGATTCGCGCTATCTGAAAGATGAAGAATTACAGCAGAAGGTTAAAGAATCGCTATGCATTGACGATCTCAACTTCCTTGACTACGATCTGATTTTTATTTCCGGTGGTTGGGGAGCTGCTTATGATTTGGCTCAATCGCATGTGTTGAGTGATAAACTAAGTGAGGCCTATGCTTCAAAGAAAATACTGGGAAGCGTTTGCCATGGAGCGCTTGGATTCATTGGGGCAAAAAAGCCTGACGGTTCACCGCTTGTTGAGGGCGTACGTATGACTGGAGTTACGAACCGACAGTTGAAACAGCTGATGGTAAAAGGCACACCGAAACATCCAGAAACTGAGCTTATTCGTGAGGGTGCTGATTATGTTTCTCAAAAGCGACTGTTCGATATGATCGCCAATCATGTTGAGGTAGATAAGAAACACTTGATTGTTTCTGGGCAAAACCAAAAGGGAGGAATTGAAACTGCAGAAAAGGCAATGCAACTCCTACTCGACCAAATTAGTGATCATGGATAAAACAGAGATTCGAAAAAAGCTGGAAGAAGAAATTGCGAAAACTGAAACTGCTGTTGCGGAATATAAGGAACAAGCCAAACCGATGGCTCCAGATGTGGCAATTGGAAGAGTTTCTCGCATGGACGCGATCAATAACAGAAGTATTGTAGAGGCTGCCTTGCGAAAAGCAGAGGAAAAGCTAACGAACCTGAACCGGGTCTACGAAAAGATAGACAGCGATGAGTTTGGAATCTGTTTGAAATGTAAGAACCCTATCCCATTGGGGAGAATTCTCATTCGTCCAGAAAGTTTATTGTGTATTAACTGCGCGCGATAGCAGCCTAAACATCTTGGTTAAACTCGTAACCGAAAATCTTAAAGACTTCTCCGCGTTCTACTAGAATGATTTTTTCTGAGGTCGTTCCATTCTCCAATTCACAGGAATATGTCAACTCTACAGTGGTGACACCATTTTTGTATTGGGTATTGAAGCCCATATTCTTTTTTACCTTTTTCTGTTCGCCAAGCACTTCTCTCTTCACCAAAACATCTACCCAATCTTGCGCATTTGTGCCTGTTCCTTTCAGATCAATCAATTTAACAATTGCATCATAATCGCGCTTCTCCAGAAGCTTGTAAAATTTATCGGCTGTTGGCTCTGCAGTTTTTGCTGTATCTCCAAAACCGCAACTTCCTACAATAAAGGCTAGGGAAATTAGAAGTGTAATTGCTTTCATACGTGAATTTTAGGTTGGAATGAAGGTACGCATTTTTTTGGAGTGAAGTTTAGAGGTTACACTTCGACTGCTCTCATCACGAGTCGCTCAGTGTACAGGTGTTGGATGCTGGATGTTGGTCGTATGAACAGAATGTTCGGCTCATACCGCAAATCAAAACTATAACAAGTCTGAACAAAATCAAACACTTTGGTTAAATTCAGCTTTTGCCGAAACAATTTTGTCCAGATTCCCGTATATTCAGCGAACCATTGCAAAAAATAATTAGCTCAGATGATGAAAAAAATACTATCAGATATTGAAATAGCGCAAGCTGCGAAGATGCAACACATCTCAGAAATTGCGAAAAAGATAAACATTGATGAAGAAGATTTAGAGTTGTACGGTAAGTACAAAGCGAAATTGCCACTGAGTCTCATCGATGAAAAGAAAATTGCAAAAAACCACCTCGTACTCGTAACTGCTATGACGCCGACTCCTGCTGGAGAAGGAAAGACAACAACGTCTATCGGTTTGACTGAGGGGATGAATAAAATTGGAAGGTTAACGACAGTGGTTTTGCGCGAGCCTTCATTGGGACCTGTTTTTGGAATCAAAGGTGGTGCTGCTGGAGGAGGATTTTCTCAAGTAGTTCCTATGGAAGACATTAACCTGCATTTTACGGGTGATTTTTCTGCGATTGAAAAGGCGAACAACTTGCTTTCTGCATTGGTTGATAATAATATACAGAGTAAGACACGGAACTTGGGGATCGATCCACGAACGATTGGTTGGAAGCGTGTAATGGATATGAATGATCGCTCATTGCGTGACATTACAATTGGTCTTGGAGGAACGGCAAACGGGATTCCACGTCAAGATGGTTTCAACATTACACCTGCATCTGAGGTGATGGCGATTCTTTGTATGGCTGAAAATTTTGAAGATTTGAAAGCGCGTCTTGGAAAAATATACATCGGATTGACCTTTGACAAGAAGCCAGTTTATGCACGTGATTTAAAAGCCGAAAATGCAATGGCTATTTTGTTGAAGGATGCTGTAAAACCAAACATTGTGCAAACGATGGAAGGAAACCCAGCGATTATTCACGGTGGTCCATTTGCGAACATCGCGCAGGGAACGAATACAATTCTCGCGACGAAAATGGGGCTTTCCCTTTCTGATTATGTAGTAACCGAAGCTGGTTTTGGTGCCGATCTTGGTGCTGAGAAGTTCTTGGATATCAAATGTGTGTCTGGTGGATTAAAGCCAGAAGCTGTCGTTCTTGTTGCTACAATTCGTGCATTGCGTCACCACGGTGGAGCGCCAAAAGAAGAGTACAACACGCCTTCAGTAGAACGCGTTTCAGCTGGATTTGCCAATCTTGAAAAGCATATTGAAAACATAAAGAAATTTGGATTGAATCCAGTGGTTGCGATCAATGCATTCCCTACGGATACAAACGAAGAAATTCAACTCATCCAAGCGAAGTGCAAGGAAGAAGGTGTTAACGCCATTGTTGCCAAAGGTTGGGCCGATGGTGGTGATGGAATGACTGATCTTGCCAAAGCCGTTGTTGCTGAGGTGGAATCTGGAAACAACAAGTTTGTTCCGTTGTACGACTGGAATATTTCCATCAAGGATAAGATTGAAACGATTGCACGTGAGATTTACGGTGCCGATGGTGTTGATTACTCAAAGCAAGCAATCACAGATCTTGGTAAGATTGACCAACTTGGGTTAAATGAATTACCGATTTGTATGGCAAAAACACAGAAATCATTTTCTGACAACGATAACTTGCTAGGGCGACCTACAAACTTTAGAATCACCGTTCGTGAATTTGAATTTGCTGCGGGTGCTGGATTTATCATTCCAATTCTTGGTAAGATGATGCGAATGCCTGGACTTCCGGCGACGCCAGCT
>Ga0316205_10004742_pt1 | contig 11685 bp, 11 predicted proteins | sample 3monthpyrite_MG_FD_204941 | JGI IMG/M metagenome (GOLD analysis project Ga0316205, IMG submission 204941) | Microbial mat bacterial communities from mineral coupon in-situ incubated in ocean water Damariscotta River, Maine, United States -... | ecosystem: Environmental > Aquatic > Marine >... | reverse complement strand
GTTCAATAGGGACAAAAAGGAGGACAAAATCGGGACTCTCAATCTCGTAAATGTCTTGGTAGTTTTTAGCACTCAATTGTTCAATATGCTTGCGTAAGGAGGTGATATGTTCTTTGAGATGTTCTTGCTGAGTAGTTTTATCTTCTTCATTAACGTAGCGTTCGTAGGCGGTCAATGACACCTTAGAATCGATAATCATTTTCTTATCGCCTGGAAGATGCAGCACCACATCGGGAAGAATACGGTTTCCATCTTCCGTAGTAAAACTACTTTGCACTTCATATTCCCTGTCTTTTTCGAGTCCGCTTTTCTCGAGAACCCGTTCCAAAACCAATTCACCCCAATTTCCTTGTAATTTGCTATCGCCTTTAAGGGCTTTTGTGAGATTCACCGCCTCCTTGCTCATTTGCTCGTTGAGTTCTTTTAGCCCAATAATTTGCTGACGTAGCATGGCGTGACGGTCGATACTTTCCTTATGTGTTTCTTCAACTTTTTTCTCGAACTTTTCAATTTTATCCTGAAGTGGTTTTAGAATAACATCCAATTTTTCAGCATTCTGTTTCGTGAATTTCTCCGACTTAGTCTCGAGTATTTTGTTGGCCAGATTTTCGAACTCTTTATGCAGCTTTTCCTGAATTTTCTCAAGTTCATTTTTTTGCTCATTCAGCTTTACTTCCAAGTTTTGGTTTTCCGCATTACGGCGCACTAATTCTTCATTCAGAAAGTCTTTTTCCTTCCGAACTTCTTCACGTTCATGCAAGGCGGTTTCAAAACGTTCGGTAAGTTTTTCTTCTTGATCTTTTAGCTGAAGTAAACGTTCTTCCAATTTTCCGCTTTCGGTTTTAGCTTTTAGACGTGCAATTAGATTACCCACGTAAGCCCCCGCAAGTGCTGAAATACTTCCGATTAAGAATATGATAAAAGGTTCGCTCATTTGTAATTTATAGCTAACAAGATGCTGCTTTATTTTTCGATTCAGTAAAAAGTAAAGATACTAACTCTTGATCGTAAACCTACCCGAACTCGCATCAAAAAATAAGACGTCCTTCGGAAATAAATCATCAAAATGCCCCTCTTTTATAAGTTGCTCAGGGGTTTTCATGAGTGTTTCTTTCTCTGTCATTAAAATCATTTGATCCGAAAGTTGGATGGCCAAATCAATTTCATGGGTGGAGAACAAGATGGTTTTTTTTGTCTCTTTGGCTAATTTTTTTAGCAATTTTAAAATGGACGCCCTATGATATAAGTCCAAATGTGTGGTGGGCTCATCGAGTAATATGATGGGTGTGTCCTGAGCAATTGCCCTTGCAATGGCCACTCGTTGCATTTGTCCATCACTTAGTTCAAAACACTTTCGATGTTGTAAAGCTGAAATGTCCGTTTGCTCCAATGCCAAGTTTACTTTGTCTTTGTCTTCAGCGCTTAAATGGCCCATCCAACTCGTGTGAGGCTGTCGACCCAACGAAACAAATTCTAACACAGACAGGTTTTTAGAACTTGGTGCTTCGGTAAGCACAACACTCAGTAGGGTGGCCAATTCCAAAGAATGGTAGTTTACTAAGTTTTTATCATGAATAAGAATCGTCCCAGCAATGGCTTTCTGCATATTGGCGAGGGTCCGCAATAGCGTAGACTTGCCAATACCGTTTGCCCCAACCAAACTAACTAATGACCCTTCAGAAAAGGACAAATGAATGTCTTTGGCAATAACCTGACCGCGCTTCTTATTCCAGTATCCAATGGATAAGTCAACTACTTCAAGGATGCTATGTTTTATTTCCGAAGTCATTAAAACATCAATTTACGTTTTCTTACCAATAACCAAATCACAACAGGCGCCCCAATGAGAGAGGTAATGGCATTTATAGGTAAGGTGTATTCACTATACGGTAGTTGTGCGATGACGTCACATAATAGCATAATGATACTACCAAAAAGCAATACGGCTGGAATTAATATACGATGATTGGAAGTAGTGATCCACTGACGGGCAATATGTGGCACTGCAAGACCGATAAATGCTATAGGGCCAGCAAACGCTGTGATACTTCCTGCCAAAATACTGGTTGTTATGATAATTACGAGGGTGGTTCTTTTTATTCGGACTCCCATGCTTTTGGCGTAATTTTCACCAAGAAGAAGGGCATTAAGAGACTTACTAGCCGTAAAACTAATAACGATTCCCAGCAGCGTACAGAAACTTAAAATGAGAACTCCAGTCCAAGATTGATTGCCCAAACTTCCGAAAGACCAAAAGACATATTGTTGTAATTTTTCGGCACTGCTGAAATAAGACAAAACGCCAACTACAGCAGCTGTAACGCTTCCAAACATGAGTCCGATGATAAGTATAGCCATGGTGTCTTTAATTCGTAGGGTCATTGCTAAGACCGCTAACAAGACCAAAAAACTACCCAGAGCAGACGCTAGGACCAAACTCCATTCATTCGCGAGCATAGTTCCCAGATAGCCTCCAAATGAACCAGCACCTAAAATTAGAATGGCCACCCCTAAACTTGCTCCACTGCTCAATCCCAATACAAAGGGGCCAGCGAGTGGATTCCTAAATAGGGTTTGCATTAATAAACCCGATATGGCCAAACCACCGCCAACGAGAACCGCTGTAATGGCTTTAGGTAATCGGTAGTCTAAAATAATATAGTTCCAACTCGACTTTGTCACTTCCCCACCGGTTAGACTTGTAAAGATTTCGCCTAAAGGAATGGCGACAGATCCTAAGCTTAGGTTGAGAACGAAGGCCGCCGCCAATAGCAGCAGCAACGCAACAAACATCCCTTTATAAGATCGTCCTGTTTCCATTAATCTAATTGGCTAAAAAAATAGGGTTTGTGGTCGGGTAGGAGCTCTGGATGAAGAATTTTAATAATGTCTTTCAAAACAATATCGGGTCTGTTGGGTGCCAATTCATAATACAAAACACCTCCTGTGGCACCTTTTATGGTCGTAAAGCTAAATACTTTCTTTTGCTGAAAAGCGTCAAACTGGCCATATACAGCATGTGTATCTACCATTTGTTGGTAGCTTGTAAATTGCCCAGGTCCAATCCAAAACTGCGCTTCTTTTCCTTGTTCCAAAACACTTTCTAAATTCAAAGAGATACTGCCAGTTCCTTTCGAATCTTGCCAAAGGTATTTCCCATTAGCATCCTTAATAAATTGAGCCGCCCAGCTATCACCTTGCGGTAAGTACCAAATATCTTTGTACATCGCCCCACTAAGCACCGTGGGAGTGGTCACTGCTGTGGCTGCAATTGCTTTGGCTGCTGTATAATCGTTTTCTATTTGACTGAATATTTCACTGGCCAATTCTTCTTTGTCAAATAAAGCGCCGAAGAATTTTATCCATTCTGCTTTACCCAGTGGGTGGGTTTCGGTCCAATCACTGTTGTACAGTACTGGAATACCCGCTTTTTTCATAGTCGAAGCGCTCTTATTGCCACCTTTTACGGCAAAAGTCACGACTGCATCGGGAGATAGGTCAATCAATACCTCCATATTAATATCCTCGTTTTTTCCTAATTCGTGAATGGAGCCTGCATCAATTCGGCTTCGAGTTCTTTCCGAAGAAATGTAATCTAAATTGGGAAAGCCTATAAGCGTTTTGTCTATATCGAGCATTTCCAAGGAAGGGATATGCGTGGTTGAAGTCACGACAATCTTTTGTATGGGTATTTGCAACACGGCATCATAGCTGTCCTCGCCTTCAATTGCAATTTCTTGTTTTTTAAGCAGGTAGGTGTAGACTTGGTCGGCACCTGGCCACGGATTGGATATAGTTAAGATTTTGTGGGTGCCAAAATCTTCGATTTCAAATCCTTTTGCATATAGTACCTCTGTTTTTGATGTTTTTACTTCGGAAGAAAGGGGTGACTCCTTTTTTACTTCAGTCTTGCAACCGAGTAAACTAAGAAGGCAAATAAGAGCGAAGACATTTTTTAGCATGCTCAAAAATAGTAGTTTTTATTTGGCGAGGCTATAGGTAAACTCTATTTTTGCTTCGAATTTTGGTAAGTGCCTTTAATTTTGAAAGGTACTTTTAAAAGGGAATTCGGTGAAAAACCGAGGCTGTTCCCGCAACTGTAAGTCGCTTTGATACATGTATCGAAGTTGTGCATTCTTCATACCACTGTTCCGATAATACTCGGAATGGGAAGGTCGCACAAAGACAAGCCAGGAGACCTGCCTAATTCAAAAATTTTGTCAAACTTTCGGGATAAAGGTTTACGAAGATAATTAGAGTTCAGCTACTATTTTGGTTGGATTGTGCTAGCCACAGACCACTAGATGTTGTTGACATTCAGAGATTACTTCTATCTTTTTTCGGTTTTAATTCAGAAAATGAAAAAAAACTTATTTTGGGCTATTGGCCTTTGTGTGGCTTCCGTTGGAATCGCGCAAGAAACAAAAGTAGAGTCGTTGGATTCGGTATTTATTGATACTAAAGTTCCGTTGGCTCGTAAAAACAGTGGTAAAGTAGTGGTGAGCATTACTTCCGAAGATCTGCAACGAAGCGCGGGAAAATCCATTGCAACTATTATTAACGAGGTGTCCGGTATCGAAATTAACGGTAGTCGCGGTAATGCTGGACAAAATTTAGGCTACTTCGTTCGCGGTGGTAGAAACCGGCAGGTTGTGATTATGGTGGATGGGGTACAATTAAACGACCCATCTGCAATTGGTAATGACTTTGATCTACGATTACTCGCTACTTCCAATGTGGAAAGTATCGAAATTGTAAAAGGCGCTTCCAGCGTTTTATACGGAAGTGGAGCCGCTGCAGCCGTGATCAGTATTCAAACGAAAAAGGCGGCTAATAAGGATGTTTCGGCAGCGTTCACGACTGTTTTAGGAAGTAATCGAGCAGCAGGAGATGGTCATAATGATGTCGAAAACTTTACCAATAGCGCTAATATCAATGGTACTTTGGGTTCATTTAATTATGCTGTAGATTTCGGACATAACTCATCAAAAGGTCTTTCCGCGGTTGCTGCTCCAGAGGGAGAAGCCAATTTATTTGAAGACAACTTTGATCGTTTCAATACTAAATTGAATCTCGGTTATAAAATTTCAAATAAATTATCGCTAAGTCGTTTCTTTTCATTGGACAATTTTACGGCTCAATTTGATGATTTTAGCTATACAGATGCGGAGAACTTAACACGAAGTGAGCAAAAACGGACAGGAGGTAACTTAATCTGGAAATATAAAAAAGGCCGTATTGTGCTTAATGACAGTCACAGTTGGATGGATCGCGAGATTGAATCGTCATTCCCATCTCAATTTGATGCAAAGTCCAGTACTTTTGATGCCTTCGGAAGTTATTTAGTGAATAAACAGTTCACTTTACTAGCTGGAGTAAATGCCAACTTTAGCCGATTTAATTCGTTTTCTATTCCCTTCGGAAGCAATGCATTTGCGCAAGATGTTGACGAGGAGACCGCGAATTTCAGCATTATTGACCCCTATGTAAATGGAACCTATATTTCAGATTTCGGATTGAGTGTTAGCGCTGGTGCACGTTTGAATAATCATAGCGATTACGGAACACATGTGGTTTATAATGTGAATCCGTCTTATGTTTTTAGCTTCGGAAAAAGTGATTTGAAAATACTAGCTTCTTATAGTACCGCCTATATTACGCCTTCCTTATTTCAACTGCACGACCCGCTCTACGGAAATGAGGAATTACAACCTGAAGAGAATGCGACCGTTGAAGGTGGTTTTGAGTTTACCATGGGGAAAGACCTTCGCGTGAGTGCTGTTTATTTCAATAGAGATGAAACCAATTTTGTGGACTTTGTGACGGTAGATCCAGTGAATTTTATTTTTCAGTATCAAAATATAAACACTGAATTTAAAGCTAGCGGAGTTGAAATTGAGTTGTATAAAAAGCTTGGTAAGAACTTGACTTTTGCGGCCAACTACACCAATACGCAGGCAGATGAAAATTTTGCCTTGCGTATTCCTGAACATAAAGCCAATGCCCGCATAGGTTATGCCTTTGGTATGAAAACTCAAATGGGCCTGAGTTATAACTACACTAGTGAACGACAGGATGTCTTTTTTAATCCGAGTACCTTTGAAAGTGAGATGGGCACTTTAGAAAGTTTTGGATTGCTCAACTTTAATGCGAGTCATCAAATAAGTAAGAATGTTCAAGTTTTTGGTGGACTGACCAACATTTTAGATGAAGAATATGAGGAATTGTTTCGTTTTCAAACCCGTGGTAGAAATTTCCATTTGGGTCTTGGGTTAACCTTTTAGCCTACAGAGGCTTCATTTATTGGACCTATAATATTCCTTTTTCGCTCTTTTTTGATTGTAATACGCAACAAATATGAGCGAAAGAGGAAAAAATAGGATGATGAGCATCCATTTTAGAATGGTGAGAACTATGTCCATAGGATCCTATATAAGGTATAATGTTTAGTTAAAACAGCGTTGGTTTCATGTACAAACAGGCAATATGTTTAATCTATTAGTTCTAGGTTGTCCTCAAAGTATTCCTTTGCTACCAACCATTGATCATCATGATTTTGCGGGTTTCTTGCGATCATATCACCTAATTTCGGGCTTCCCGCTATGATATCTGCTTCACTGATGGAAACTTTACTATCCAATATCTCTCCTTCAACATAGGGGCGCATTTCACTTATACTTTTGCGCCTATACCGTTTAAATTCGCTCATTGTTTTTATAGTGTTGTGTGTATTAAATTCTAATATTTAGGAATAATGGAATGACTATCTCTCAACAATCATTAATTGATAAATAGGTGAACCAGCCTTGCTTTCTGAAATTACTTCCATATGCGTAAATGTCGAATCAGTTCCAGGAATTGGAATACCCGCAATTTCAGCAATAGCGGTAGCCAAAAGAGGTTCGGTTTGTGTTCCTAAAACGCCTAAGTTGGTAAGATCTTCAGTTTGAGCAATATTGGGAACTAATCCATCATCAAAATCGGTAAAGCCGTTCGAATTGGCGGTTTGAAAGACCAAAGGAAGCATGGCGTACGTATGATTAGGGTTAATATCAACGGTGCGCTGGAAATTGGGGGAATCATACATTAAGAAAGACGCCTGGTATTTTCCAGTAGTATTGTCACCAATTTGAACGACATTAATATAGGGAGTCAAACTATTGATGATCAACTCGCTAGCCGAGGCCGTTCTGGAGGTGGTCAAAACATAAACCGTAGTTAGGTTAAGACTGTTAATAGCTTCTCCACCACCCACAAAGGAGTTGACAAATACACCATTTTCAGCAAATTCTGCCTGACGGTCTTCGTTCCATTGTTCGGTGTACATGGTTTGCCCAGTAAATTGACCGGTGATCATGCTAGCCAGATAAGTGGCGGTTCGTACAGATCCACCACCATTATATCGTAAATCCAATACCAAATCTGTCACCCCTTCCGAATTAAACTGCCCGAAGACCGAGTTTAATTGCGAATCGAATTCATTGGTAAAGGCATTATACATTAAATAACCGATTTTTTTTCCGTTAATATCGAAGGTTGTGTTATTGAATATTGGGTCTTCGGTATATTCAGTTTTGGTAAGTTCAATACTTTCCCCAGTTGGTGTAATAACATCATTAGCGAGTGTTGCTAAACCAATGGTATACGTTGTAGGCGCAATAAGACCACTGAAATTAGCATCTGTAATTTGCTGCCCGTCGATGGTATTAAAGATAATCCCTCGAGTAATACCCTTAGCTTCAGCATCGGTGTTTGGCAGCACATAACGGGCGTAACCAAAAACATTGCCACTTCCATCGGGATAAAGAACCAATCCAAATTCCATTCCGTTGTTGAGGGTTACCCCAGAGAGTGCATCTTCCAGATCATTATAATCGTCAACTAGAAAGCTGAAACGATCTCTGGATGATCTCAGAAATTCGAAAAATGCTTCAGGCGAATCGAAACTTGCTAAAAAACTATCATAGTCTCCCTGAGTTGCGAAGGCATCATTAGCTAATTCGGGCGTATCAGCCTTATAAAGATAGAAGAAGTTGAGGCCGCGCCAAATAAAATCCTGAATGGCGACCGTCGAGGCCGGTTGTGTGTTATCGTCATTGTCTTCAAAACAAGAGACAAAAAGAAGGGAAACCGCAAGGGTACATACTAATATGGTTTTTTTCACAGCGCTGTTTTTTTTAGTTGCCAAGGAAATAGTTCCTGTGGCCAAATAGATAAAATGGTGTTATACGTAGCTTTGTTTTACTACAAACTTATTAAATAGAAGATTACAACTCATATAACGTAGGTTTCATTCAGTCTATTAAACCCCTAAAATACTTACATTATTGTGAATTTAAAATTTATTGTAACAAAATTTATGCTAGTTCGTCATAACTATAAGAACGGCGTAATACGTGTTAACCGAGCTATCCATCCATCAATTAAGCGAACCCAATATTTAAACCAAAAAAGACAAGAGATGAAAAAATTAGCAATATTAGCAGTACTTGTGATAGCTCCTATGTTAGCTTCGGCTCAAGGAGTGTTCGATTCCTATGAAAATGAAAAGGAAGTCACCACAGTAGTAGTTACCAAAAACATGTTCAAGCTTTTAGGAAAGGTTGAAGCAGGAAACAATGATTCCGATGCGAAGGAATATATGGAGATGATCAATGGACTTGAAAATATTAAAATTTTCATTACAGAGAATGAAGGCGTCGGTGCCAGAATGAAATCTGATGTTAAACGATACGTTGCATCATCGAAAGGATTGGACGAATTAATGCGTGTAAAGAAAGATGATTCGAACTTGAAAATATATTCTAAACAAGGATCAGACGAGAATCATATCTCCGAGTTATTACTTTTTGTGCATGGTGAAGAGGATGGAAAGAAAGGAACTGTTGTAGCGAGCATTACAGGAAACATAGATTTAAAACACCTGTCAAAACTTACTACTGATTTGAGCCTGCCAGCTTCAGATTTTGTAGTCTATCCTAATCCTGCATCAGATCAAATTACGATTAACTCCAATAATAAGCCGATAGTGAGTATTACTATCTTCGATTCAACTGGTAAGAAGGTCTATACTGAAGAGAACCTTAACGTATCTAGCAAACAGATATCTATTTCCTCCCTTGCCAATGGGATGTATTTTGTTTCGGTAAACGACCAGATGTCGCAAAAAATATTAAAGAAATAATTTAGCAAACATATATCTAAAAATAGAAGCCCTTCGAAATTCGAAGGGCTTCTATTTTTAGGTTATAGGGACTTCTTCTGCTTCCATAACATTAAAGTATCTATAAACTTATCTTCTCCTGCTTAATAATGCCTTTAAAATTAATAGCTTAGAGGCTTAAAGCATTCTTTTTAGTGCGAATTTAAAATTTATTGTAACAAAATTTATGCTGGTTCGTCATAACTATAAGAACGGCATAATACGCATTAACCTAACCAACAATGAAACAAAAAGAGTTTTTAGCCACAGTGCTTCCATATAAGGATAAGCTGTACCGTTTGGCGAAGCGGCTTTTGGTTTCAAGTGAAGAAGCAGAAGATGCGGTTCAGGAAGTATTTTTGAAATTATGGAAAGGGAAGAGTAGTATTAAAAACTATAAGAATCCAGAAGCTTTTGCAGTTACTATGACAAAGAATTATTGTTTAGATCGCTTAAAATCGAAGCAAGCAGGCAATTTAAAGATTGTACATAGCAACTATCAGACGGGGGAGAACCTTCAGAAGAAAGTAGAAGCAAACGATGCGGTTCAATTGGTTTTTAGAATTATGGAAGACCTCCCAGAAAAACAGCGAATGGTTTTGCAAATGCGAGACGTAGAGCAGTTTAATTTTGATGAGATATCCGAAATGCTTGAAATGACTGAGACAACGATACGTGTTACTTTATCTCGGGCTAGAAAAGCGGTAAGAGAACAATTAATAAAACAATACAACTATGGAGTTAGCTAATATAGAAAAATTGCTAGAGGCCTATTTTGAGGGCACAACCACGGAAGTGGAAGAGCAAGAGCTGCGCACATTTTTTAAAACCGAAGAGATTCCGCCACATTTGGCCATGTATCAATCCATGTTTCAAGGTTTTGACGAAGCGAAGGAGGAAACTTCACAACGAACAATCACTATTACTAGCCCAAGAAGAAATAATCGTTTTTGGAATTACAGTGCGGCAGCTTCGTTATTAATTGCCATAGGCGTTGCGGGTTATATGTTTAGTAATTCTGGATATACAACCGAAGAGGAAGAAGCATTAGCAGCCTTCCAAAAAACAAAAGAGGTCATGTTCTTATTTTCAGAAAACCTGAATGAAGGAACAGCAAGTATTGGACACCTCGATGAACTTTCAAATGGAATTTCAACCATGTCCGTACTTAATCAGTTCACTGAATCTAAAAATTTAATTTTAAAGTAAACCTAAAAGAATATACAAGATGAAAAAGTTAGCAATATTAGTAGCATTTATGATTAGCCCGATGTTAGTCTCAGCTCAAGGAGTTTTCGACTCTTATGAGGATGAAAAGGACGTAACCTCCGTAGTCGTAACAAAAAATATGTTCAAACTTCTAAGTAAAATTGAAGTTGAAACAGACGATCCAGAAGTAAAAGAATATATGGACATGGTGAATAGCCTTGACAATATTAAAGTCTTCATGACCGAAAACAAAACCGTAGGAGCTAGAATGAAAGCCGATGTGCAAAAGTACGTTGGAGCCTCTAAAGGATTAGAAGAATTGATGCGTATCAAAGATGATGGCAAAAATGTGAAATTCTACTCCAAAGAAGGAAGCGATGAAAACCATGTAAGTGAATTGTTAATGTTCCTAGATGGCGAAATGGACGGAAAAGAGGGTACCGTTGTAATGAGTATCACGGGAAATATTGACCTTAAGCAGATATCAAAACTCACTAAAGAGTTGAACGTTCCTGGAAGCGATGAATTGAAGAACGTTAAGAAAAACTAGACCCCATGACACTAATCAAATATATTACGGCCCTTATTATTGGTCTACTCACCTTAGCAAGTTGTAGTAACGAAAAATCTTTGCAACGTTTCCTAGTGGACAAGCAAGAAGATAATAGATACCTCAAAATAGATTTAGCGACAAGTCTGTTGCAAAGTGACCAGAGCAATTTTACAGAGGACGAACAGGAAATACTGAATTCAGTAAAAAAGGTAAACGTAGTAGCTTACCCAGTGAAAAGTGGAAACCTTGAAGAATATAGGACTGAAAAAGATGCAGTGAAAGAGATCATTGGACAGGAAAAGTACAAAACTTTGTCCTCCATGAAATCAAATGGAATGAACGTGACGCTTAAATATTTAGGCGAAGAGGATGCCATTGACGAAGTCATTGTTTTTGCAAGTAGTGAAGAAAAGGGATTTGGAGTATTCAGATTATTGTGTGACGATATGAAACCAGATCAAATTCTTAAATTGATGGGCTCGATCCAGAAAGGTGATTTGGATGTATCAAAACTTTCCGGAATTGGAGATATTTTTGAGAATATGTAATCCACATTGATAATAAAAGTTAAAAAGGCTTCGGAATTTCCGAAGCCTTTTTTTTGAAGGAATTTTCGTTCATTTGAGCGAAAACCCAATATTGGCATAGGGCTCAAGTCCTCAAGCATTTGTATATTGATATCAAATAAAAGATACCAGTTTTGCCCCAAGCAAAATTACAT
>Ga0316205_10004741_pt1 | contig 11688 bp, 7 predicted proteins | sample 3monthpyrite_MG_FD_204941 | JGI IMG/M metagenome (GOLD analysis project Ga0316205, IMG submission 204941) | Microbial mat bacterial communities from mineral coupon in-situ incubated in ocean water Damariscotta River, Maine, United States -... | ecosystem: Environmental > Aquatic > Marine >... | reverse complement strand
AACCTTAGAAGACCCTAAGCCTGTAAAAGTCGGTAACGGTTGGGAGGCCTATCAACACGCTAACAATATTGAGTCTTTAAAAGCAGAGTCATTAGCTATCAAATATCCAAACGCTGAAATGATGCTGGCGCTCGCCAGTGCCAGTTCTGAGGAGGGACAGCTATTAAAGCCAGAGTTTTTACAACCAGTCTATCTAAGAAACAATGTGGCTAAAAAGAAATCTGAGCAAAAGTAACCTATAATCTGTAGATTCGATGGGTAAAGAAAGGAAAAAGTTTGAATATTAATCTAACAAACAATCCTTTTGTTGTGCCTGCCAACAAGCTTCAATCAACTGAAACTCTTCCTGTCGAAACATCAAATCGAACTAAACCAGAGGATGTTCAAACTAAAGCTCTAGATAGCCAAAAAGTAGTACTTCAACCGACACAGACCAAACAGCTATTCTCTTTAAGCCCTCGTCAGAGCAGGCAATTAACCGATCTTCAAAATAGAGAATCGGGTGGACAAACAACCAATCAGCCAATCTCCCAATATCTGCAGACTGAAAGTCTTGCAAAACGTGAAGAAATAGAATCTCTGGTCGGTTTAGATGTATTTGCTTAGATGGTTTTGTTTAGTTGAGGTTGATTAATTCACATCTCTAGTAAAAAATTGCCGACCTCCCTTTATACCCCTTGTTCTTTTCGAAATTAGAAGATGCGATTAGTTGCATTTAGTCTATTCTCTGAAACCAGTTCAAATTCTCCAATATGTATTGCTTCATCCTTCTTAAAAATATATTCATATGAGTGTCTAAAATTTTGCTGCAGTTAATGTTGGAGACTGCGTTTATACAAATACTCTTTTATCAATCGCAATTGAGAGTTAATTCTCTCGCGAGCATAAGGATCTTCGGTGTGAACATTAAGTGCCTGATAATACTGGTTTCTCGCCCCGGATAAATCACCAACAGATAAAAGATAATTACCTTCAGTTTCATACACTTCCGACTGATAGCCAGAATCTTCCTGAGCTATAGAAAGCAATTTGAACAAATGCGGGGCAAACCTTGTCATATGAATATTTTCTAATATCAAATTTCTGGCTTCGGCAGGTTTTTCTGCGGCTAACAATAACTTAGCATTCATTTCGACTAAAGCCAGATTACCAGGGATTTTATCAAGAAAATTTTGAATGATGGCCAGAGAACGAGACGGTTTCTTTTTAATGATATCGAGTTCCGCAAGTGCTATCGCATAAGATGTTTGACCTGGATTTTTTTTTGTCAGCTCGAGCAGTATTCTTTCCGATTCCTCAAGCTCTTTACCTCTGGCTAACAATATAGCATAACCATAAAGTTGTTCGTCGGTCTCAAATTCGCCTGCTTGGAATCGTTTCTTTGCTGTATTTAATACTGTTGGGGTAATTCTTGTGGTGAGCGCCTTAATTTTTTCTTTAATAATATGATAAGTGGCTTTTTCTACAATCGGCCGAGATGGCAGTTCTGCAGCTCTTAACCGAGCATCAGTGATTCGATTTCGTGAGAGTGGGTGAGTACGTAAGAACTCAAAGGTACCAGATTGATAACGGGAATTCTCCTGCATTTTTTCGAAAAAAGTGACCACGGCATAGGGGTCAAAACCGGCACGATACATCGTGGCGATACCTATTCGATCAGCCTCAGCTTCGTTTGAGCGGGTGTGATTCAAAATAGCTTGTTGAGTTAAACCTTGTGCACCGGCCATTGTCGCGATAGTGGCATCTGAATTACTTGACTGGCTAGCAATTAAAATTGCTGCTACAAAGGCGGCTAATGAGGGCAGGGCAAGTTGGCTTTGCAATTCGAGCCTGCGCGCCAAATGGCGCTGAGTAACATGGGCTATTTCGTGACCAATAACCGCGGCCAGTTCGCTTTCGTTTTCTGTTTTATTAATGAGACCGGTGTGTACTCCAATATAACCACCCGGAAGAGCGAATGCATTAATCGTACTTTGATTAATCACAAAAAAGGAAAACCTTCGGTCCATCGCTCGTGGATTTTTTTCGACCAGCCTAAACCCCAAATGCTGAATATAATCGTTGACTTCAGCGTCATTGAATAGCGGCGCAACGGCGCGCAATTGGCGCATGTAGGAATCTCCAACCGCTTGTTCTTTTGCAAGACTAAATACTTGAGAAGCACTGCTACCAATGTCTGGAAGATCGTTATTAGCCGCAATTGCGAAACTACCAGCACCAGTTAAAATAAATCCGAATAAACTACTAAGAAACTTCATAGGTGAAATGTTTTATCCTTTGTAAGTTAAAAAACATCTTAAGCAAAAACTATCAATTCTGACGCCAACTTAGATACTAAATCATTGAATTAGTTCAAAATCTTGGAGTCAGTGGTGGTTTGTTTAGGATTATAGGCTTATTATTTCGCTAAGTCCTTTCCGCGGGCTAAATTAATGGTAGAATCTGGCAAAACTACGACCAATAGTCATTTAGATAGTGAAATAATGTGAAACCCACCGAATTAAAAGTTGATGCTAGGAAAATGCCGTGCCCTATGCCACTATTGAAATTAAAACAGGCACTCAATCAGTTAGATATTGGGCAATCCGTGCATCTTATAGCAACGGATCCAACTTCAAAAAGGGATTTTGTGTCTTATATTAATATGACAAACCATCAAATAAGCTTTGAAGAACAACAGGGCGAAATTCACTTTAGAGTTATTAAAGGTTGATTGAGTTTGAGCCTTCAGACAGGAATATCTAATGCTTAACCTAGTGCAAATGTTAGAAATACCTCAGTTATTTACAGCATCGATATTTACATATATTTAAAAGACAAATCAAATTTATAATAAGGGCAGAAACACTCAATGAGCAAACTCTTTATTCGTTGGTTCAAAAGAAATTTTTCTAACCCTCAAGCGGTTATCTTAGCCGTGTTGCTGGTTGGTGGTTTTTTGGCTATCTACTTAATGGGTCAAATACTGATGCCACTGCTGGTGGCGACGGTTTTCGCCTATTTACTCGAGTGGGCTGTCAACGCAATGCAAAAAAGGAAGGTACCTCGCCTAATTGCTGTGGTGACCGTTTTTATCAGTTTCTGCACGATAAGTCTGGCAATTATCATCGGTATTATTCCGTTGCTCGGTCATCAGATCGAATTGTTATTTACTGATCTGCCCAATATGGCAGCGAACATCCAATCTAAATTATTAGAACTACCGGAAAAATATCCCGATCTGGTGACCAAGGAACAACTTGAATTAGTGATCCAGCAGCTGGGTGGTGGATTATCGAATGTTGGTGATTTGCTGGTTTCCTTTTCATTGGCCTCATTTAAAAATATTGTCACCATTTTGATTTACATGATTTTGGTCCCTTTGTTAGTGTTTTTCTTCTTAAAAGATAAAACCACCATCCTCAATTGGCTGACTCGATGGGTTCCTGATGATCGTCAATTATCGATGCGGGTATGGAGTGAAGTCGATATACAAATAGGAAACTATGTCAGAGGCAAAGTGGTTGAAATCTTCATAATTGGTATAGCGAGCTACATCAGTTTCGTGATTTTTGGTTTGAATTACGCGGTGTTGCTCAGTGTCTTGGTAGGGCTGTCTGTGCTGGTTCCTTATATTGGTGCGACCTTAGTGACTATTCCTGTAGCGTTAGTTGGATTAATCCAGTTTGGTACTGGAGATACCTTTCTTTATCTGATGATCACTTATCTGGTGATTCAAGCATTGGATGGTAACATTTTGGTGCCTCTTTTATTTTCAGAAACCAACAATTTACATCCGGTGGCAATCATTGCGGCGGTACTATTTTTTGGTGGGATCTGGGGCTTTTGGGGGGTGTTTTTTGCGATCCCATTGGCGACATTAGTGGTCGCCGTACTGGATGCTTTGGATGAGTCTAAGATGGTGGTCGAGCAAGTTGATGATGGGGTTTCTGTCGATGGATAGAAAGAACGGCTGAAGGCGTAATTTTTTAACTCTATTTATGTAAATGCTCAATATCTAGCGAGAGGTTAACCATTACAAGATTACAAAAAGCCCAATTACTATTTCAGCAAAATCGTTATAAAGAAGCTGAAATCCTACTTAGAGGGCTGTTGACTGAACAGCCTCAAAATCCCCATGTGCTTTATGCGCTAGCGCAAATAGCCCTCAAGTTTAATGCGCTGAACGATGCTATTACTCTGCTCGAAAAATGTGTTCCCCTAATGCCTGAGCATTCAGAACCATTATTACAACTTGCTGAACTATATCAGTTAGACCATAAGTTAAACGATGCGGATCGATGTTTTCAAGAACTACTCAGTCGCTTTCCCAAGCTTTGCAAAGCCCATTTTATGTATGCTGGATTTTTGAAGTCCATAGGAAACAAAGATCTATCAGAAACTGAACTAAAAAACACCCTGAAACTCGACCCAAAACATTCGGCGGCGATGCTCGCGCTAAGTGAGATGACTGTGATGAAAAAAGGAGACCCGTTGCTTATCCAAATGGAGCAGTTGTTAGAGGAACTAACCGCTAACGGGAAATCCAGTAAAATATCTCAAATGCATTTACATTATGCATTGGGCAAGGGCGCAGACGACCAAGGAGAATTTCAACAAGCGTTTGTTCATTGGACCAAAGCTAACAGCATTCAGCTAAGTCATTGCGATTTTCGGGTATCACAGATGATGCCTTTTTATGACCAGCTAAGGCTAGCTTTTGACAGCGATAATAAGGTGGTTGACTCTTTTGGCGCTGACAAATTAACGCCGATCTTTATTGTAGGAATGCCTCGTTCCGGCTCTACTTTACTTGAGCAAATGCTAAGTAATCATTCAAAAATTGAATCAGCAGGAGAAGTTAATTATATTGGTGGAAATGTTGTAGCGCAAATTCAGCAATTGACAGGAAAACCTTATCCATTGGGACTTGAGTTGCTGAACAAAGAGCAGATTAAGATGCTTAGTGTCAGCTATCTGAACCTATTACAAAAACATCATTCCAACGCAAATTATATCATTGATAAATTGCCGGCAAATTTTCAATCGATTGGCCTAATTAAAATGATTCTGCCGCACGCTATCATTATCAATCTGAGCAGAAATCCATTAGCGATCGGACTCTCGATCTTCCGAAATTATTTTGCTGAAAATGAACCTTATTTTTGCGATTTGAAGGAATATTCAGAATACTATCTCGCTTATCGTGACCTCATTCAATACTGGCACAAAACTCTGCCGGGACAATTGATTACGGTAACTTATGAAAATTTAGTACTAGAGCCGAAACCACAAATTGAACACGTTTTAGATTGTTGTAATTTGTCCTGGGAAAATGCCTGCCTTGAGTATTATCAAAATCCAAAGCAGGTATTAACATTAAGTGCCGCACAAGTGCAGCAACCTTTGTATGAAACATCGCTCGATTATTGGAAGAAATATACGCCATTTCTATCAGATATTGAGAATAAATTAAAATAGGCTCTCAAAACTAATTTTTAATCGCCAATGTAATCCATAATTTCGTAGGCTGCTTGAATGCCCTCTGCAATCGCTGTAACCACCAGATCGGCTCCGCGAACCATATCACCCCCGGCAAAAACGCCATCAAGGCTGGTTTGTTGTGAATAATCTCTGTCGAAGCTTTCTGATGGTCTCATTTCGATCAAACCCGATTGTTTTAGCGCTATACCGGATTTCGAAAACCAATCGGCTGGACTCGCCTTAAATCCGAATGCTGTTATAACAACGTCAGATTTTAAAAGTTGCTCGCTGTCTTGCTCAATTTGCAACTTAACACTGCCGCTCTCTGGATCAATTTGTTGAAAGGTTTTTTCAACATTTAAACCGATCACTTGATCAGTTGATTCATCTATTGCGATTGAAGAAGGGGCGAGATTAAATAAAAATTCAATTCCTTCTTCTTGAGCGTTTGCTACTTCACGGGGTGAACCGGGCATTGATTGTTGATCTCTGCGGTAAACACATGAAACGGACTCTGCGCCTTGCCTGATAGCAGTTCTAACACAATCCATAGCGGTGTCGCCGCCACCTATGACAATGACAGTTTTGTCCTTAAGATCGTAGAATGGAAATTCCGCCATTTGATAATTTTGCTGCTGATTGACATTTCCAATCAAATAATCGAGCGCTTTAATCACACCGCTTGATTCGATACCGGGCAAGTTAGCCTTAACGCTTGTATAAGTGCCCATTGCCAAAAATACAGAATCAAAACTTGATTGAAGTTGTTCAAAAGAAAGCGTTTTTCCGACATTCGTATTTAATTTGAATTCGACACCGATGTCTTCGAGAAATTGACGTCTTTTTCTCATGACCTCTTTTTCCAATTTGAACCCTGGTATACCAAAAGTGAGTAGACCGCCTATTTCAGGATACCGATCATAAACAACAGCTTTAATACCGTTTCTGGCTAATTGATCCGCACAAGCCAAACCAGCCGGTCCTGCACCAACAATGGCTACCTTTTTGGAGGATATCGGAACCTGACTAAGATCGGGGCGCCACTTTTTTGCAATAGCTTGATCGGTTATGTTTTTTTCAATCGCTCCAATCGTGACTGCACCAAAGCCTGTATTTAATGTACAAGCCTGTTCACATAATCTGTCTTGTGGGCAAACTCGACCACAGATTTCTGGTAAAGGATTGGTTTCATACATTAACTCTGCGGCTTGTTGGTAATTCTGCTGGGCGACTTGCTCTAACCAATTGGGAATGTAATTGTGCAAAGGGCATTTCCATTCACAATAGGGATTTCCACAATCCAAACATCGCGCCGCCTGATTGGATGAATCGCCAGTCTCGCTAGCAGTGTAAATTTCCTTAAAATCGATCCGACGATTTTGCGAAGAGCGTTTATGTGGCATTTGTCTGGGGTGTTTTAGAAAGTTTAAGGGATCTCTTTCTATTGCTGAATTTCCCGGATCGTTTTTATCAACTTTTAAATCGCTCATTTTATAATCCTCAAAGTCACAGATTTAAGTGAACGAATTTTACCAACGCCAGCCGTTGCTAAATTGTTATCAGAGCCGGTTGGCTCATAATCATGCTCGTTTGGCTCTGGCACTGCCTGACTGGTGACCTTAGGGACTACCAGTTTAAAATAATCCAGATAATGTTCGAAATTGCGGGTGATTTTTTTCGCCCACGGACTGTTGGTTGCGAGGATATGTTGATGCAATAGATTTTTTAATTGCTCAGTATAGTCATCACATTCGACTTCTGAAAAACTAAACAATTCTACATGACCGGGGTTAATATTTTTTTCAAGGGTTTCTCGAAGATCTAACACAAAAGCAATTCCGCCTGTCATACCTGCGGCAAAATTTTCGCCCACCGGACCTAACACTAAAACTGCGCCGCCAGTCATATATTCGCAACCATGGTCGCCTAACCCTTCAACAACGGTGGTGGCACCGGAGTTACGTACCGCAAAACGTTCACCCGCCTGGCCTGAGGCAAAAAGTTTACCGCCGGTTGCACCGTACAAACAGGTATTACCAATAATCGCGCCTCGACTTGCAACGTATTGAATATCGGCTGGCGAGCGCACAACAATACTACCGCCAGACATACCTTTACCAACATAGTCATTGGCGTCGCCTGTTAAAATTAAATTCATACCCGGATAATTCCACACGCCAAAACTTTGGCCAGCTATACCGGTAAATGAAAGATTAACTTGAAGCTCGTTCAATTTGTTTTGTGTTTTTGCCAGATGTCCCGCAAGGGTTGCACCAACTGAGCGGTCATAATTTTTTATTTTATAACTAAGATTGATGACTTTTGAATCTGCGGCAAATTCGTTGACATCTTTTAATATTTTCTGATTCATTACACCTTTATCAAAAGGCGGGTTTTTAAGGTTTTGATAATGTGCCTGACCGGGGGTTGGTCCTTTGGAACAATTTGCTCCTTTTGAAAGGCTTGATCCTTTGCAAGAGTCTGGACGTCTGGCAGAATCGAGAATGACCTGTAAATCCAGATGTTTCTGCTGTTGAGTATTACCCTCTATTAAGCTTAATAGATCGGTCCTGCCGATCAGCAAGTCAAGACTTTCAACCCCTAATTTAGCTAGCCATTCCCGAACTTCTGTGGCTACAAATTCAAAGTAATTGATGACCTTTTCTGGCAGTCCCTGATAGTGCTGCTCACGCAGTTGATGGTTTTGGGTGGCAATACCAGTCGCACAATTATTTAAGTGGCAAATACGAAGAAATTTACAACCTAAAGCCACCATAGGACCAGTCCCAAATCCAAAACTGTCAGCCCCTAATATGGCTCCTTTAATCACATCCAGACCGGTTTTTAAGCCGCCATCGACTTGCAGGCATATTTTATCCCGTAAGCCATTTTCTATTAGCGCTTGATGCGCTTCACTAAGTCCTAGCTCCCAAGGCGTTCCTGCATATTTAACCGAGGTTAAAGGACTGGCGCCCGTGCCGCCATCATGACCTGCAATGGTGATCATATCTGCGTAAGCTTTAGCGACTCCGGCAGCAATTGTACCAACACCGGGACCAGATACTAGTTTGACTGAAACCAACGCAGCAGGATTAACCTGTTTCAAATCAAAAATCAGTTGGGCGATATCTTCAATTGAATAGATATCGTGGTGGGGTGGGGGAGAGATCAAAGTGATACCGGGCGTTGCGTTTCTTAACCTGGCTATTTCTAAAGTGACTTTAGCGCCGGGCAGTTGTCCGCCTTCACCTGGTTTGGCCCCTTGGGCAATTTTTATTTGTAGCACTTCAGCACTGCATAAATAATCAGCATTCACCCCAAATCGTCCAGAGGCTACCTGTTTGATTTTTGAATTGCGTATTGTGCCATAACGCGCGGGATCTTCTCCGCCTTCACCACTATTGGAACGACCGCCAATAGTATTCATTGCGATTGCTAATGATTCGTGGGCTTCAGGACTGAGCGCGCCGATGGACATGCCAGCAGAATCAAATCGTTTTAAAACGGCCGCTTTATCTTCAACTTTAATAAGGGGCAGAGGTGTATCGGCAAGTATCGGCTTCATCATGTCTCTCAACGATGCGACGGGACGATGATTCACTTGATCAGCGTAAACCTGATAATCCTCATATAGACCGGAGTTAACTGCTTGGTGCAGTAAAGTGACAACATCTGGGTTGTAGCTATGAAACTCTCCGCCATGGACAAATTTGAGCTGACCACTGCGTTGCATTTTTTGTTGTGGCAACCAGGCTTTATTTGCGTTGATCAGCGCTGCCTGATGTAAATCGATAAAAGTGGCACCACCAATTCGCGACACGCAATTCGGAAAACACAGTTTGATAATGCCTTGATCAAGTCCGATACACTCAAACAATTGAGCGCTTCGATAGCTGGCAATGGTCGAGATTCCCATTTTGGACAAAATTTTCAAAAGACCTTTGTTGATACCGCTCAAATAATTTTTACGGGCAGTAACAATATCAGTCGATAGTTTTGATTCAGAAGACAATCGATTAATAATCTGCAAAGCAAGATAAGGTGAAATGGCCGTTGCACCAACACCTAATAACACCGCAAACTGATGTGGATCACGGGTGGTGGCTGTTTCAACCACAATATTAGTATCGCAGCGTAAGCCTTCTTTTATCAGTCGCTGATGAACCGCACCGGTTGCCAAAACGGCATGTACTGGCAGTTTTCCTTTTTGGATATCTCGATCGGTTAATTGCAAAATAACGCAGCCAGCTTTGACTAACTCAACGGCTTTGTCAGTAATATCTTCAACTGTCTGCTGCAAATCGCCATCAACCGGATAGTTCAGTGAAATAGATTGAAACTGGTAGTATTCTTGATCAAGTGCTTTAAGTTGCTGCAGTTTGGCATAATTTAATACTGGCTTACCGATAATGGCTCGGTAAGCCAAACCATTGGTTTCCTGAAAGACATTATGCTCACGGCCAAAACAGGTTTCTAAAGACATCACCGATGCTTCTCTTAACGGGTCGATCGGCGGGTTAGTGACTTGCGCAAACTGCTGCCTGAAGTAGTCAAACAAATTCCTGGATTTTGTAGAGAGCACCGCCATGGGAGTATCATCGCCCATCGAACTGGTGGGTTCCTGACTATTATTGGCAATGACCTGAATGACTTGTTCACATTCTTCGAGGGAAACATTAAACAGTTTTTCAAAAATTGGGAGGTCTTTAAGGTTTTCATTAATGTAGTTTTCAGCTGCTCGTTTTTCAATCCTCGGGTTACTTTTTAATCGAATCGTATTTTCTCTTAACCACTCAAGGTATGGGTGACGGCTTTTTAGTAAATCATCTATTTTGTTTGTCCGCCAAACCCTGCCTAAAGAGGTATCTGCAGCCAACATTTCACCCGGCCCCACCCGATCTTTCTCTATCACGTCGGCTTCATCATAATCCCAAACGCCAATTTCGGAAGCCACTGTCAAAATGCGATCTTTAGTGATCACGTAACGTGCGGGTCGCAGTCCGTTTCGATCCAATGTACAGGCGATCTGTTTACCATTGGTCATAACGATCCCGGCGGGACCATCCCAGGGTTCCATATGCATTGAGTTAAATTCGTAAAAGGCCTTTAAGTCAGGATCCATATTGCGTCGTTTTGCCCATGCGGGCGGGATCAACAGCCTTAATGCGCGAAAGATGTCCATACCTCCGGCTAACATGACTTCCAGCATATTATCCAAGGAGGAAGAGTCTGATCCGGTTTGATTAACCAGATGTTCCAAATGCGGTAAATCAGGTAACAGAGGACTATAAAATTTGGACTGGCGCGCCGCTGCCCAATTTCGATTGCCGGTAATGGTGTTGATTTCGCCGTTGTGAGCCAAATAACGGAAAGGTTGCGCAAATTTCCACAAAGGCGCCGTATTGGTCGAAAATCGTTGATGAAATAAACAGATTGCCGTTTCTAAATTTTTATTCGCCAGATCTGGATAAAATTGATTCAGATAGTTAGGCATTACCAGTGCTTTGTAGACGATAACTCGACAGGACAATGACACCACATAATAATCATCATCATTTAGAATTTTATCTGCGGCTCGTCGACGAGCGATAAATAGCCTTCGTTCAAGATCTTCTTCTGTCCAGCCTGGAGGTGCCTGAATAAAAACTTGCTGGATATCTGGCAAAGTTTCCAATGCGACTTCACCGCAAATGTCTTTATCGATAGGAACTTTTCGCCATCCGGCAATTGTTAAAGTCTCCTTACGCAATTCATCCTCTAAGATTCGTTGACTTCTTTCGGCTTTTTTCGGGTCGTTACTAAAAAAGATTTGACCAATCGCGAACCGCTTTCCCAGAGTAAATCCGAGCTCGTTGGCCAGACCCTTAAAAAAATTGGTAGGCAATTGCAACAACAACCCACAGCCGTCACCACTTTTACCATCAGCAGAAACAGCGCCCCGATGGGTCATTCTGGTCAGTGCGGTGAGAGAGGTCTCCACCAGACCGTGGCTTTGTTTGCCATCCAAATGAGCCATTAACCCGAAGCCGCAATTGTCTTTTGCCTGTGAAGAATGGTATAGGCTCATTAGCCACCTCATGGTTTAAATTGATAAAAAGGAGTCAATTTAGATAGAAATAATAGGAATATAATCAAAGACTTAATGGGGGTTGCTAGAATTGAGATTAACTCAATTTAGTGCATTGAAATGAATAAATGATGCCCATGCTTTATACTAACTAAGGG
>Ga0316205_10004740_pt1 | contig 11696 bp, 15 predicted proteins | sample 3monthpyrite_MG_FD_204941 | JGI IMG/M metagenome (GOLD analysis project Ga0316205, IMG submission 204941) | Microbial mat bacterial communities from mineral coupon in-situ incubated in ocean water Damariscotta River, Maine, United States -... | ecosystem: Environmental > Aquatic > Marine >... | reverse complement strand
GAGAAAACTGAGATAATAAAAAGATAATCGTTGTTATTATTAATACACTTAATGAAGTATAAATAGTAAAGCGACTATTATTTAGGTGCTTGAACCATTTTGTAAGTAACAATCCCCCAAAGCCCAGCCCAAGCATTGATAATGAGAGTACTGCAAATACATAATGATAGCTTAATAGAACTGCAAAAAGCCGTGTTAAAATGATCTCGTAGAGGATCATGCTAAAGGAGATGAGTGCAAGCGAAAAAAGGAGCCAACTGCTTTGGTTTTTTAAACGACGGTACTTATCAACCATAAATTAATTATTTCTTTAATGCGGTATCTTTACTGACTAAATAATGCCTTTCCTGAACTTTTTAGCAAATAACAGGCTGGCTTTTATACATAAATTTTTAAAACCAGCCTACCGAGTTAAGTATAGGGAACTCATTTGTTAGAGCCGGCACCCATTTTTTTATGAAAAAAATTATATATCGGTACGTAAACCAAACCGATATATGCACCCCAGGCAAAACTTTCGATTAGCCCTATAAAAAAACTACCTACAGAAAGCCATTTAAAACCAGGTAATACGATTTCCAGAAATTGGTGCATGTGAATGCTTTGTGGTGTAATAAGACCATAAAAAACACAAATAATGAAACTTATGGCAGTAAACGAACCTGCCGCCCAACTTACAATTTTTATATTAAGCATAATGATATCTCCTTATATTTATTTAATGATGATGGTGTTGATTTTCATCGGATTGTGCTTGATTTTCTTGTTCTCCTGAACCTCGAGCTTGTATATTATTTGGATCTTCATTCGCCTTTCCATGACCTCCATGTCCACCATGACCTCCATGTCCACCGTGTCCACCGTGTCCTCCATGTCCACCATGTCCATGACCAAACATATGCATGGCTGCGAAAAGCAGGATCACTACAATAAGAAACCAGTTTTCAGCTATCCATTCCATGACGTTCTCCTTCGTTATAGTTTGTATTTTTGTTAGTTATTATTGAATCTCAATCGCTATTGTTTTGGCTTGATTTATCAGAATTGAGCAAGTCTCTTTTTAATTCGTCCAAGTCACTTTTATTAATCTCGCCAAGGGCATAAGATTTATTAAAATGTTCAAGGTTCTTGTTTAAAGAAGCTTTTCGCTTTTGCTTTAAATAAAATGCAATTATCACAATCCCGATTCCTACTACGACTAGTAAAAACAACATAAAGAATTGAAAAAAATGAACACTTTCAAACATCAAGAGTACCGAATTTCTTAGTTAGATCGGTTTTTAGTTTCTTTAGATGAATGGACAATTCCATCCTAACTGAAATCTATAACATACATTCTTAAAAGAAGCTTAAATTGAAGTAACTATTTCAGTTAAATGGTTTAGATGCCAGCTTTTTATACCATGTATCTTGGAGCCTGAAAACCATCCGTTAATCCGTGTTTGGTAAACACTATTTGCCATAACTGGTTCTTACGTGCCCTAAAACTGCCTGCACAACTTAGCAGATAGTATGTCCACATCAAGTAAAACCGTTCGGAATAGTTTGATTTCAATTTATCCCAACCCGCATCGAAATTCTGATACCATGCCATCAGGGTTTTGTCGTAATAAGCGCCGAAGTTTTGCCAGTCTTCCATCACAAATAAACCTTCGGCTGCCAAAGATAACTGCCTAATAGAAGGTAAATGTGAATTCGGAAAGATATATTTGGCAATCCACGGATCTGTTGTGCGTACCGATTTATTGCAGCCTATGGTGTGCAAAAGAAAGATGCCTTCATCTTTTAAACACCGATGAGCCACTTGCATATAAGTGCGGTAATTTTTGCTGCCCACATGTTCTATCATACCGAGTGAAACTATATGGTCGAACGGCTCATTGATATCACGGTAATCCTGAAGCCGAATTTCCACCGGTAGGTTTTTGCACCGTTCTTTGGCTAATTTAACTTGCTCTTTTGATACTGTAATACCAACAACTTCTGCGCCATAAGTTTCAGCGGCATATTTTGCAAAACTGCCCCAACCGCAGCCAATGTCCAGAATTTTTTGGCCGGCTTTTAGGTTAAGTTTCCGGCACACAAGTTCTAACTTGGCTTCTTGGGCTTCGTCGAGCGTATCAACACCTTGCCAATACCCACAAGTATAAACCATTCGTTTGTCTAGCATTATTTGGTACAAGTCATTTCCGACATCGTAATGTTTTTTACCGATTTCAAAGGCTTTTTCTTTGTTTTGCGGGTTGGTTAATACTGCTTTCGCGTACTCAAGGGCATCTGCCGGTGTTATACTGATATTTTGATCAACCTTTGCCGTAAGCACCTTCGCAAAAAACTGATCAAGTTCTTCGGCTTCCCACCAGCCGTTCATAAACGCCTCACCCAGCCCCATCGAACCTTTTCGTACGATTTGCCCAAAGAGACGATCGTCGTGCACTTGAATATCCCAGGGCCGGTTACCGTTAGTTTGAATGTCTGCCAATTCCAGTTCGTGTTGAATTTTTTGAGTGATATTTTTCATGTGAGTATTACTTGAATTTTTTGAATTAAATTCTAGGTGCCTAGCACAATTAAAAATTGATCTCCTGCTTTAAGTGCCTCCATATCATGTACACAGGTACGATTAATACGATTATGGCAAATGAGAAATACGGTAGATGAATATTCAAGGAATAAAGTCCGGCTCCCAAAAAAGAACCTAAAGCAAGCCCCAAACTGTTCATAGATGCGAGAAGCCCCATGCGCTCACCTATTCTCTGATTGCCAATTTTACTTACCAATGACGCAAGCCCCGGCGTAATCAAAGCCATACCTAAGGCAAGAATGCTTACAACTGTTATAATGAGTGTAAACGTGTTTACAACCATCAACAAAAACAGGGCTATACTTATCAGAAAATAGCCTAATGGAAGTAGCCTTTTCTCCCCCCATCGATCGATTAGAAAGCCGGTAAACCCAACTTGGCTAATGCTCATTCCCAGTCCGCAAGCCATAAAAATAAATCCCATTTCCAAAACACTGTATTGCAAAATCTGTTGTGCATGTAAGGCAAAAGTACTTTCAAATATGGATAGTGCTCCTTGTGCAATCAACGCATAGATAAGAATTGGAAATATTTCTCCTTTTATCATACTTATTGCATTTATTTTTTCCTGAAGTTGCTCCTCATCATAGAATAAGAGCGGCTTGCGGGGTAACCAGACCAAAACGGCGATAAGAGCAAGCAGTGAAAACACGCCAGCAATTAAAAACGGTACGGTAAAGGCATTTACTGCCAACAGCTTCCACGACCATCCGTTAAACCAATCAACATCCATAAAGAAAGAACTGAGAACCGGGCCGAAAATAACCCCAAGACTGGAAGCACCACCTGCCCATGCAAGAACTTTACCGCGGTTTTTAAAAGGTGTCAAATCCGAAATCCAAGAACTTACTGTCGGAAAAATAGCTGAAGAAAAAACTCCACCAACAATGCGAAGTATGTAAAGTAAAACTAAGTTGTCAATCCAACCGAAAAGAATTAGTGAGATGGCATAGCCTCCCATTCCGATTGCCAATACCGGTTGCCGACCAACACCATCAGACCAGCGCCCCCATATTGGGGCTGTAAAAAATTGCATTAGTGGGAAAATGCCGGTTATTAACCCTACGTGTAATGCCGGGGTGAGGCCAAACAGGTTGTAATTTAGTGCAGATTTCTCGATCAGAAAAGGAAGAATGGGAAGAGTTAGCCCATATCCAATCATGACCAGAAATAGGCAAAATAAAAGGAAGGCTATTTGTTTTTTTGGCATTTGAAAATGGACGATTGTAAATACAAATTATATACCGGTGAACTTGAGCATTTCAAGGTTGAAAAAGTTAACACCTGAACGCTTAAAGCAAGCTTAAAAAATCTGAAATCATTTAAGATCAGTTTAAGCAAAAGGGATGTATACTAGATAGAATCAAACAAGACATGCTTTTGATAAGTAGTACGTTTAACCTTTACTCCTATTCTTTAGATGAATGCGTTGTTTAAGAAATAATTGCTGCTACTGTAATAACTTTATAACACAAATACCATGTTTACCATTATTTATTTCCTAACCGCTTCTTTATTGATATTAGCTACGATTTTAATGGTCACCGGTCTATACCAATCTGTTAAAATTCTTTGGGCTCCAAACTACGATCCGAATAAAATAAATCTGAACTATGAGATAATAGGAAATGGGCCGAAAAATGTACTACTACTACATGGTATGGCGGGAACTTTAGACTACTGGAAAGCGGGAGGTTTAGAGAAATATTCGGGGCATCGGTTTATTATAATAGACTTGCTTGGTTTTGGAGATTCACCCAAACCAAAATCACTATATAGTTACAACGAGCACCTTACTGCAATTGAACAAATAGTGATTAAGGAAAAACTTAATGATGGTTTAACTCAGGTTGTGGGGCATTCAATGGGCGCACTTTTAGCTTTGGCATTGACCTCAAGAAACCTGAACTGGTATGGTGGAGTAACTTTTATTTCAATTCCTCTGTTTTCAGATAGAGCCGAGATAAAGGAATATTATAAAAACGGCAGTTGGTTCGAAAAAATTAGCGCAGGAAAATTCGGTCTCCTTTTTTGCATGCTGCACCCGATTTATTTCATTGAAATTTTCCGGCCAAAAGAATTGCCTAAAGATATTTTCATTAACGCGAGAAAGCATACTTGGTTTAGTTACGACCGTTCTTTTAAAAATATAATTCTAGGTCCGAATATACTTGAGTATGCCAATGCTATAAGTGACAAAAAAATTCTATTTATACATGGGGATAACGATAGCACTGCACCATATTTAAAAGCCAAAAATTTTTCTCAGAGCTTTAAAAACAGTGATTTTTTAACTATTAGTGAAGGTGATCATCAAGTTTATTTAACCAACCACGAAATAATTTGGAAAACTTTTATTCACTATTTCGAAATTTAGTTAAGGCATCCACTACTGTGTTTTTCTTATACAAGTGTAATAACAAGGGAACTCATTCCTACTATCTAGGTTATTCAACTAGTTGCTTTTTTAGTATTTCAGATATCTCTGAAAGAGGTGGTTTTTCAAAATAATGACCATTAATTTTGAGTACAGGCAGCAGAAAAAATTTACCAAGTTCGGGAACTAATTCATGTGCTTTTTCGTCATCAAAGTTGAGGTCTATAAATGTAAAAGGCCACCCTTCTTTTTGCAGCAAATTCACTAGTTCTCGTTGATAGTTACACCATTTCTTGCAATAAATAGTTATGACGGGGCGTGCATCTTCTTCAAAATTATTATCTGATTGGTTATTCATGAATGGATTAATATTTATTGAAATTCTTGTTTTGAGTAAAATTTTATATGAAACTATTTGTTTTGCATCATTCGAGATGCAAGACGATTTCTAAAAGTATATGGTTGATTTTTCACTATTAAGCCGGGTTAAAATTACATATATCATGTGCTTCTTTAAGTACTTTATTTTGTTGTCTTTGATCCATTTTCAATCTGTTCAGCACTTCTTTATCCTCACATAGCTGTTTACAAAAAACAAAACCCTGCTTAAGTAGCGCTTGTTTTTCTTTCTTATTAAGAGACGATAGACTAGTTATAGGATGTAAGTTTATATTGATGATTAGGTCTTTAAGGCCTTCATTTTTCGGATAATCCCAGCTCAACAGCTTTAACCCAACACAAGATCCATATTGTAAGGCATCTTCAGTAAAGCGGGTATTTGTGACAATCCATCCCTTGTGAAGTTTGTGTTGGTGGCCAGGTAATTTTTTCCAGTTTTTCTCCACATCCTTGAATCGAGACTGTATATACAACGGAATTTTGATATTGCTTTTATGACCCTTACGGTTGTGGAATTTGCACTCAATCATAAAGTGTTCATCATCTTTTTCGGCAATCACATCAATTTCATGCGATACGCACTCTCCCTCTACTATAATCCCTGTCTGAGTTTTATATCCTAATCTGCGGAGCAGTTCTCCCACAAATTTTTCGAACGGGTAACCGGTAGGACCCAACTCTAAAATCGCCTCTTTCAGTTTATAGTGTCCGGCTGATCGATTGGAGTAATTCCTAAGCAGGCGAAATGCCTCATTGTAAATCTTTTGAGTGGTAATACCATCAAATAAAATAGTTTGAACGGAGCTTGTGATATCGTAAATGATTTCTTCAGTTGCACCCGCTCGGAGCAGCGATTGACGCAGCTTGTCTTCAATAAAAAGTTCTTTTTCACCTGATGCTTTAATAACCGTGATGGTTGCCATAGTATTATAGGATTGAAAAATTCAGGTTGAAAATCAGCCTCTCAGCAGATAGCCTTTTTTGTATTGTGGTGTATCTATACCAAAGAACCGGGAATAATTAAAAAACTGTTAAACTAGTAGATGGTTTAATGAAGATAGACTCATTTTATTCTGTTGATTTATTGGAATGTTGAACGAACTTTCTCCATTTTCCTTTTATAGGGATGAAGGCAGGAACTAGTTGTTTATATTCCAGGTATTCCTCTCCAAATTCTTCTATTACCTTCTTTTCTTCTCTTAGAGCAAGCAGAGTGTAAGCCACAACAATAATGGGAAACAAACCTACAGAGAATACAGTTGGCCAGTGAATGACCCCTTCACCAAAAAGTCCTATAAATAAACCTGTGTATTGTGGATGCCTGACCAAGCCGTATAATCCGTCACTTACAAGCCTGTTTTCCTGCTTAGCACGATAAAGTTCGCGCCATCCTTGGATAAAAATTCCAAATCCGGTAAAAAGCAAGATGTAACCAAAAATCATGGAAATCATCATACCTGTTTCACCAATGTCCAACAAGGTAGACCAAAGATTGGCATTAAGATTACCGTTATCAAGACCAAGAAAACGAACCATCAGATAGATCGTGAGTGGGAAACCGTACATTTCTGCATAAAGAGCGATGATAAAAGCCTGTATCAAGCCGGCTCCTGCCCACTCCCGCCACGTTTTTGGAGCGAGATACTTATACAATAACCAAGATGCAATTACGATAACAAAAAGTGCGATAACCCAAGCACCTGAATGTGCAAATCCTCTTTCCATTTGATGATTCCTTTTAGTTTAAGCTTTATAGTACTAAAAACGGTCTATTCTAAATAAACCGTTGTGAAATACCCAATGAAAAATTAGTCTTGGCGATCGATTTTTTGGGATCCGTTTCGATACCGGTAAGTGCCCTTATGGCATCAATGGTTTCAGGGATCACTATAGCCTGATTGTCGACCAGATAAGCGTAGTACAGCTCATCGCCTTCCACCTTAAGCATATCTTCCCAGATGGCAACTTCGTACATATCGCCATGAGGTCGTCCCATGTCCAACATAAGTTCTTTTACAGCATTATTAGCTGATAGATCGTCACTCATATTAATAAAAGCTGTACGGCTTGAGGTGGCAAATGCCGCCAGAACTTCTTCTTTGCTGGCTTTGTGTGTAAGCTGGATATTCCAATAGTGGAGGTGAGAAAGGGTTTCGGGCACTTTAACTGCTGCAGTTACAACATCTAGTTCGGGGTCTACACTTTGAGCGTCAGGTCCTTGATGACTTGGAATGTCCGGTTCAGGCACTAAGGTATTCATTATACCTGATTTATGACTTTCCCAAGGATCAGTGGCTCTTCTAAGCAATGTGCCACGCGCTTTTTCTAAAAGACCTGCCCTTTTTAAGGCGCTTAAGGTTCTCACAATAGAAGTGGTATTACATGACACCACCCTTGTAGAGTTTCTTCCTATAGCAGAGGCGTAATTTGATTCTGCACTAAAAGAATGGCCCGTAGTTACGTGTTTTTCACCACCTTGTACTATATATTTTGTATCAGTTTTTTTATACAGCTCGGCATTTTGAGCTCCGAATTTTTTGGGGGCGCAGTCTACCACAACATCTGCAGACTCAAGAAGATCGTTTAGATCTCCGGCTACTGGTATTCCTTGCGCTGTCATTAATTGGTGGCCTTCATCTGTATTTGCGTAAATGGAATAGCCTTTCTTTGCGGCTGCTTTTATCCGCCAGTCAGCTGCAACATCGCCAATTCCTATTAACTCCATATCGTCTTGCAGGTTAACGGCTTCAGCTACTCTTTTACCGATAACTCCATATCCATTAACGGCTACTTTTATTTGACTCATTATCTTAGTGTTTTAAGTTATTTTAGTTTCTTTTATAATTCTTTTTCGTTCATCAAATTCTTCTTTTTCAATTTCACCACGGGCAAACCTTTTTTTAAGAATATTAATGGGATCTTCCTGATCTTCATTTTTCTTTTTAAAGGGTATTAAATCGAAAAAAATCAACACTGCAATTATTGTTATAATAATCCACCAAATCCAATGCATGCCTATAAAGTGATGATCATAAAACATGGCTGCTCCTCTATATATTTACAGGTTGTTGTTAGCTAAAATTATGTTCACAAGCAGGATAAGGAGGAGTTGCTTAAATGAACCTTAAATGGACATTATTTATATTTAAAAAGTAAACCACTTTTGTTGCCCTATGTTTGAATGGTAAGCAAATAAAGCACGGGACCTTTGGCCATCATTTCACCAAATAAACCCATTTTAAAAGGTCATATTCCTCTGAGACTAACAAAGGATGAGAATGCAATTCGGGATTACTTTTTTTACCAACCGTTTCTCGATGGTTTATCAGATGTCAAAAAGCCTAATCCAGCGAGAGTCATCATTTTTTAAACTAATGCTTAACACTTGTTGCCTTGAAAGCATATTGATCTTGTATTGAGATCAAATCATCCCGAAATACTATTCCAAGTAATTGTCCATTCTCCAGAACCGGAAAAATTCGTTGGCTGAATTGCTGAATCTTAGATAGGAATTCAAAAATAGATGTATCCGGATTAAGTGTTTGTACTTGTTCCTTTATTAGGTTTACTACCGGGTTTTGAAGTTGCCCTTTTTGTATTTCCTCGATGATCCTTTCATAGCATATAATACCTACAAACCGGCCTTCATCAGCTAAAACCAACTCAGGGCTTTTACTTTCAATAAACAGACTAACAGCGTTAGAAGCGATTGATGCAGAAGGAAGTACTGGGTATTTCCTTTTCATGACGTCTTTTGCCTTAAGTGCGTGTAAATTTTCAGTCGCCGAAACATGTTTAGCTTCTGCCCCTGCTCCCATAAAAACAAATATGCCTATAAACATAAGCCAGGGATTATAAAACAGACCCAAAAAGACGAACCCAATAGCCAGCAGTTGTCCAATAGAAGCGGCAACCTGTGTTGCTTTACTTCTTTTCATTTTGAAGGCCAACAATGCCCTGAGCACTCGGCCACCGTCCATAGGAAAAGCCGGTATAAGATTAAACAAGACCAAAATAATGTTAATTACCAGCAGATCGGCTAAAAAATTGTTGCCGGTTATGTGATGACCAAGTTCCATATCGGCCTGCCCAATAGCCAACATGATAATGTATAAGCCGATTGCAATGGCCACATTAACTGCAGGGCCGGCAATTGCTACTACCAATTCCTCTTTAGGATCTTCGGGCATACTTTCCAACCTTGCAACCCCACCAATAGGAAGTAAATTAATGTCTTTGGTTCCAATCCCATATCGCCGGGCAGCCAAAGCATGGCCAAACTCATGTAAAGTAACGCATGCAAATAAAGCTACTAGAAAAATTAATCCCAGCGTTATTTCAATAAAACCATGCCCTTGCTGTAGGTGCATCCAGGCTAGCCAGATGACCAACAGAATGAAGGTCCAGTGAATAAAAACTTTGATGCCCGCCGGTTTCCCGATATAAAGTGACCATTTCATGGTAGATTTTCTTCAATTAGTGGTTATTTACTGAATGAAAGTAAATTGTTGTTCAAGTAATTACCCTATTCTGTTTCGAAACATGTTTTTGTCAACAGTATTTTGATCATGTTCATTTTGTTGTCTTAATGGTGCCTCTTGTAATTTAGCGTTGCCTAATAACTGGTTGATAATATCTGCAAGATTGCGGAGTAGAGTTTTTAGTGTTTCCATAAAAATGTGTTGGCTGATTTACTGTTCATGTTCTTGATTGAATATACAAGGGCACTGCTGAAATAAAGCTTAAAAGGAAGGCACTTTGCCAATTATTTATTTTGGAAGCAGTAAATCTTCAAGAAAGAAGGCTGATAGTTCAGAACGTCCTGAAAGTTCCGACGTGGAATATATGGCAACATCTTTTTCGGCTTTGGTCAAATCCCAGCGATTTAGTAGCAGATCTAATAAAGTGTATTTTTTGAATCGGTTCGTTTCAAAGTCTTATTAACACTACGTTTCAAAAATTAGTGTCTCGATGTATAAATCAAAGTTCTATTTTTTTTGAAATCGTATTTGAATTCATCTGAAGGAAATATACATTATTTGATCTTGATACAATTTGCATCGTCATTATATATTTAGTTTATGAGCTAAATTAAGTTAAAATAGGTGACTTTCGTTGTATTTATGCTTACTTCACTAAATACTATGTCGATGATTTTACCCATTTTTATTTATGGCCTATCAGTTCTACTAGTTATTGCTTTGATGATGTTCTTAGCTCATATTCTTGGAGAGAAACACCAAGAAAAAGAAACAAATGAAGTTTTCGAATCTGGTATTGAAATTACCGGAGAAGCCCGGACACGGGTACCTGTACATTTTTATATGTTAGCAATGTTTTTTGTGATTTTTGACCTCGAAGCAGTATTCATTATATCGTGGGCTGTAGCATTTAATGAAGTTGGATGGACCGGATATTGGGGCATTGTAATTTTTATTGGAATCCTGTTGGTTGTTTTAGTTTATGAATGGAGGACGGGTGCATTGGATTTTGGCCCTAAAGGCAAAAAAATAATTGAAGCATACAAAAAGCATAAAAATTCTACCGCATGAACAACTTCAACAGCGAAACTAATAGCACCATAAAACAATATAATACAAGTACTTTCGATGATGCTGTTAAAAAAAGCATCCTTCTTTCGCGGATGGAAGATCTGATTGCTTGGGGGAGAAAGAATTCGATGTGGCCCTTTAACTTTGGTCTTTCATGTTGTTACGTTGAGATGGCCACCAGCCTTACAAGTAAATATGATATTGCCCGTTTTGGAGCTGAGGTGATAAGAGGAACCCCAAGAGAAGCCGATGTAATGATTATCGCGGGGACAGTTTTTATCAAAATGGCTCCCATCATCAAAAGATTATATGAGCAGATGATGGAACCCCGTTGGGTTATTTCGATGGGTTCTTGTGCCAACTCAGGAGGTATGTACGATATCTATAGTGTAGTGCAAGGCGTAGATAAATTTTTACCCGTTGATGTTTATATTCCCGGTTGCCCGCCCCGCCCAGATGCTTTTATGGAAGGATTAATGATGTTAAGGGATAGTGTAGGTAAAGAAAAAAGACCTTTGAGCTGGCTTTCAGAAAATCAAGGGTTTGAGCAACCTCTTAAGACATCACAAAAAGAACAGAAAAGAGCAGAAAGAAAAGCAATGGATTATTTAAAAAGCCCCGATAAAATTTAACTGCAGGTTTTCAGGAAATAGATGTAAGAATTAATGACAGCGCACAATACATTATTTAAAGAGTTAACTGCCAAGTTTGAATTGGTGGATTTTTCTGTTCAGGAAACAAAAGATGATTTCCTCACTATCTGGGTAAATAGAGCTGATCTTAA
>Ga0316205_10004736_pt1 | contig 11704 bp, 11 predicted proteins | sample 3monthpyrite_MG_FD_204941 | JGI IMG/M metagenome (GOLD analysis project Ga0316205, IMG submission 204941) | Microbial mat bacterial communities from mineral coupon in-situ incubated in ocean water Damariscotta River, Maine, United States -... | ecosystem: Environmental > Aquatic > Marine >... | reverse complement strand
AGATCAAATGATGAAAAATACCAAGGCTTCAAATTCAAACCCAATTAACCTAGGTACTTCAACAGTAACAAGTTCTACACAACAAAAATACTCAACCAAAGATAATAACAGTCGCAGTTCAAGTAACCGCGTTGGAAGAGGAAGATAATCATGAGCAATAAATTACCCATATTATTAATATTAATCATATTAACCATCATTGGCTACAAAACATTCACTTTTACTGTGAATGAAAGAGAATTAGCCCTTAAATTAAAAATTGGTAAGGTTGTCAAAGCTGACTATACTCCAGGTTTACATTGGAAAATACCAGGTGTGAATGAAATCCTAAAATTTGATTCACGCATTCAAACATTAGACAATAAACCCACATCTATTTTAAATACCGATAATGAATATTTAGAAGTGGATTATTTTGTTAAGTGGAGAATAAAAGATGTGGTTGCTTACTATACAACCTTTAATGGATTTAGAGCAGATGCTGAAAGACGACTCAGTGATGTCATCAAAAATGCTTTACTCGAAGAATTTTCTCACAGAACTTTACAGGAAGTGATATCAACTGAACGTATAGAATTAATGACTACGCTGCAAGAAAAAGCTGAGCCGATTGCTGATAACTTTGGTATCGAAGTAGTGGATGTCAGAATTAAAAGAATCAACTTAAGTGATGCCGTTAGTGAATCTGTTTTTAATAGAATGCGCTCAGAACGAGCAGCTGAAGCTGCAGAGCATCGATCGAATGGTCGAAAAGAAGCGGTTAATATTAAAGCAGATACTGATAAACAAGTCAGAATTATAGTAGCAGAAGCCACCAAAAAAGCAGCACTATTAAATGGTCAAGGTGATGCCGAAGCCACTAAAACTTATGCTGAAGCTTACAACCAAAATAAGGACCTCTACTCATTTTTAAGAAGCTTAGAGGCTTACAAGAAAAGTTTCGAAGGGTCAGATAGTATGATGGTTCTCGATCCAAAATCTGATTTTTTCAAACACTTTAATACCAAACAATCACAATTACCCAATTAAGGACTTGTATAAATGAAAAAAAATGCAGTTGTTTTAGGAACACAATGGGGCGATGAAGGCAAAGGCAAAATCGTAGATTTATTAACTGATAAAGCCGATGCTGTAGTGCGCTTTCAAGGCGGCCACAATGCGGGACACACGCTGATTATCAATGGTCATAAAACCGTCTTACATCTGGTTCCTTCTGGTATATTGCGTGAAGGTGTTGATTGTTATATTGGTAATGGTGTGGTAGTAGAACCTGAAGCATTATTAACTGAAATCATTCAGTTAGAAAAAGCCAATGTTGATGTCAGAAATCGTTTAAAGATTTCATCAGCCGCTCCAATCATCATGCCTTATCACATAGTGCTTGATCAATTACGTGAGAAAGCCAAAGGTGGAAAAGCAATTGGCACTACAGGTCGTGGAATTGGTCCAGCTTATGAAGACAAAGTGGCCAGACGCGGTATCCGTTTTGGTGACTTATTTGAGCCTCAACGTTTAAAAGAAAAACTCGCAGAAACATTGCACTATCATAACTTTGTTATCGAAAATTTCTTTAAAGAAGACCCTCTAGATTTTAATAAGGTTTATCAACAAGCTTTAGATTTTGGTCAACAACTCAAAGAAATGAATACCGATGTCACGGCTGAACTGCACAAACTACAAGAGCACGGTAAGTCTATACTTCTTGAAGGTGCGCAAGGCTCATTATTAGACATCGATCACGGTACCTACCCCTTTGTGACTTCATCAAACACAACAGCTGGTGCCGCCTCATCGGGTACAGGCTTAGGAGTGACTGACATCGATTATGTTTTAGGCATCACCAAAGCATACACAACACGAGTTGGTTCTGGTCCATTTCCAACTGAATTATTTGATGATGATGGTAAAATGATGGCAAAAAATGGTGTTGAATTTGGCGCCACAACTGGCCGCCCAAGACGCTGTGGTTGGTTAGATTTGGTCGCACTAAAACGCGCGATTCAAATGAATGGTGTTACTGGAATTTGCGTGACCAAATTAGATGTTCTAGACACATTTGAAAACATTAAAGTTTGTACTGCTTATAAAGTTGATGGACAAGAGTTTGATGCATTTCCAGCAGCTGCTGAAAGCTGGGAAAAAATTGAACCTGTTTACAAAACAATGCCTGGTTGGATGAGCGAAACACGCGGAATGACGGACAAAAAAAAATTGCCATCACAAGCTCAAGATTTGGTCAATGTGATTGAAGACTACACAGGCAAACCTGTTCACATGATTTCAACAGGCCCTGACAGAAACGAAAACATTATTATTCATAATCCATTTGAATAAAGTTCAATTAAACTCACACTTCTTCTTTTTTGAAGTGTGAGTGTTTTAGTAAATAATTTAAAAATAATTTATAAAAACAACTGTTCCCCAAGTCATTAAGACTAACATCTGACCCAAAAATACAGCGGCTGATCCCATGTCTTTGGCGCGTTTGGCTAATTCATGAAATTTTTCACCACAGACCATATCAACCACAGCTTCAATGGCAGAATTGATGATTTCTAGGATTAACACAAAAACCATACAAGATAATAACAACAATAATTGTATGGCTGATTGTGAAATATAAATGGCAACTGGTATTAATACAACAGCCAAATAAAACTCTAAACGAAAAGATGCTTCGTGTTTAAAAGTGGCTTGCAACCCTTGCATAGACCACTTTCCAGCGTTAATAATTTGTTTTATGCCTCTGCGTTCAGTGCTTGCCATACATTTAATTGTTTATTCGTTCCAAACAAGGTTGGGTTGTTTTACTGCTTTAGCATCATCTAATCTGCGATTTGGAGCAGTATGTGGTGCAGATTTAATCGGCTCAATGTCTGTTTTTGCTTGTTTGAGGATATCTGCCATTGCTGCAACAAACTTATCTATGGTTTGCTTGGATTCAGTTTCAGTAGGCTCAATTAACATACACTCTGCTACTAACAGAGGAAAATAAATGGTGGGTGCATGCATGCCATAATCTAGAATTATTTTTGCCACATCGGTGGCGGTTAAACTGAACTCTTTGGCTTGTTTTTTTAGCGTAACAATAAACTCATGACTGGCCCGACGTGTTGGGAACGCCAAGTCAAAACCTACTTTTTCCAGTTCTTTCATCAAATAATTGGCATTTAATGTGGCAAACTCTGCAATTCTTGGCATGCCTTCCTTACCTAACATTAATGCATAAATGTATGCTCTTAGATTGACGCCCATGTTACCAGCAAATGCAGATAATCTGCCTATGGTTTTTGGTGCTTGCTTTTCATCCACATAATGATAACCGTCTTCATTTTTACCGATAAATGGTATAGGCATATAAGGCACCAATCTTTTGCCTACACCGATTGCTCCCGAACCTGGTCCACCACCACCATGAGGTGTTGAAAATGTTTTGTGTAAATTCATGTGAATCACATCAAAGTCCATGTCTCCTGGTCTAACTTTACCTAATATGGCATTTAAATTGGCTCCATCGTAATACAACAATCCGCCAGCTTCATGAACCAAATCTGCAATTTCTTTAATATTCGGCTCAAAAACACCCAATGTCGATGGATTGGTTAACATGATTCCTGCTGTATGTGGCCCCAATAAAGGCTTTAAATCACTAATATTAATGTTACCTTCTCGATTGGTTCTGATCTCTTTAACTTTATAACCACACATAATTGCCGTTGCAGGATTGGTTCCATGTGCTGCATCAGGGACTATGATTTCATTGCGTTCTACATCTCCACGGTCTTCATGATAGGCTTTAATCATGGCTATACCAGAAAACTCACCTTGAGCACCTGCCATTGGTGTCAATGAAACAGCACTCATGCCCGTAACATCTTGTAGAATTTCTTGCAAATCATACATACAAGATAAAATACCTTGAGATAAACTTGTAGGGGCCAAAGGATGGTGGTTAATAAAACCATCTAATAATGCCAATGAGTTACAAACACGTGGATTGTATTTCATTGTACATGACCCAAGAGGATAAAAATTAGTGTCAATGGCAAAGTTCTTTTGACTTAATCGGGTGTAATGTCTAACCACATCCAGCTCTGAAACCTGCGGTAAACCTAATTCAGAAGTTCGTTGTAGTTCCTTCGGAATATTTACTGGATTATTTGAAGTAAAAGGTGCTTGTGCTGCCGCATAGCGACCTGCTTTAGAATGCTCAAAAATCAACATGTTGTGTTATGCCCCAAAGAAAATTAGAAAATGAGATTTTACTCGTATATCCAATGAAAACAAATAATCTTCCATTAAAAATATTGAAATACCCAGCATTGAGGCCTAACACTATACTGCATCCAGTATATATGGTATAAAGCGCGCCCTTTTAAACAGTTTTGAGTTTTACATGTTGTTTTCTCCAAAAAGTGACTGGCTTGGTAACATCAAAGGTGATGTGCTAGCTGGTATCGTTGTGGCACTGGCACTTATTCCAGAAGCCATTGCGTTTTCCGTTATTGCTGGTGTGGACCCAAAAGTAGGTTTGTATGCATCATTTGCCATAGCCGTGATGATTGCATTTGTTGGAGGTCGTTCAGGCATGATTTCTGCCGCCACTGCCGCTACTGCATTATTAATGGTAACATTGGTTAAAGAATTTGGCTTACAGTATTTATTAGCAGCTTCTGTGTTAGCTGGTGTTTTACAAATTTTGGCAGGGTATTTAAACCTCCACAAGTTTATGAGCTTTGTCTCAAAATCCGTCATGACTGGTTTTCTTAATGCACTAGCCATTCTCATTTTTATGGCTCAACTGCCTGAACTCATTAATGTGTCTTGGCAAGTCTACGCATTGGTTGCTTTGGGTTTGGCCATCATTTACCTTTTTCCATATGTTCCCTATGTTGGTAAAATTTTGCCTTCACCACTGGTAAACATTATTACTATTACTGCTGTCGCTTTTTATTTTGGCGATGAAAGCATGAACATCAGAACCATTAGCGATATGGGTGAATTGCCGGATACATTGCCACTGTTTTTATGGCCAGAAGTACCTTTAAATATTGAAACCTTTAAAATAATTTTGCCTTATTCTATATCTATTGCGATTGTAGGGTTACTTGAATCTTTAATGACTGCCAATGTGGTTGATGAACTCACCGATACTGAAAGTGATAAGAAACGTGAGTGTAAAGGCCAAGGTATTGCAAACATAGGATCTGGTTTAATTGGTGGCATGGCAGGATGTGCCATGATTGGACAATCAATCATTAACATAAAATCTGGTGGTCGTGGTCGCTTATCTACTTTGGTTGCTGGTGTATTTTTATTGATTTTAGTCGTGTTTTTGAGTGATATTTTAAAAATTGTACCAATGGCTGCATTGGTAGCTGTTATGATAATGGTTTCAATTGGTACGTTTAGCTGGACTTCAATTAAAGAGTTAAAAACTAATCCCAAAAGCTCAAGCATTGTCATGATTGCTACCGTAATTGTTGTGGTTTGGACCCACAATTTAGCTTTTGGCGTTTTTACTGGTATATTAATTGGTTCATTATTCTTGGCACAAAGACTCAGTCAGTTTATGTTTGTTAAGTCTGAATACGATGAAGAAAATGACACCAGAACTTATCATGTAGTTGGACAGGTATTCTTTAATTCTTCAGAGAAATTTATTTCTTATTTTGACTTTAAAGAAGCAGTTGATAACATCATAATCAATGTTAAAAGATCGCATTTCTATGACATTACATCAGTAGCCGCTTTAGATAAAGTGGTAATAAAGTTACGCCGAGAAGGAGCAGATGTAAAAATAATTGGATTGAATAGAGCCAGTGAAACCATGATGGATAAGTTTGCCATACATGATAATCCTGAAGAAATAGAAAAGTTTATGCAAGGCCATTAAAAAAGTAAAAATATGATGAATAAAAAATACATACTGGTAGGAATAGATGGATCAGCCATTAGTGATAGCTTGGTTCAATACGCCATTTGGTTGGCGAAAAGTAATGGGTTAACCATTAAAATTCTTCATACCATTGAACACTCTCACAAAAGCGAACATTCACATCACGAAGGCAATCTAACGCCCAATATACGCCGTGAATTACTAAAAGAATTATCAGAAGAAGAGCGAAGAGAAAGCAAACAACTCATCGCAAAAGGTAAAGAATTAATTAATGCGGCAAAAGAAACAGTATTAAAAGCAGGTATTGAAAATGTGATTGCAAAGCTCAGACATGGCACACTACCGGAAGCCATTGAAGACTTAAAAGATGAAATTTCACTGGTGATGTTGGGATCAAAAGGCAAAAGTCACTCTGATTCTGATACAGGCTTAGGTTTTCATTTAGAAGAATCCATTCGTGCAACAGACACACCTGTTTATATTGCCCAAAAACAATTTACTCAGCCTAAAAAGGTCATGTTTGCCTATAACGGCAGTCCTACATCAAAAAGGGCTTTAAACATGATATCACAAGGAAATATCTATAAAGAGCCTTTAGATATACATGTAGTCTGTGTCCACAGTGATATCAAACAAGCAGAAAAACTAGCTAATGAAGCCAAGAGTATTCTTTCACAAACAAATAACTCAATCATTGCAAAAGGGTTAACAGGGGATACCATAGAACAACTCACAGAATATCAGCAACACAATAACATTGATATAACTGCAATGGGCGCATTCAGTCATGGCAAATTACATGGTTTTTTCTTTGGAAGTTTTACCACTAAGATGATACAACAAAGCGAAACAAATTTTTTGCTCATGCGTTAAAAAAGCAAAGGACTATTTCGTAATATTTACTTTGGCAACTGTTTCCTAATTCTGTTTTAATTGTTAAACTATAAGAAATTTTTTACACAAATAAGCTTATGTCATTAATTAATTGTCCTTCATGCCAAAAGCAGATTTCAAATAAATCTGAGATATGTCCTCATTGCGAAAACCCATTAAAACAAAGTGAACAAGATTTAAACCGAATAAAAGTACTTAAATACCGTAAGTTCAGAGACCAAATGTACAGATTCAAGATGCTCACCTTCACCGCCATGGCAATTGCAATAATCGGATTGGTTCCTATGTTATGGACATATGCAAAAGCGATAGATTATGGTTTTAATGCAAACCTATTAAACCACTGGGGAATCTATTTAATCATGGCTGGTTTTGCTTTGTACGTTGTCGTTAGGGTTATGATGTTTAATACGAAAAGAAATTATAAAGCCCACAAATAATAAGTTTGTTCAAACCTGTCAATCCAAAAAAAAAACCGTCAGACATCATACCTGACGGTTTAAAAAATGGTCTCCCTGACCCGTTCCATATTCCCCGAAAATCACATCCTTATGTTGCAAAATCCTTTTGCCAAATAATTACCATCCTACGCGACTATTTGCTGCCAGTCCTTTCATCCTTATACTCACATTTTTATAATCCTTAATAAAAACTTGAGCTTGGCAAGAGAAGATAAATCATTTATCTCGTATCCATGGTTCCATTATCTGCATTTTAAAATTAATTAATATAGGTAAAACACTTTATCTTTGTAGGTGTTTTACCTACAAGCATGCATGATTGAAAGAAACCTTCTGTTTTTTGATGGTTAACATCTAGTGAGTTTTGCTAAAAAACTCTCTCACTTTTTTGCAAAAAAAACTATAATGTCTTTATGAAAGCATTAATTCAACGTGTAAAGAAAGCCCAAGTAAAAGTCAATGAAAAGACCATAGGTCAAATAGACCAAGGTGTTTTGGCCTTAATTGGTGTAGAAAAATCTGACACTCAAGAAAATGCAGATAAACTATTAAATAAAATCTGTAACTACAGAATTTTTTCAGATTCTGAAGATAAAATGAACCTTTCATTACAAGACATTAATGGTGGGTTATTATTGGTCTCACAATTTACACTGGTTGCCAATACTCAAAAAGGCTTGCGGCCCAGTTTTTCAAGTGCAGCCAGTCCAATGCTAAGTACTGAACTGTATGATTATTTGATTCAACAAGCCAGAAAAACCAATTTACATATTCAAACAGGTCAATTTGCAGCAAACATGCAAATCAACTTAATTAACGATGGACCCGTCACTTTTAATTTACAATGCTAAAGTCCTATACCATTGCCACTGGCAATTACGAAAGCACAAAATCAGCCGCAGACATTCTTGATAACGGAGGCAATGCTTATGATGCCATTTTAGGGGCTTTATTCATGTCTTTTGTTTGTGAACCCTTATTGTCTTCACCTGGTGGAGGCGGCTATTTATTGGCCCACCCAAACGACAAACCAGCCAAAATATTTGATTTTTTTGCGCAAACACCACATAACATAAAGTCTGAAGAAAAAGATTTTTATCCAATTCAAGGAGATTTTGGTGAAACACAACAAGAGTTTCACATAGGTATGGCATCGGCTGCGACCCCAGGAATTCCGGCTGGAATATTTGCCATACATAAACACTATGGCAGCATGCCATTGGTTGACATTGCCAGTGCTGCCATTGAAAAAGCAAAAACTGGCATGGTAGTCAGTCAATTACACGCTGATGTCATCAAAATATTATCTCCCATAATAAACCACTCTGATTATTCGAAAGATACATTTTCAAATGAGAGCTCACAATTACTGCAACAAAATCAAGTAAAATCAAATCCACATTTAGCAGATTTTATAAGCAATTTTACAATCAACCCAAAAGATTGGTTTTATTGTGATGAACCTGCCAAAACCATTGTTTCGGACATGAACCATTACAATGGTTTATTAAAAAAATCAGATTTTGAAACTTATGAAGTTACCATTAGAGACCCTTTGAAGGCATCGATAAATGGTTGGGAAATTATCACTAATGCTTCACCAACAACGGGTGGTTTTCTGATTATAGAACAATTAAATCATGCCTACAAAAACTCATCAAAAGATACAAGTGTTAAGTTAATTGAAGCCATGGTTCATGCAGATGCACTCAAAAACAAGCAAAACTTTCAATCATCTAAAGGGACAAGCCACATGAGTGTAATTGACCAGCATGGCAATGTTGCCAGTCTTACCGTTTCAAATGGTGAAGGGTGTGGGTATATGGTTCCCAATAGTGGTTTTATGCTGAATAACTTTTTGGGTGAAGAAGACATCAATACCAAAGGCTTTTTTAACTTTAAAGAAAACACCCGTATGGCATCCATGATGTCTCCTAGCATTATTGAAAATAACGGAACTAAAATTGCCCTGGGAACAGGAGGTTCTAATCGCATTAAAACCGCCATGTTCCAAGTAATTTGGCGGTTGATTGCAGAAAACAAAACCCTTGATCAAGCCATTAATCACCCTCGTTTTCATTTTGAAAATGGTATGTTAGACATTGAAAAAGGCATTAATCAAAATACAATTGAAATATTAAAAAGCCAATTTGAAAAAATCACCCAATGGCAACAAAGAAGCCTGTATTTTGGTGGAATCAATGCTGTTGTCAATGGCAACTCTCAACTGGCAATAGGAGATAGTCGTAGAAATGGTGTAGGTTTAGTAAAATACATTTAAAAATCTATATGATTCTATATTCTCTGGTTACGTTTCTCTTGACCCATTTATTTACTAATCTTATACTTAAGTGAATTCAAGATAACGAATCCCTTAAATATGAATGGAAAACTGAATAGGCTTAATAGTCAAAAATGGGAGTGGCGGAGTCAAAACTTAGAAGGTAAAGAAATGCTAGTTGAAATTTATATCAACAATGATAACCTTGTATATTTTTCAGATGGACATTCTGATCAAAGTATTCGTGGGCATTTGGTAATGAGCGGAACCCAGTATTTACAAGATTTTATTACTAAACCATATCCTTGGATTAAAGACTACCCTAGAATATTGAAGGCGATTAATGGTGATTTCAAAAGAATACTAAAAAGTCTATCAGACTAGACAATTTAAATGTATTTTATAAACTTACTTGTTTAATTTAGCCGTTATATTTTGCCTAAGACCTTATATGAGAAATCACTTAACAAATTTATGGTATTCATCAACGTCTTTGATAATATATTAGTGTACCTCATAAAGGAGATCAATTGTGAAAATTATTATTCTAGTATTTACCCTACTATCGTTTAGTTCTGGTGTATGGAGTCAAAAGGCCAATGTGACTCATGCAGCCATGGAATTCAACAAGCTGGTGTCCATGAGACAAAATGGAGCAACATCTGCAAAATTAAAACAAATTTTAATTTCAGCCAAAAATCACATTGATCAAGCAGCATCACATGTTAATACACAAAATAGTACGAAGATGTATGCGTTCAAAGGTATAATATACTATGAGCTGGCAATATTCATGTTACAAGATGAAATAACTTCCGAGATGACTTTTTTCGATAATCTAGACATTTCAATACAATCTTTTACAAAAGGGCTGCAAGTTGTCAACGGCAAGGAAAGTGGAAAATCATATATCCACAAGTATGCACACAGAGTAGCGGGGGAATTAAATGCTTTAGCATGGGGTCTTAAGAAAAGTGGTAATAATGACGAAGCAAATGAACTTTTTAAAATTTCTAAAAGTTTTCAAGATTTATCATACCGCTGATTTTTTTGTTCATTATTTCTTATAATTCTTCTGTTAACTTTTAAAACAACTTTTTTATTTTATACACTTGTCTTTTCCAGAAACCGTGCTCGTAGGTGTTGCATTCCATTGTTCGGGCAAGGCTGGACGCAGTGGAACCCAAATGTTGAGTTTCGGAAATGTGCTTTGATATGTCTTCTTCAGTGGTAACATCATGGTCTCTTTCTAATTGATTGATGACTCTAAATGCTAAAACTGAACTAATAATACCAAAAACTACTGCGCCAATCGCTTCAAAGAGCATGATACCAAATGCACCGTAATATATGGCACCGTAATACACAAAAGGTATGGTTCCGATTGTGGCTTTACCAAAATTCATAACGGTTGAGTATTTTGCTTTACCAAGGTTGTTAAAACTGGCATTGGCAACAAATAAAAACCCTCTGAATATGGTTAATATTGCCACCCAAATACAAAACATAACTATGAGGTACTCTGCTTCTCCATCGACTCCAAACATATTGACAATGTTGTTTTTAATGATGTATAAAATTATTGAGACAATAAGACAATACACAACAATGACCACAAACGACTTACTGATGGTTTCTCTTACTCGGTTATATAAGCCAGCACCATGATTTTGTCCAATGATAGGACCAACAGCACCAGATATGGCAAATACCATACAAAAAGCCACAGGCAAAATACGACCAATAATAGAATATCCAGCTACAGCTGAATCTCCAAAATTCGCCAAAGTAAACATAATATAAGCATTACCAATGGGTGTCGCGATATTAGTTAAAATAGCAGGGACGGCCACTTTTGAAATTTCAGATAAATCTTGAACAAATTTAGAAGCATTAAATTTGACCAATAAATCATGTTTTTTTATTATAAAATACAATGCATAAACCATCATCGCTACACGAGCCAATACAGATGCCCATGCTGCACCTTCTATTCCCATGTCTAAAGTAAAAATAAAAATTGGATCAAGAACAGCATTAACAATACCTGCTACTAGTGTCACAAACATGCCTTGCTTGGCGTCACCAACAGACCTTAATGCACCTGTTGCTGACATTCCTATACAAAGAATTGGTAAAGATGGCACAATAATACTTAAATAGGCACTA
>Ga0316205_10004735_pt1 | contig 11708 bp, 9 predicted proteins | sample 3monthpyrite_MG_FD_204941 | JGI IMG/M metagenome (GOLD analysis project Ga0316205, IMG submission 204941) | Microbial mat bacterial communities from mineral coupon in-situ incubated in ocean water Damariscotta River, Maine, United States -... | ecosystem: Environmental > Aquatic > Marine >... | reverse complement strand
CTGCGCAAAGCACTGTGAGCGAAGCGCTTTTTGAGCCTGTGATCCGACTGGGCGTCACAGGTCTGGCGCGCGCAGGCAAAACCGTGTTCATCACCTCGCTGGTGGCAAATATGCTTGAGCGCAACCGAATGGGCCATGTCGCAGCGATCCGCGAGGGTCGCGTGACGGCGGCATATTTGCAACCACAACCCGATGACACCGTGGCGCGCTTTGAATTCGAAAAACACATGGCCGCGTTGCAGGCCACGCCGCCACGCTGGCCCGAAAGCACGCGTGCCGTGTCTGAATTGCGGCTGTCCTTGCGGGTGCAGCCAAATGGCCTGCTTGGCGGTCTGTCCGGGCCGCGTGTCGTGCATATTGATATCGTCGATTATCCAGGCGAGTGGTTGCTGGATCTGGGGCTTCTGGATCAGGATTACGCCGCATGGTCCGCGCAGGTTCTGACCCGTATGGCCGAGCGCGATGAAAGCGCCCCGGTGGCGGACCGGCTGGCCAAGGCGCGGGCAGATGCCGCATTCGACGAGGAAACAGCCCAGGATCTGGCGCAGCATTTCACCCAGGCATTGCACGCGCAGCGGGCGGCCGGTTACGCCGATTGCACACCCGGTCGGTTCTTGCTGCCGGGCGATCTGGCCGGGTCGCCGGTCTTGACCTTTGCGCCCTTGTCCACCACCCAGCCCAACCCGCGCGGCAGTATGGGGCGCGAAATGGCGCGCCGCTTTGAAGCCTATAAATCCAAGGTGGTGCGGCCGTTTTTTCGCGATCACTTTGCCCGGATTGACCGCCAGATCGTGTTGGTCGATGCCCTGTCAGCGCTACACAAGGGACCGCGTGCCGTTGAAGATCTGCGCCAGACGATGACGGCGGTCCTGTCGGCTTTTCGCCACGGCAAGAATGGCTTTCTGAGCCAATTGCTGATGGGCCGGCGGGTAGAAAAACTGCTGTTTGCTGCCACCAAGGCCGACCACCTGCACCACAAACAACACGAAAACCTCAGCAATATCATGCAAGCGCTGCTGGCCGATGCGCGCCACCGCGCCGCGTTTTCTGGCGCGCAAACGCATGCATTGTCCCTTGCCGCCTTGCGCGCCACGATTGAGGAAACGCGCACCCATGAGGGGCGCAAACTGAACATGGTGCGGGGCACACAGATGAGCGGGCGCGACGCGGCCTTGTTCGCGGGCAATCTGCCCGATGATCCGGCTGCCGTCCTGGCGCCGGCGGCAGAACGCGCGCAAGACTGGCTTGGGCAGGATTTTCACACGATGGCCTTTGCGCCGCCCAGATTGTCGACCCGCCCCGGCGAAGGCCCGCCGCACATCAGATTGGACAAAGCCGTCGAGTTCCTGATCGGAGACAGATTGTGACCCTGACCTTGCAACCCGCCACATTGGACGACGCCGCCGAGATTGCGCATATTCTGTCAGCCTGGATCGATGAAACCGATTGGATGCCGCGCATTCATACCCATGCCGAGGACCAGAAGTTCGGTCGTTTTCTGGTCACAAAGACCGAGGTCACAGTGGCCAAGGAATACGGCAATGTCGCCGGATTTTCCGCCATGCAGGGCCACGAATTGCAGGCACTTTATCTGGCCAAGTCAGCGCGGGGGCGCGGGTTGGGCGGTCGATTGCTGGATCAAGCCAAATCCGGTCGTGACGAGATCTTCTTGTGGTGTTTCCAATCCAATCGTCCCGCGCGTCAGTTCTATGCCCACCACGGATTTCATGAAATTGGCCGCTCGGATGGCCATGGCAATGACGAAAAACTGCCCGATGTCCGGTATCATTGGGCGCGCGCACGTGAGGGCCGGCTATGAATGACACGCGCGGCGATGGCCCCGTCATCATAGAACTGGATGACGCAACGGCGCCACAAGTGGACCCGGCCAGCGCACCGCCGGTGCCTGAAACAAACCTGCCTGCCGCCGAGGCGACAGCATTGGGGGTCGCGGCGCGCTGGTCTGCACGCAGGCCCAGCCGTCTGGGGCGCTGGTTCATGGGCACATTGGCCGCATTTCTGGGCTTTGCGGTCTCGATTGCGGCGTGGAACTTTGTCGCCAGCATGCTCGTCAGCTACCCGAGCCTGGGGCTGATTGCGGCCTTGCTGGCGGGGATGTTGATCCTGTTGGGGCTGGCGCTGGCCATCCGGGAGGCCGCGGGCATCGCCCGACTGGGTCGGTTGGACAAGATACAACGCGCTGCCACCAGGGCACAAATATCCGGTGATCTGGCCGCGGCCCGCCTGGTGAGTGCGCAAGTCCAAGACCTGTATCGCGGGCGCACCGATATGGAATGGGCGCTGCGCAACTTGTCCGAGGCGCAGCCGGATCACGTGGATGCCGCCGATGTCCTGATTGACGCCGAACGCCATTTGATGGAACCGCTCGACCGCGCGGCGCTTGTTGAAATCCAGGCCGCCTCGCGCCAGGTGGCTACGGTGACGGCCCTGGTGCCATTGGCCCTGGCCGACGTTGTCGCCGCGCTCACTCTCAATCTGCGCATGATCCGCCGCATTGCAGAAATCTACGGTGGCCGCTCGGGCACGATTGGCAATTGGCGGCTCATTCGTCAGGTGCTGGCCCATCTGGTGGCCACCGGCGCGGTGGCGGTGGGCGATGACCTGCTCGAGCCTTTGCTGGGCGGCGGTGTGCTGGCCAAGGTGTCACGCCGTTTCGGCGAGGGTCTGGTCAATGGGGCGCTGACCGCCCGCGTGGGCCTGGCTGCCACCGATGTGTGCCGCCCGCTGCCGCGCATCCAGTCCAAACGCCCACGCGTGCGCCAGGTCATCACCCAGGCGCTGGGCGGATTGTTCAAATCCCAACCCGAGCCGCCAGGTGGAAACACCGGCTGAATGCCCACTGGACGCCGCTTTTTGGCCTGCTATAAACGCCCCATGAAACATGTCGGTCGTCGCCCTATACGAATTATGGGCCCGGCGCTCTGATCCAGGGCTGCCGGGAACTTTGGCCATGTGCGCCGCAACGCCCCCTATGACATTCAAAACAACATCCAAGGACACAAATTATGTGCGCCGAGACGCCTGACTACAAAGACACATTGAACCTGCCCAAGACCGATTTCCCCATGCGGGCCGGCCTGCCAAAGCGCGAACCCGAATGGCTGGAACGTTGGGCCAAACTGCGGGTCTATGATCGCCTGCGCGCCAGGCAGGGGCGCAAGCCATTCACGCTGCATGATGGGCCGCCCTATGCCAACGGGCATCTGCACATCGGCCACGCGCTGAACAAGATCCTGAAAGACATGGTGGTGCGTAGCCAGCAGATGATGGGCCGCGACGCGCGGTATATTCCGGGCTGGGATTGCCACGGCCTGCCGATCGAATGGAAAATAGAAGAGCAATACCGCAAAAAGGGCCGCGACAAGGACGCGGTGGATATCGTCGAATTCCGTCAGGAATGTCGGACTTTTGCCGAAGGCTGGATCGACGTGCAGCGCGAAGAATTCAAGCGGCTGGGCGTGACCGGCAATTGGGACAACCCCTATCTGACGATGAATTTCCACGCCGAACGCGTGATCGCCGAGGAATTCCAGAAATTCCTGATGAACGGCACGCTGTATCAAGGCTCCAAGCCGGTCATGTGGTCGCCGGTGGAAAAAACCGCCCTGGCCGAGGCCGAGGTCGAATATCACGACAAGGAAAGCCACACGATCTGGGTGAATTTCAAGGTGCTGGGTGGCACCGGCCTGTTGGCAGATGCGCAAGTGGTGATCTGGACAACCACCCCCTGGACGATCCCGTCCAACAAGGCCGTGGTGTTCCGCAATGACATTTCCTATGGCGTCTATGAGGTCACGGGACGCCCCGAAGAATGCTGGGCCGAGGTCGGGGGCAAATATGTTCTGGCTGACAAGCTGGCTGAAGGCGTCTTTGGTCGCGCCCGCCTGGAGCCTGATATGTATCGCCGACTGGGCGATGCGCCCACGGCTGAGCTGGCCAACCTGTCGTTGGCCCATCCCCTCGCCGGCGCAGAAGGCGGCAATGGCGAGTGGGATGACCCGCGCGATTTTCGCCATGCGGATTTCGTCACCGACGAGGAAGGCACCGGTTTTGTCCATTGCGCGCCATCCCACGGGATGGAGGAATATGAGCTGTATCGCGATCTGGGCATGTTGGAGCAGGTCATCACCTATAACGTCATGGATGATGGCGGTTTCCGCGCCGATCTGCCGTTCTTTGGGGGCCACTACATTCTGAGCCGCAAGGGTGGTGAGGGCACAGCCAACAAAACGGTGATCGACAAGTTGGTCGAGGTCGGCGGATTGCTGGCGCGCGGCAAGATCAAGCACAGCTACCCGCATTCCTGGCGTTCCAAGGCGCCCGTCATCTATCGCAACACGCCGCAATGGTTTGCCGCGATCGACAAGCCCGTGGGCGACGGCCAGGACCAACATGGCACAACCATCCGCGCGCGCGCGCTGAGGGAAATCGACAATGTGAAATGGACCCCGCCATCAGGCCGGAACCGCTTGCACGCGATGATGGAGGCGCGTCCCGATTGGGTGCTGTCGCGTCAACGTGCCTGGGGTGTGCCGCTGACCTGTTTCACCAAGAAAGGCGCGCTGCCGACCGACCCGGATTTCCTGCTGCGCAATCAGGCGGTCAATGCCCGGATCGTAGAGGCATTCGAAGCCGAGGGCGCAGACGCCTGGTATCAGCCCGGCGCCAAGGCGCGGTTCCTTGGCAACGACGTGGATGCAGAAGCCTATGATCAGGTATTCGACATTCTGGACGTCTGGTTCGATTCCGGCTCAACACATGCCTTCGTTCTGCGCGACCGCGAAGACGGGTCTGAGGACGGCATAGCCGACCTTTACCTGGAAGGCACCGATCAACACCGCGGCTGGTTCCACTCTTCGCTCCTGCAATCTTGCGGCACCAACGGGCGCGCGCCCTATCGCGGTGTGCTGACGCATGGTTTCACGCTGGATGAGAAGGGCGTGAAGATGTCCAAGTCGCTGGGCAACATCATTGCGCCGGCCGAAGTGGTCAAACAATATGGCGCAGATATCCTGCGCCTCTGGGTGGCCCAGACCGATTACACAAACGACCAGCGTATCGGGCCGGAAATCCTGAAAGGCACCGCCGACAGCTATCGTCGATTGCGCAACACCATGCGCTTCATGTTGGGGTCGCTGGCGGAATTCACAGAGGCTGATCGCGTCGAACTGGACGAAATGCCCGAGCTGGAGCGTTGGGTGCTGCACCGTTTGGCCGAATTGGACCACAAGGTGCGCACGGGCTATGCGGCCTATGATTTCCAGGGTGTTTTCAAAGAGTTGTTCACCTTTGCGACAGTAGACTTGTCGTCGTTCTATTTCGACATACGCAAGGATACGCTGTATTGCGACGGCGACACCGCCGAACGCCGCGCGGCCCGCAGTGTTCTGGACATCCTGTTTCACCGGCTGACAACCTGGCTTGCGCCGGTATTGGTGTTCACCATGGAAGAAGTCTGGCTGGAGCGGTTTCCAGGCGATGAGAACTCGGTGCATCTGCAAGACATTCCCGCCACGCCCGCCGATTGGCTGGACGAACCGCTGGCCGCCAAATGGGCCGGCATCCGACGGGCGCGGCGCGTTGTCACGGCGGCATTGGAAGTGCAGCGGACAGACAAGGTGATCGGCGCATCGCTGGAGGCAGCCCCCGTTGTGCATATTGAGGATGCGCAGCTTCTGGCGGACGCGCGGTCGGTGCCGTTTGAGGATATCTGCATCACCTCGGACGTGGTCTTGACCGCCGACCCCAGCCCCGCCGAGGCGTTTCGGCTTCCCGAGATTGCCGGGATCGGTGTGGTGTTTGAAAAAGCTGCTGGTGAGAAGTGCCAGCGCTGTTGGAAAATCTTGCCCGATGTGGGCCGACATGCCCATGCGGGCACCTGCGCCCGGTGCAACGACGCGCTGGGGTAACGGGTAGAGTAGGGGGCTCTGCCCCCCGCCGCGCCTGGTCAGGATGACCAAGCGCGACGCCCCCCGAGGTATTTTGCAACCAAAGAGCTTGCACAGTGGCGGCTTGTAGAGAGGTTGTCTTTTCGTCATGCTGCCTGACAATCTGGCAGGTTGCGGCGGGGTGGTTCTTGGTGAGGCGCAGTATCGAAACGCCTACGGGCGCATTCACCTTTCATGAGGCGGATGGCAAAATCAGCCGCGGCACCTGGGAGACGGGTGGCGCGGACATCTCGGCGCTCTTGCTGGAAGCAGAGCGCCAGTTGAACGCCTATTTCGCCGGCCAGCTACAGGTTTTCGATCTGCCCCTGGCGCCCGATGTTTCACCGGTGGGGGCGCGGTTTCTGGCCGCGCTGCGGGCCATACCCTTTGGTCAGACCCGCAGCTATGGGCAATTGGCCGCGGAATTGGGCATTTCTGCTCAGGCTGCGGGCCAATTGTGCGGCGCAAACCCGATTGCAATCGTGATCCCCTGCCATCGCGTGTTGGCGGCAAGTTCTCTGGGCGGGTTCTCAGGGGCGGGCGGGGTGGAAACCAAAGTGCAGCTGTTGCGCCACGAAGGGGCCGCGGGGCTGCTGATATGACGGCGGGGATTTTCCTGGCTGTGCTTGTGGCGGCTTTGCTGCATGCGGGCTGGAACGCAATCATCAAGACCGGATTGTCGAAACAATCCAGCATGTTCATGCTGTCGGTCGGGCATGCGGTGATCGGCCTGGCGGTGGTCGTTGCCCGGCCAGTTCCCGGGCCCGAGGTCTGGCCCTGGTTGTTCGTGTCCGGGATCATTCACATGGCCTATCAATTATTTCTGGCCTTTGCCTATGAACAAGGTGATCTGAGCCGGGTCTATCCGATTGCGCGCGGTGCTGCGCCAATGCTGGTGCTCGCTGTCAGCATCCTGTTTCTGGCCGAAACGGTTGCGCCATTGGAGTACCTGGGCGTGCTGGTCCTGGGATTGGGCATCTTGTTGATGGCGCGCGGTGTGTTTTCAAACGGCGAAAGCCGCAAATTGCTGCCCTATGCCCTGGGTTCGGCCCTGGCCACCGCCGGCTATTCGCTGGCAGACGGGCTGGGCGCGCGTGTGTCGGGCGATGCACTGGGCTATGTGGGCTGGCTGATGATCCTGTCGGCTCTGTTCTACACGCCCGCTGCGGTGGCTTTGCGGGGCCGGGCTGTGATGCAAGTGCCCCCGCGCGCATGGGGGCCCGGACTGATCGCCGCTGCGGCGAGTTTCGGCGCATATGCGATCGTCGTGTGGGCGATGACGCAGGCACCCATCGCCATTGTCACCGCGCTGCGCGAAACATCGATCCTGTTCGCGGTGGTGATGGGGTGGTGGTTTTTCGGCGAACGCATGGATCGCCAGAAAATCCTGGCTGCATGTATCATTGTGAGTGGGGTGGTTTTGCTGCGCCTCTAGTCGCGCGGCGGCACAATCTGTTGCGCAATGCCGGCCAGGACCAGATAAAGCGACGTCACGATCAACCCCCAATGTGCCCAGCTTTGGGGATGAAAATCGACCCAGGCGGCCCAACCGGCAAAAAATGTCCAGGCCAGCGCGATGGGCAACGAAAGCAGGCGCCAACGCTCGGTGCGTACGGGGTGGATGAATTTCAGCGGCACGAACATCGCCACCGCAAAGACGATCACAAAGGCCAGCATGACCCAGAAATTCGGGGTCAGGGCAAAGAAAACCAACACCACCATATTCCAGCATCCGGGAAACCCGGAGAAAGAATTGTCTTTTGTTTTCATGCGCGTATCGGCAAAATACATCGCACTGGCAAAGGTGATGACGATGATGGCGATCCAGCCGGTCCACCCGGGCAACAGGCCGGACTTGAACAGCGCATAGGCCGGAACAAACACATAGGTCAGATAATCGATGATCAGATCCAGCAACACGCCGTCAAATTGTGGCGCATTGGTTTTGACGTCATATCTGCGCGCCAATGGGCCGTCGATCCCGTCGACGAAAAAGGCGATGACCAGCCACAGGAACATCAGGCTCCATTTCTGGTCCACGGCCGCCAACATGGCCAACATCGCAAAGATCGCGCCCGTGGCGGTCAACAGGTGAACACATAGGGCTTTGTGGGACATCGTCATGCCGGTCTCTTGGCAGTTTCTGGTTGGCAAGGCAACAATTCGCGCCGACTTTCTGTCACGTCTTGGCCGCGCCGGGATGCGATTTGGCGTAAATTTCTTCCAGCCGGCTCATATCAACTGCGGTGTAGGCTTGCGTGGTCGACAAAGAGGCATGGCCCAATAGTTCCTGGATCGCGCGAAGATCGCCGCCAGAGTTCAACAGATGCGTGGCAAATGAATGTCGAAAAGCATGCGGTGTCACACTGGCCGGCAGGCCAAGTTGGCGGCGCATATCGGCAACCACACCTGAGACAATGCGCGGGTTCAGCGCGCCACCGCGGCTGCCGCGAAACAGCGGGCCCGGGTTGGATAGATCGAAAGGGCAGACAGCAACATAGGCCTCGATCGCAGCGGCGGCGACAGGCAAGACCGGGACCAGACGCTCCTTGTCGCCCTTTCCGGTGATCCGCAGACTGCGCCCCAATGGAAGATCCGCCGTGGTCAATCCCAGCGCCTCTGAGATGCGCAATCCGCAGCCATAAAGCAGGGTCACAACCGCCAGATTGCGCGCCTCGATCCAGGGCGCATGGCCTTGGGCGGCTGTCGCATCCAACAAATTGCGGGCGACTTCGGCGGACACAGGGCGCGGTAATTTGCGGTGAAATTTCGGCGCGCGCACTGATAGAATTGCGCTTGCGTCAAAGGGATCCCGTTCGGACATGTAGCGCGCAAAGGTCTTGACCGCCGAAAGCGCGCGCGCCAGCGACCGTGGCGCCAGGCCGCGCCGCCGTTCAAATGCCATCCAGGCACGCATGTCAGTGGGGTTGAGCTGTGCCAGATGCGCAGGGGCGACCGGTTGATCCCAATGGGTATGCAAAAAAGCCAGAAAGCCCAGGACATCGCGTTGGTAGGCAGCAATTGTATTGGCCGGGGCGCCGCGCAACGCCGACAGGCTGTCGCCCCAACCCGCCAGCGCGGCCCGCATGGCAGGTGTCAGGGCGCCTAGCTCAGCCAACGGCGCATGGCGCGCTCAAAGACGCCGCCGAAAAAGGACAGAAGATCAGTGCCTTGGGTGGGTTTGAACTTGTGCGGGTCTTCCGCGCCCATCACCAACAGGCCCGGCAGACGGCCGGGGCCGAAATCCAGCCGCAGACAAGCCTCCGACCGTATCCAATCGGCCGATTCCCCATAAAGACCATCGGTCGACGGCATGATCTGGCGCAGCGTGACGGGCCGGTGCGGCAGCGCCTTGTCGCCCGTCAGATAGCTGTCGATAAAGCCCTTGGGCGCCACTGTCATCGTCTTGTCGAACCGCGCCTCAAAGGCTTTGCCTTCTTCGATATGGGCGGTTTCGAGCACAAGGCGCATCACGTCCACCTGCAAGACTTCGGCCAGTTCACCCGGCAATCGGGCCAGAAAAGCGCCGAAATCATGGGCGTCCAACAGGCACAGCACCGCGCGATGAATTTGATTGGTGCCTGCCAGATTGTCATAGGCTGCGGCGATGACGGAACGATGCGTGTCTTCCAACCGCTCAAGCCGGGTTTCAAGCCGGTTTAGTGCGATGCCTCGCAAATCCACTATGTTGCCGCCCGGGCCGGAACCATCCGCCGAAATAAGCGCGCGCATGACTTCCCGATCCTCCAGAACAACATCCGGATCAGCCAGAATTGTCTTGCGAAATGCCTCAAGCGCGGCGGAATGGTCGTTCATCAAGGGCCTCTTTACCTTACATGTCGGGCAAGGCCCGGCATTGTTACAAGATCTTCTGACCCGTTTTTGCCCAATCCTTCATGAAGGCGTCCAGCCCTTTGTCGGTCAGCACATGGTTTGCCATGGTTTTAATGACATTCGGTGGCGCGGTTGCCACATCTGCACCGATCAACGCGACCTGGGTCATGTGATTGACGGTGCGGATCGAGGCCGCCAGGATCTGTGTCTCAAAGTGGTAATTGTCATAGATGGTGCGGATGTCCTCGATCAGATCCGTGCCGTCGATGTTGATATCGTCCAAGCGCCCCAGAAAAGGTGAGATGAAAGTCGCCCCGGCCTTGGCCGCCAATAGCGCCTGGTTCGCCGAGAAACACAAGGTGACATTGACCATCCGGCCTTCACCGCTGAGCACCTTGCATGCCTTCAGCCCAGCCCATGTCAGCGGCACCTTGATCGCGATGTTTTCCGCGATCTTGGCCAGTTCCCGGCCTTCGGCGATCATGCCGTCGGCATCCAGCGCCACGGTCTCGGCACTGACGGGGCCATCAACCATGTCGCAGATTTCCTTGGTGACTTCCTTGATGTCACGGCCAGATTTCATGATAAGCGAAGGGTTGGTTGTCACGCCGTCGACCATGCCCAATTCATTGAGTTCGGCGATGGCGTCCACATCTGCTGTGTCTACGAAGAATTTCATGTCAGGATCCTGCGAGCTTTGGAATGAATTTGCCGCTATCTACCTTAATCACGGGTCAAGCTAAAGGGCCAAGGCGGTGAATGGGGCAACTGAATTTGCGCACGGACAATTGGTCAGTGTGCTGACGGCGCAGCCGATTGACCGGTTTCTGGATTACAAATCCCCCGAGGGCGGCGTGCGTTTGGGCGATTTCGTGCAAGTGCCCCTGGGCCCGCGCCAAGTGCTGGGCGTGGTCTGGGGGCCGGGCAAGGGCGATTATGACATATCCAAGATCAGGCCGGTCTCGCGCGTGCTTGACATCCCGCCAATGGCGCCCGAAATGCAGGTGTTCCTGACCCGCGTGTCAGAATACACCCTGACACCGATGCATGCCATGCTGCGGCTGGCCACCCGCGCGCCGGGGCTGACCGATCCGCCCTCGATGCGCAAGATTTACCGGCTCGGCCAAAACCCGCCTGAACGGATGACAGATGCGCGCAGACGTGTTTTGGAAACCCTGAATGAATATGGTGGCCTGGCCTTCACACTGGGTGAACTGGCAGACCACGCGGGCGTGACAAGCTCAGTTGTCAAGGGCCTGGTAAAACTGGGCGCTGTGCTCGAAGTCCAGGCCCCGCGCGACGGCCCGTATCCGCAACTGGACGCGGGCTTGCCCGGACATGCACTGACTGACGATCAGCACGCCGCCGCCGCCCATTTGCGTGCGGGCGTCGAAGACGGCATTTATGGCACAACCTTGCTGCGCGGCGTCACCGGGTCAGGCAAGACGGAAGTCTATCTCGAAGCGGTCGCAACCTGCTTGCAAATGGGTCGCCAAGCCCTTGTTCTATTGCCTGAAATCGCGCTTACGGCCGAGTTTTTGACCCGTGTCGAGGCCCGTTTTGGCGCGCGGCCTGCCGAATGGCATTCCGGCGTCACCATGACTGAGCGCCGCCGCTGCTGGCGCATGGTGGCCGAAGGCGGCGCGCAATTGGTGATCGGCGCGCGCTCGGCCCTGTATCTGCCGTTTCGCGACCTGGGTCTGGTGGTTGTGGACGAAGAGCATGACCAATCATACAAGCAAGAGGACGGGGTGGTGTATTCGGCCCGCGACATGGCCGTAATGCGCGCTTCGCTGTGTCACGCGCAGGTGGTTTTGGCCTCGGCCACGCCAAGCCTGGAAAGCTGGGCCAATGCGCGCGCCGGCAAATACACGCGGATCGATCTGAACAGCCGCTTTGGCGAAGCGGTGCTGCCAGACATGCGTG
>Ga0316205_10004732_pt1 | contig 11712 bp, 8 predicted proteins | sample 3monthpyrite_MG_FD_204941 | JGI IMG/M metagenome (GOLD analysis project Ga0316205, IMG submission 204941) | Microbial mat bacterial communities from mineral coupon in-situ incubated in ocean water Damariscotta River, Maine, United States -... | ecosystem: Environmental > Aquatic > Marine >... | reverse complement strand
TGATGATGCGGTTAGTTTGGAACAAGGCAATAGTGGTTACGCCCTAAGTGAGCTATCCATAACTCAACCACTAGCATTCGGTCGAGCGGATAGTAAAAAACGTCAAGCAAATAATGCGCTCAGTGCGGCTCAACATCAACAACGCTTTAAAATATTAGACGTTGAAAAAAATACTGCCCATGCTTTTTATTCCTTACAATATCAAACAGGCCTATTAACTCTATCTAAGCAACGCCATGATTCGCTTAAAAAACTATTAATACGCAAAAAGAAAAGTCCTTTAATTCGTTACTTTACTAAAACCGAACGTAAACGTTTAGATATTCTTCGTGAAGAGGCACATCAAGCGATGGCTGCAGCTGAAGGTGAGCATCGCGAAGCAATAACGCAGTTTCGTACACTGCTTGCTTTACCTGAAAATTACAACCCTACACTAGCAGCGATAATACCTGTGGCAATGCCACAATCCTTAGAGTTTTTTATAGCTTCAATTAATCAACATCCTCTACTAATGTCGCTTCAGCAATCGAAAATGGCAGCTGAAGCGAGTATTGAAGTTGCGCGTGACGGTCGACGTGTTTATCCAGAATTGAAATTATCCAGTACGCGTGATGTTTTTGCCGGCCGCGAACAAACGTCAACGGGAGTGGCTTTAATGTTTGAAATGCCATTATGGAATAGTAGTAATAGTAAAGTAACTCGCGCACGTGCAGAATTTCATCAAAGACAAGCTGATTATAATACAAAGCGACGTGACCTAAATAGTCAGTTACGCAAAAGTCATTTGCACATGCAGCACTTACTTGAACAAGCAGACCATTATAGTAAACGTATATTAACTCCTGCACGAGAAATTCTTGAGTTATCTTCACGTGGTTTTCGTAGTGGAGAAATTGATTTACTAAACTTTATTGATGCGCACAATACCTTTTACGACGCTAAATCTAATTATTTAAGACTCGTTTATGAAGGTTGGTTAGAAACGGCCGATGTTCGATATAACGCCGGGAAAATGTTAACGGAGGCAACGCCATGATTGCTGGACTCATTAGATTGGCGTTAGTGCAACGCTTCATGATTTTATTACTCACCTTAGCTTTAAGCGTTGTAGGTGTTTGGGCATTTCGTACCTTACCGATTGATGCATTCCCAGAAATATCTCCGCCACAGGTACAATTAATTATCAAAGCGCCCGGGTTAACGCCTGAAGAGGTAGAAGCACGTATCACTTTTCCAATTGAAATGGAGATGCAAGGCTTAACTAACCAGACTGTATTACGTTCTACTAGCAAATATGCTTTAAGTATTATCGTACTCGATTTTGCTGATGGTACCGATACTTACTGGGCACGACAACAAGTTGCCGAACGTCTTACCCAAGTCTGGAGTGATTTACCGGAGGGAATTGAAGGTGGTTTAGCCCCAATTACCTCTCCTTTAGGTGAAGCATTTATGTATCGCGTAAAAGGTGACGGTTACACTAACACTGAATTACGTTTGATTCAGGACTGGACCATTCGAGCGCAGTTAAGAGGTGTTGATGGAGTTGCCGATGTAAATTCATTGGGTGGCGAAGTACGTGCCTTTGAAGTTATGCCTCTACCTGACAAAATGCTGGCTCAAGGAATCAGCCTTGACGAAATCGAATTAGCATTAAAAGAAAATAATCGAAACGCAGGTGGTGATCGTATAAATCGCGGTGATGAAATTATGCTAGTGCGTACCGTTGGGCAGATAAAAAATATTGAAGACATTCGAAATATTTCAGTCAAAGTACGTGATGGCAATCCCATTCGTATACGAGATTTGGCAAAAGTTAAATTAAGCCACCTCACCCGCTTTGGTGCAGTAACAGCAGATGCACAAGGCGAAGTGGTGACAGGTTTGGTGTTGTTACGCAAAGGCGCTAACAGTCGAACAACCATTCAAGGGGTTAAGCAAGTACTTGAAACACTCAAACAACAATTGCCTAAAGGTGTCAGTATTGAACCCTTTTATGATCGTACGGATTTAATTGAAGAAGCTGTTTGGACGGTAGAAAAGGTTCTTGCTGAAGCAATTATTTTAGTAATCGTAGTATTGATCATTATGTTGGGTAATTTACGCAGTGCGTTAACGGTCGCTTTAATTCTACCATTATCTGTATTGTTTACTTTTATTCTTATGCGTCTAACGGGTATTAGTGCCAACATGATGTCACTAGGTGGGCTTGCGATTGCTATCGGTATTCTGGTCGATGCAGCTGTCGTGGTGGTAGAAAATATTCACTCTCAACTAAGTAATGCTCCACGCGGAGTAAGCAAACTTCATCTTATATATAGGTCGACACAAGAAGTTGCTAAACCTGTTATTGCTGGGGTTCTAATAATTATTACAGTTTTCTTACCCTTATTTAGTTTAACAGGGTTGGAAGGTAAACTATTTGCACCCTTAGCCATCACAATAAGTTTTGCTTTAATTGGTTCATTGATAATGGCGTTAACAGTGATACCCGTACTGGCAAGTTTGTTAATGCATATACATGTGCAACAGAACAAAGAACAGGATGAGTGGATGGTGCGTTGGCTTAAAAAAATCTATCAACCCGTCATGTTGTGGGCATTACGGCAACGTGGTATTGCCTTTGGGTTTGCGCTTATTGCACTCATTGGCGCAGGATTTTTATTTACCAAATTAGGTAGTGAATTTATGCCAACCATGGATGAAGGCTCAACAGTAATTATGTTTGAGAAATCATCAAATATATCTTTAGAAGCTTCGTTAGCTCTTGATGCCCCTATTCAAAATGCACTCATGGAAGTTCCAGAGGTAACCGGCGTAGTGGCTCGTACTGGTGCAGATGAATTACGTTTAGATCCCATGGAGCTATATCAAACCGATAACTTTATTCTGACAAAACCTCGCAATACCTGGACAAGATCTCTTTCAGAATTCGAAACAGATTTACGGAGTAAATTAGCACCGTTTAAAGATATAGAATTTGCATTTACGCAGCCCATTGATATGCGCGTATCTGAAATGATTACAGGGGTACGTTCTGCAATCGCTGTCAAGTTGTATGGGACAGATCTAAGCGAACTATCGACCTATGCTGAGCGTATAGTTGAACGTATAAAAGAAATTCCCGGTACTTTAGATGTTGACTGGATCGATATTGGTGGTCGTAATTACGTGCAAATTGATATCAATGCCAATGCACTCTCACGTTATGGTATGAGTGTTGAACGTATTAATCAACTCATTGAAACAGCCGTTGCAGGTAAAACAGTAACCGAGGTACTCGAAAAAAATCGTCGTACTAAGGTGTTATTACGTTATCCCGAAGCTGCGCGTAATAGCGTTAAAGCATTAGGCCAACTATTGGTGAAAACACCACGAGGTGATCACCTTCCATTATCACGATTAGCTACAATCACGGAGTTACAAGGACCCGTACAAATTATTCGTGAGGGAGGACAACGCGTTGTTGTAATTCGTAGTAATGTCGAAGGCCGCGACGTGGTAAGTCTTGTTGATGAAATTCGTAAAACCCTTGCCCTAGAAGTCCCTTTACCACAAGGGTACTATCTTGAATTTGGCGGACAATTTGAAAATCAACAGCGCGCCAGTGCTCGTCTTGCGATTGTCGTACCGATTTCCATCGCACTGATTTTTGTCATGTTATTTTTCACTTTCCGTTCACTGGTGCAGGCAGGTTTAATCCTGATGAACATTCCCTTTGCGATGATTGGCGGCATAGTCAGTTTGTACCTTTCCGGATTATATATGTCTGTACCGGCATCTGTTGGCTTTATTACTTTATTTGGTGTCGCCGTACTGAACGGCGTGGTGATGGTTTCATATTTCAACCAGTTACGTCAGGCTGGTAGTAATGTACTCGATGCAGTACGCGAAGGTGCATTACGTCGCGTACGCCCAGTATTAATGACCGCATTAATTGCAAGTCTGGGTTTATTACCCATGCTATTAGCAACCGGACCTGGGTCTGAATTACAACAACCTTTAGCAGTCGTTGTAATCGGCGGCTTGGTTACATCAACATTGTTAACTTTGATTCTGTTACCAACCATGTATGCGTGGTTGGAACAAAAACTCATAGATCGAAAGAAGGAGGAAGTATGATTAACTTAACATTACTAGCCGACGTTAGCGTTAAACAATCGTTGGCAGATACGTTGCGTACTCTGCCAGAGGTTGATCGTTTTATTTTTACGCAAGTTGAAGAACATAGTCATCAACTTGAACAGGATCCATTATTATCTGAACGAGATAAAGTAGTGGGTTATGTCCCACGCGTAAGAGTTGATATTTTACTTGATCAGTCGGCATTAGAAATAGTACGCGAAGCACTTTGTTCGCCTAAGTGTGGTTTAGTTGGTCGTTGCCGCTATTGGGTTACACCAGTAACTGAGAGCGAAGGTTTAATTTAATGAATGATATGAACTTTCTTTTACGAATAGAGGCAGGCTTTAAAGAAAAATTCTATCATTCATATTAATCATTAAAAGGACAATTATTTGTCAAATCATACAGCGTGGGAGCATAGGTTAAAATAACACCTTGACTATACGAAGATTCTAAAAGGTATCGTAAAGTTGTGTTAATAGTCATTCGTTTGCACAGGGTAATTTATCAACAGAATATCGTATGAGCTACTGTGTAAAAAAAATTACAATTGCAATAGTATTAAAAGGTGACATTCGATAGATTTTTTATCTAGTCCCATTTAGTAAGTTGTTATTATTCTCTAAGTTAAGTGCTCTAACCCATTAATTACTTTTGGGATAGAGCACACAATAAAATATCAAATGAAGATTATATTTTATTAGATCGTAATTCCTAAGGCTTTTGCAACACCTTCACCATAGGCTGAATCAGCTTTTAGACAGTTGTTGATATGACGTTTTTGCACTTCCAAATTAGCACCACCAACTGAACGGGCTGTATTTTCAAACAATAGTTGCTGTTGTTCAGCGTTCATCAAACGGAATAAATCGCCTGGTTGAGTATAGTAATCATCATCATCTTCACGGGCATTCCAATGATCAGCTGCACCATTCAGATCGAGTGAAGGTTCTGTAGTCTCGGGTTGTTCCTGCCATTCCCCTAAACTGTTGGGTTCATAACCTTTAGTACTACCGAAGTTACCATCTACACGCATTGCCCCGTCACGATGAAAACTATGAACCGGACAACGTGGCTGATTAACGGGTATCTGTGCATGATTCACACCGAGACGATAACGCTGTGTATCACCATAAGAGAATAAACGCCCCTGCAACATTTTATCGGGTGAAAAACCTATGCCCGGTGGTACATTTGCGGGATTAAATGCAGATTGTTCAACCTCAGCATGGTAATTCTCAGGGTTACGATTGAGCTCAAGCACACCCACATCTATAAGTGGATAATCCTTATGTGACCACACCTTTGTTAGATCAAATGGATGGAAACGATAAGTTGCAGCATCCTTTTCTGGCATAATTTGAACTTTAAAATCCCATCGAGGAAAATCACCTTTTTCAATACTTTCATACAAATCTTTTTGATGGCTCTCTCGATCCTTACCAACAAGTACTTCAGCTTCTTCATCGGTTAAGTTTTCAATCGGTTGCTGACTTTTAAAATGAAACTTGACCCAAAAGCGTTCATTTTTATCATTTATAAAACTGAAGGTATGGCTGCCAAAGCCATGCATATTACGATAGCTACGTGGGTTACCTCGATCACTCATCAGTATTGTAATTTGGTGTAGCGCCTCAGGTAACAACGTCCAAAAATCCCAGTTACTTTGCGCGCTACGCATATTAGTTCGTGGGTCTCGTTTTACCGCATGATTTAAATCCGGAAATTTTAAAGGATCACGTAAAAAGAAAACAGGTGTATTGTTACCCACCATATCCCAATTACCTTCTTCGGTATAAAATTTTACAGCGAACCCTCGGATATCACGTTCAGCATCTGCGGCGCCACGTTCTCCTGCTACAGTTGAGAAACGCAGGAAAACGTCGGTCTTCTTTCCAACCGTTGAAAATATTTTAGCCTTAGTGTACTGGCTGATGTCATTAGTTACTGTAAAAGTTCCGTATGCTCCAGAACCCTTCGCATGCATACGACGTTCAGGTATAACCTCGCGATCAAAATGTGCCAACTTCTCAAGAAACCAAAGATCCTGTAACAACATCGGCCCACGCGGTCCTGCCGTTAACACATTTTGATTATCTCCAACTGGAGCGCCATTGGTCAGGGTTAATTTGGGTTTATCACTCATATCCATCTCCTTGGTAAATTAATGATTAAGAAGCTACAAATTATTATCGACAATACATCGCCATTTAGAAAAATGTAATTACGAATAAAATCGTTACAGAAACAATTTCAACATAACTTAGAATAAGTCTAAACTTATTGATTTAGATCAAACATACTATAGAAAGATTAATCGGTATCTGTAACAAAAATTATAGTCGGGTAATGTAGTGGTAGAGGTTCGAGCTATTGTCATCCCCCCCTTGAACAGTAAGAAAAATATTTCTTACATCGTAGTGTTATCGTCCATGAAGTGTCTACTGAATCTTTTACGTAATAGTCAAAATGTTCAAGATATTCGACAGATGTTAGAATGTAAATATCTTAAACCAATTAATCTTTTTAATCATTAAAGGGATCGTCAACTATTAAATCATACAACGTTGGAGCATAGGTTAAAATGACACCTTGACTTATACCCAAATTCTGAAAGGTATCATAAAGCTGTGTTAATAATAATTCGTTGTCGGGTTCTTGTTTTAATTTTTCTAAAATTGAGATGAAAGGTTTAATATTCTCATCTTGAGAATATGTCTTTAACATTTGGATGGATTCTTCAATTTGTGTAACGCCGACATTGTCTTTCATATTTTTCATATCTCTTTTATCTGTTCATGTCTAAGTAAGCTTGATTCAGGCTTTAAGTAACCATAAATTGTATGCCTATAAAGACTTATTGTTATATAGTTCTTTGAGTAAATCTGTTCTTTTCTTATTAACCCCCATATCGCCATGACCAACTCTAGATGCTGAGCGAATATGAATGATGTTTTTATCTGAATCGATTCTTAATTCTAAATCATCTACAAATTTAAAAATAACAGAAGTGAATGTAGCGGCAATGTAATATCTACTTTCAACTTGGATAGTACCGCCCATTTCACGAATTACCTTTTTTAAAAGTGTCACTGTCTCAACTTTGTTATTTTGAGAAATAATGATTGGAGCAATGTAATGACTGGTATCATTCTTAAACTCACTACAGACACAATTAGGTGTATCAGGACACAGTGAAAGCCTCCCCTCGATTAGTCCAGAGGCTCCCCCTGCTCTAGTCATTTTATGAAGGCTGTAAAGCATAAGTATGAAAGCGACAATTAAGATGAGTAAAATAATGAAAAATGTTTTCATGTGTAGCTGTTTCAATAAGGAAAGTTAGAGTTTTTATAACCAATCTGTAAATGCAATACCCAGACCAATTCGATTAATATTAGCATTATAGTCTATCAGGCTCTCACCATAACCGTTAAAGTATTGTACAAACCACTTTACACGACGACTCATGGGAAAACTCCAATTAAATTCAAAGGCTCCATAATTAGAACTATGGAAATTATGTCTTAACATTATACTAACGGTATGTTTCCCGTTGGCATATACACCACGAATTTCTCCGCGACCATAATATTTTTCAATATCTGGGTTATCATCAACGCTTTCACCTCCAAGCCGATACCATGGTTTTAAGCTTAGATAATAATCCCCTCGTTCGAAGATAAAATTTGCGTAGACTCTATTCCAGCTACGTGACTGTATACCAGTTCGACCATTGGATTGATGGTTAATACCAAATTGTACTAACCTGTTTTTAAAGCCTAAGTATTCACCATTAGTAGGGAAAGAAATAAAAAATTCTGGCTCATGTACGGTTTCACGAAATGGGCTTGATATATCCTCATTGTATGCTTGCCAGAAGGATAAATTCGTATAAGCAAAGTATATTGTTGCTTGCTCGCCAAAGAGATCTTCAGCCATTGGGAATTTCATGCTGAACTGGAATTTTACTTCATTTTTATCCAGTGCAGCATCACCCGGTGTTGTTTGTGAGGCATTGTTGGGTTTATCGTTATACCCTATGGGCATAATATAATTTGGTTTATGAGGGGTAATGACAAACGATTGATAACGCGTTTTCTGTTCAATTTGAATACGTTTATCGAGGGCTGATAGTTCCTCAGGTTCCTCTGCCAACACCACTTCTTGAAGAAAAATCCCGCAAAAGCAAGATATCAGAACAAATTTATAATGAGGCAATAGCACCTTCTCCTACATTTTATAGTAAGAGCATTCTCTCTTAAAATAGGCTATAAAACTATACCATAAAGCAAGAATAAAAATATTCAGCAAACAAACTAGTACATCATAATTGAACCGCTACCTTGTGATTCCGCATAGTATAACCGTGTACGTAATATGTATTCTCGGCCACGAATTAAACGATGTTCAATTTTTGCATTATAATCGTGCCCGCTGTCATCATCCCCGGCCATGTACTCTTGAATACCATCACGCACTTCAAATAAAACCATTACCGTATCCATTTTACCAAACGTTCTTAAAGTGTATTTTTGGCTAGCGGTTGGATGAATTACAAAATCAACTTGTTCACCTGCCTCAATATTAAAACGTTCAGATTCAAATGGACGAAGCTCAGGTAACTTTGGTTTAAGAGATGGGTAAAGTTTTTTAACCGTACTAATATCGACAACCGATAATCCAGGAGCAGGTTCGAGCGCCATATCCTGAAATTGTACAGGTTCTTTAATGAGTCCTTTTTCAAAACGATAATGCATAATGGAATCTTTATCCCATTCAGAACCATCGACAGAATTTGGAGGAATTTTACGAATAATATTCCAGTTAGTTTGTTCTCTAGACCAGAAATTAGGTGCGCCGCCAAGAGATGCATAAACCTTTTCTTCATCCCATACGATGCCTGCTCGTGGATTTTGGTGCTCATGTGGAAACCCAAGTACGTGGCCTATTTCATGTAAGGCTGTATCGGCACCATACGGTGTTGTTAAATCCCAACCAAAGTTAGTTGTTCTTTCATTTGGATCGCTGGCGTATTCAATAGTGTCGCGACCGACATACGACCATGAACCATCGTTTTGATCAAAACCAACCTTAATGATTGCATCAGCGGCATTTTCAACTTCGCGAAAAGTTAACCCAATATCAAGATTTTTCCATTCAGCAAAAGCATCCCTTACAGCTTGCTCTTGGGCACTTGCACCTCGCCATTTAGCCGGCTTTTTAAAAAAATAATAGGTTATATCCGTCCCATTTACCCACATTTTAGAGACAAGTGATATAAGACGTGCTCTATTGCCATCTGATACATGGCTAAGGTCTCTTTCACGAACTTCAGGTAAGGAGCAAGTTTGCATATTAGATACATCGGAATGCTGCTTATCACAGTTTTTGTGAGCTGGTTTGCTTCTTTTCTTTGCAGTCATAATAAATTACTCCATTAATTGTTTTAACGACATCATTGTAAAATACTCACCGAGTAGTATATTGAGTCTTATTATAAAAAAATATGAAATTTTCACAAAAATTTGATCTACATTAAAAATTAACTTGTAATACACTATCCAAAGGAAGTTAAACATCACAATGTATTTAAATAATATTATTAAGGCTGAATTTAATCTTACAGATAAAATAACTTATCTTAATCATGCAGCCGTATCTCCTTGGCCTACTAGTACATCCAAAGCCATAACTGAATTCGCGAAGCAAAATAAACTCTATGGTGCGACCTATTATCCCGAATGGAATAAGGTTGAACAAAACTTACGAGATAATTTAGCAGCGTTAATTAATGCACCAAATAGTGATGATATTGCACTTGTTAAAAATACATCCGAAGCCTTATCTATGGTGGCATATGGTATCGATTGGAATGCGGGCGATAATATTGTTATTAGCGATCAAGAATTTCCTTCTAACCGTATTGTTTGGGAATCACTAGCAGACAAAGGTGTAACGCTAACGCAGGTTAATTTAAAAAATAATCCTGAAGACACATTGATAGCAGCATGCACTAAAAAAACTCGCCTCCTCGCCATTAGTTCTACTCAGTACAGTTCAGGTATTAATCTTGATCTTGTTAAACTGGGTGAGGCTTGCAATAAAAAAAATATTTTATTTTGTGTTGATGCGATTCAAACGATTGGCGCATTACAGTTTGATGTACAAAAAATACACGCCGATTTTGTAATGGCCGATGGACATAAATGGATGTTAGCGCCGGAAGGACTCGCCCTATTCTACTGTAATGAGCAGGTTCGTTCGAAAATAAAGCTTTACGAGTTTGGTTGGCACATGACAGAGGATATGTATAACTTTAGTTCTAAACAATGGAAAGCCGCTGATTCTGCGAGACGCTTTGAGTGTGGGAGCCCTAACATGTTAGGCATTCATGGTTTAGATGCCAGTGTTTCATTGTTGTTAGAGATTGGCATGGATAAAATTGAGTCACTAATACTGGAAAATACCGAGTACTTATTTACTTTATTAAGTAAAAACAAAAATTTGGAAATTATAACCCCGCAATCATCAGGTTGTTATGCTGGTATTGTGACCTTTAAACATTGTTCCAAAGAGATTAGCGAACTATTTGATGATGTATGGTCTAAAAAAATAATTTGTGCGCAGCGTGGTGATGGAATTCGTTATTCTCCACATTTTTATACCAATAAGGATTTAATTAAAAAGGCAGTAGATGTACTGGATTAACGATAATTTGTGAACGTTATGGTAGATTTTTACCCACAAATACGGTTTTTTGGTAATATTTTCAAGCTTTTAGGCACTTTTTGTAACGTTAATCTAAAGATATTTTAAATTTGTGCCGTTATATAAAGCATATAAAAGCAGCCTACAGTTTAATATCTAATTGTTAAATGCCTAGAAGAAGAAGGTCTTGAGTATATTTTTGGCGTACCTGGTGAAGAAAATGCAGACTTCATGATTTCGCTCGAACAATCAAAACAAATTAAATTTATTCTTACCCGCCACGAACAAGGTGCTGCCTTTATGGCTGAAGTTTATGGTCGGCTTACCGGTAACCCAGCCGGTTGTTTAGGCACATTAGGTCCAGGCGCTACAAATTTAATAACCGGTGTTGCCGATTCCAACATGGATCGCTCGCCAATGTTGGTACTAACTGGGCAAGGTGCAACGACACGCTTGCACAAAGAATCACATCAAATTATGGATGTGGTTAAAATGTTTGAGCCGGTTACAAAATGGGGGCAAACTATTTTACACCCCGATAGTATTCCTGAAATTGTTCGCAAGGCCGTGCGTTTAGCTCGTACTGAAAAACCAGGTGCTTGCCATATAGAATTGCCTGAAGATATCGCAAAAATTGACACAGATTCCAAACCATTAATACCACAACGCTTTAGACGCCCAGTTGCTGACGATAAAATTTTAAATAAAGCCGTTGAGGAAATTTTAAAAGCTAAACGCCCTATCATAATTGCAGGTAATGGTTGCATTCGAAAACGTGCAAGTAAACAACTACGTGCACTTTGCGATAAAACCGGGATTGGTGTTATTAGTACCTTTATGGCAAAGGGCTGTGTTGATATGGATGAAGATTATTGTTTG
>Ga0316205_10004728_pt1 | contig 11716 bp, 12 predicted proteins | sample 3monthpyrite_MG_FD_204941 | JGI IMG/M metagenome (GOLD analysis project Ga0316205, IMG submission 204941) | Microbial mat bacterial communities from mineral coupon in-situ incubated in ocean water Damariscotta River, Maine, United States -... | ecosystem: Environmental > Aquatic > Marine >... | reverse complement strand
TGGATTTCGGGAGTCATCTTATACTAGATCGTGATCTAGCCGGCCTGAGGTTAGAACATTAAACTCTAAACAGACTCGTTGCTTAAAATCCTGAATTGCCGGAGTTTAAGCGATTAAATTAAAAGGCGAAATCTAAGCATGTAGAGCCTAAGGCGGAGTACTTGCGGACGCGGGTTCGATCCCCGCCGTCTCCACCAATACGAAAGCCACCTGATTATTCAGGTGGCTTTTCTATTTCTAGATTAATTTCTAAATTATATTCCATCACTGTTCAGCATTTTAATAAAAAACATCCAGCACACCTGGATGCGCCCGGTAAACACCTTTACGAATGCGGGATAAAAATTTTATGTAACTTATACTTTTTCACCCCAACTTAATAATGGCCGCAGGTAAAAATTAAAACAATCGGTTTTAATATCAGAAAAAAACATCTTTAAATTATTTTAAAGTAAAGACAATACCCATATCTTCAACCAAACCTAACTCATCGGAAACAATGACCTCAATAAGCCGATCTTTAAGTAACCCCTTATTCTGTTTCGTTCATATCATTATAAAATTTAATGTAAACCAGTAGAAATAAATATCAAGATAGAGTCTATATTTTTGTTAATCGAGTATTCGCTTATTAATATTCGCGATTTTCATTCTGGTTCATTCGTTCTTGCTAACTAAAATTTTATACATTATCAATTTTCCATTCTCTTGATTTAAACATTTCATCAATTGGTGTATTGAAAAAATGATTAGAATAGTTAGTCATCGTTTTTATCGCAATGGCATGAATAATATCCAGTATATGTTGTTCTGTATAACCAGCTGAATAAAAAGTCTCTACCTCATCCACTGTAGGCTGACCATGCGTTTTTACCATAGTTTTAGTAAACTCAATTAATGCTGAATATTTTTTATCTGGTATTTTTTTGTTTTCCCGAATAGCTTCTGTTACTTCAACTGGTACTTTCGATAAAGTGTCGGCCAATGTACTATGCACGGCAACACAGTAATGACATTCATTTTCTTTGCTAATGGTTAAGTAAATAATTTCTTTTTCAGCGACGCTAAAAATCGACATTTTACGAAAACCTGCGTCACCGGTGTTATACGTTTCCAGCATACTCGGAGAATTTGCCATCATCCCGTATATATTTGGGATATAGCCGATACGCAATTTTGTTTTATTCAAAATCGATTTAGTCTTCACATCAGCACTTTCTGGCGTTATTTTGTAAAGCGTAAACACGGGACTCAATGACATTTCAGTATCCTCATAAGTTTAAATTCAGGCGGCTTAAAAAATAAAACTGACTAAAAATGATCTTTGATGACTACTTCGTTCAATGGTAACTGCCCTCCTCTTGGCCAGGCCTCTTTAACCGCTTTACCAATTGCAACAAACATACTAATGACATGGTCATCAGGGAGTTGTATCAATTCGCCAACTTTATCAAAATCGAAACCATCCATTGGGACAGAGTCATACCCCATAGATTTGGCTGCTAACATTAATGTTTGAGCAGCCATACCGCATGAACGCATGGCTTCATCCTGCTGAACCTGCTCTTTTCCTCGATAATATTGATCAATCATTGGCAGAAGATAGTCTTGCATTTGTTTTTCTGCATTTTTCCAATAACGTTGCGGTTCTTTTTCCCATGATTTTAAATCCGCACAAAGCACAACCAACAGTGAGGCATCTGTAACTTGTGCCTGATCCCAGGCGGCAACACGTATTTTTTTTCTTAACTCAGGATCACTCACTACAACAAATCGCCAGTTTTGAATGTTATAGGCCGTAGGCGACAACACAGCCAGTGATAAAAGGTGGTTAATTTCATCATCACTCATTTTGTGTTGTGAATCATAATATTTGATCGAACGACGTGATTTTATTGCTTCAACTGTATCCATATTCATTTCCTTGCTTTGATTTTTTTGAAGTATAGATTATTATCTTTTGCTAAATAAATGATAATAGCCTTATAATTGAAAACAGTTTTGCTAATAACGCAAAGACGATGACGCGAACCTTTATACGTACCGGACGCCTGGCTAATGAATGGCAAAGGAAAATATAATGATGGTTATAATGCTTTGCGCACCAAATGTATTGCGCGTATGAAAGCGCTAAGCATTGTTCCCAAAAATACTCAACTGGGACCGTGGGTAAAGGGGGTTCCTCTTTGGGGAGAACTTAGCGCTGAACAGAAAAAGCTTGAGATACGCCGAATGGAAATCTACTCAGCGATGATCGAGAATATCGATCATCACATTGGGCGTGTTCTAAAATATCTGGAAAATACTGGAAAGAATAAAAATACTATCGTCATCTTCTTTTCAGATAACGGTGCTAAGTCAGTAGGTGTTGTACCTCTAGGGGCCCCTTGAGTTGCAGGCATATATAGTGGTGTCATATTTTGATATTTCATATTTTAATACTATTAAGGACACGAGTAACCCTGGGTGCGGATTTTTCACCCTATGGACGTTAAATATTGGTTACACTCGAATTGTGAAATTTAAATCCTGATGACCATCTAATCAAGAACGCATATGAAAATTATTGAAATTATTACCCATCCCGAGCATATCGAAACGGTAAAGAACATAGGTGATGAACAGGGAGCGATTGACCAGTGGCACGCGGGTTTGTCGGAAGGTAATGAGCGCCAAATAATGCGACTCCTTGTAGACGACAAACATAGACAGGCCATAATGGATGAACTCCAAAACCTGCTAGGAAGATATGAGACGACGCGTATTGTTGTACTGCCAGTGGAAGTGACATTACCTGTCATTGAAGCCGATGATAAAGAAGATAACAAGGAGAAAGAAAAAACGACGAGTAGTGCGACTCGAGAAGAACTTTACCATTCTATTTCTAAAAATGCTGAGTTAAACAACAACTTTCTGTTACTGGTATTTTTATCAACTATTGTTGCATCAATAGGGCTCATTGAAAATAATGTAGCCGTAGTTATTGGTGCAATGGTCATTGCTCCATTACTTGGACCCAATATAGCGTTTGCTCTGGGCGCTACTCTGGGTGACACAGAATTGATATGGTCCTCACTTAAAACCAACCTGGCTGGTATGGGCCTGGCTTTATTACTTTCACTCATTATTGGCCTGACATTACCTGTCGATCTGAGCAGTGAAGAACTTATCTCACGCACTTATGTTGGAATTGATTCTGTTGTTCTCGCCCTGGCTTCGGGCGCCGCTGCAGTATTATCATTGACTACAGGTTTATCAAGTGTTCTCGTAGGTGTCATGGTCGCAGTCGCATTGATGCCACCCACAGCCACTTTTGGTTTAATGTTAGGTTCAGGTCAAATAGACCTGGCATTTGGAGCAGCATTACTTTTAGCCGTAAATGTAGTCTGCGTGAATTTAGCTGCAAAAATTGTTTTTCTAGCGCGCGGTTTAAAACCCCGTACATGGCTTGAAAAACGCAAAGCCAAACAGTCTATTACTGCCTATATAGTCTTTTGGTTTATTTCACTTCTGGTATTATTAATTGCGATTTATTTGCGAGGCCGTGTTTGACTTTATCCACAAACAATTTATTTTTGTAGAAAAGAGGAAAATGAGACCCCACACTAAAAACAATATTTCAAGGAAAGCCTATTGATATTCCCTACAATTAAATCTAAACGACTTATTCTTGATGAAATTCGAGATGAAGACAAAGAATCAGTTTTCGAATTATTTTCTAATGAGGAAGTGACTAAATATTATGATCTCGCAGCATTTGAAAATATACAACAAGCAGAAAAATTAATCTCATTAGTTCAATCAAGGTTTAAAGATAAACTGGGGATAAGGTGGGCAATTCGAATGAAAGACGACGGCAAGCTAATTGGCACCTGTGGCTTTAATTCATGGAATGTCACATTTCGTTCAACTATAATTGGTTACGATGTTAACCGGCAGTATTGGGGTAAAGGTTATATTACGGAAGCACTTACACACATCATTAAAGCTGCGTTCGATGGAAAATTAAGTTGTGATAATATAAATCGAATTCAGGCTGATACGATACCTGGGAATATAGCATCAGAAAAAGTGCTATTGAAACTAGGATTTAGTGAGGAAGGCATACACAGGCAGTGCGCATTCTGGAAAAACGAGTATCATGATTTAAAGACATTTAGCCTGCTTCGAGACGAGCACATTTAAACCTGTAAGGGCCTAATTATAGGGCTATTAATAAATGAAGCGCTAACAATTTTTTGTTTTCATCGACTCCTTAACCCATAACTAATGAGAACACCATATAAATCTAAAAGCATCCTGTTGTTGTGAAGGCGCCGTAATAACATTAGGCGGGAAACCAGTCATAAGCGCTGTGTGTCATTGCGATAACTGTAAAAAACGGAAAAGAATAAATCTCTTACAGGGGCTTTCACTTTTTTAGTTCACGCACAGGCTGGGTACTTTAATAAGCTTAAGTCATTTCAAGAAACATGCACACCTTGACCGTTTGCTTATTTAATCGTTACTTTACTTAAATGGAGAAAAGAGTATGTTTGAAAATCCATCATTAATAACACGTATAGCAATTGGTAAAGCCATTGGGTTTTTGTTTGGGCTTATCGGTTTTATATTTTTACCATACTTTTTACCAGAAACTGACTGGTTACTTCGCTGGGGTATTTTGCTGTGGTACACCACACTTGGCGCAATCATTGGGGTATTCGGGGTCTTTACCTATCATCCAATACTAAAACTACCTTTTCCCTGGTGGTTTCGGGCGCCTTTATTGGGAGCATGGATGAACTTTGTTTTAACCTTTTTCGCTTTTGATACTATGCAGGCTATGATGATCTCTGTATTTGGCGAGAATGGTATATTAACTTCACCGTTTTGGTTTACTGCTGAAGGAGCCACTATTGGACTAATTATGGGATATTTTGCTACGAGGTTTGGAGGAGAAGGTAAAGATACGCTAGGAAAATAAAATTGATAACACCTATTAACCATACAGGTAAAATCTACGTGAATAGTTTTTGCACTCTTTTAAAGATAAAATAAATGATGAATATTAAAAATAAACTTATCTACGGGTTCAAAGAAAAATACCTACTCCCACAAAACAAAAAGTGGGTTCGAACCCTTGACTCTTTAGCCGCTATATTTTGCTTTTTAAGTGCTGCTATTGCTCTTTACTTCTTAAAAACCAATCCTGGAGGTAAACTACCGAGCGTTTCCTATATAGTTGTTTATACCTACCTAATAGCATCACTGCCCTTGAGTTATTTACTTTACAGAACTTCAGACTTAAAGAAAATAGAAAGACTTGTTCTGGTCCTATTTATACTTTCAAGCAGCATGAGTTTGTTATTATCTATCATGTCAACTTTCATAAAAACCTAAATTGGGTAATGACTGATATCTATTCAAGCCTGTTCACACCACCCAGCATTCGGAACCGCATAGTGTGATACCTAAATGCATATAAAATAATCAGAAATAGCCGAGCTGAGCTTGATTTGAATTGCCTTATTAAAAAATAAGGGGTGTATAGCAAACTCTGGGGGCCACCCCTTGAATTGAAAAAACAGATCAGTTAATCAGGTTGAATAATTAATATCATTTACAAAAACAAACGCACCAAAAAAGTGCAAGCTTCAGATATCTTATAACTACATGCACCACTTAATGACCACACAATGGTTCTCTCAGTTACCTATAATATCGCTCTATAAGCATTAGAACTTATTTTTATTAAACTATTGATTATGAGCACAAAAATTGCACTGCACTACTCAAGCCCTTAACTAAATCAGACTTTAAGCATGAATTGGACTAATAAAACACAAAAAGTCTCCCAGGCACTCATTGATGAGTTACAGCTGCCAGCAGACTTTAAGCAGATTGTTGAAACCACCTACCTACCGCTGATCGCCCATATTCTGGATAAAAAGTCCAAAAAGCCACTGCTTATAAACATTAATGGCGCACAGGGAACAGGTAAATCTACACTCACGCATTTTTTGAAGCACCTAATTGAAGCTGAGACTGAATTTTCTGTTGCTGACATCTCTCTAGATGACTTTTACTCAACCCGCGCAGACAGAGAAAAACTGGCTCAATCGCTTCACCCCCTCTTACTAACACGCGGAGTACCAGGCACACATGATGTCAAACTAATGGAGAATACGCTTTCCAGGCTTCTGGAAGGTAAATCCTGTTCGATTCCTCGCTTTAATAAAGCAATAGATGATCGTTATACTGAAGATCAATGGACGGTATGTAACAACAATACAGATATTGTTTTATTTGAAGGCTGGTGTAATCACAGCCCTGCACAAAGTGATAAAGAACTTTTAACACCTGTCAACAAACTGGAGACTACAGAAGACCCGGAAGGTATCTGGAGAAACTATGCAAATGAACAATTGAAAGGCTATCATAAAAAAATTTTTAACTATGCTGATATGTGCATTATGCTAAAGGCACCTGATTTTGAAAAAATCTTTGAATGGAGAAGTCTTCAAGAAGATAAACTGAGGAAAAACTCTAAACTGAGTGAGCAATCTCGCATCATGTCACCCTCTAAACTAAAACACTTTATTCAGCACTATGAAAGGATTACTCGACACACTCTACAACACTTACCTGACATAGCGGATATCGTGATTCCTATCGCTGCAGACCATTCGATAAAAAATATTATAAACCGATATGACACAAATTAAACACACAAAATGGTTAGTAGTTACAGACTTAGATGGTACTTTATTGAATCATCACGACTACAGCGTGAACCATGCATTACCCGCAATTAAAAAATTACAGGAACTCAACATCCCGATAATTTTCAATACCAGTAAAACCTTCAATGAAATCATATCGCTTCAAAACCAGCTTGATATTAAAGCTCCTTTTATTGTAGAAAACGGTTCTTGTATTTATTTTCCAAAATCTCTTTATACAGAATTAGTCGTTAACGAAAAAAAACGATCGCGTGATCAATATTGGGAAATTATTTTAGGAAAATCTCATCCTGATATCAGTAATATATTAAAAAATATCGACACGCCTGTTTCTTACTACCAGCTATTATCCACATGTAGCGCTAAACAGGCATCTCATTTAACTGGGCTAAACATTGTACAGGCAGAACAGGCAATTAGAAGAGATTTTAGTGAACCATTCCTGTGGAAAGCCTGTGAAAAAGATCTGGCAATATTTACAAAACAACTGGAAGAGCATGGCTTAAACACTTTACAAGGTGGTCGTTTTTTACACGTACTCGGTAATTGTGACAAAGGGATCGCCACAAATAAACTTAAAGAAATTTTACTATTACAGGAATTAACACCTGATACAGAAATTAAAACCATTATTTTAGGTGACAGTTCGAATGATGCGGCTATGCTCCAGATTGGCGATATTTCCATCATTGTAAACTCACCATCAAACCAACCGTTAGTGAAAATAGTAACCCCCTGTATTCATACAGACCATGAGGCACCTTATGGTTGGGCAAACGCTATAGAAGCAGCACTCATTAAAATCAAGGAATAAATATGAGCGATTTTTTTCAAAATGGCCGTGTAACAACACTACATAATTTATCGACTAGAACACTGGATGAAATGGAAAAAGAATTAAAGTATTTTTCAAATATTCGGCCAATGGGTTTAATACTTCCATCGCTTTATTCAGAACTTCAAAGACCCGCATTAGGAACCATTATTGAAGAATTAAAAAAAGTTGATTATTTGAATCAAATTGTTATTGGTATCGATCAGGCATCACGTGACGAGTTTAAGCATGCTATTGAGTTTTTCTCTGAGCTACCACAGCAGCATGATATTCTCTGGAATGATGGCCCAAACCTGATGGCCATTGACGAAAAACTTCGTGACAAAGGATTAGCGCCGACAGAGCGTGGTAAAGGTCGCAATGTCTGGTACTGCATGGGTTACATGCTGGCCAAACGAAATACCCAGGCTGTAGCACTACATGACTGCGATATCATAACTTACAAACGGGATATGCTTGCTCATCTACTCTATCCTGTAGCCAATCCGCAATTTAAATATCAATTTTGCAAAGGCTACTATCCTCGCATTGCCGATAATTCCATGAATGGCCGCGCATCACGTTTACTTGTTACGCCTTTAGTTCGCGCTCTTAGCCAACAGATTGGTGCACACAAATATTTAGATTTTCTTGATAGCTTCCGTTATCCGCTAGCGGGAGAATTTTCTATGCGGCATGATGCTATGGAAAGTTTAAGGATGCCAACTGACTGGGGGCTTGAAGTGGGAATCCTGATGGAAATGCGAAAAAATTATGCTACAAGTCATTTATGCCAGGTTGACATTGCTAAAAATTACGATCATAAACATCAAAATTTATCACCTCAGGATAAACAAAAAGGTTTATCAAAAATGTCCATTGAAATAAGTAAAGCCATTTTCAAGAAACTGGCCACAGATGGTATTAACTTTACCCAGGAGAGTTTAAGAACAACTAAAGCTACGTATTACAGAATTGCCCTAGATTTAATTGACAGCTATCAGAATGATGCCATATTTAATGGGTTAGATTACGATACACACGAAGAAGAAAAGATGGTAGAAATGTTCGCCGAAAATATCAAACATGCTGGTATTATTTTTCTTGACGATACCGATGAGGCACCTTTTATACCCAGCTGGAACCGCGTCTCAAGTGCTATCCCGGAGATTTTCACCCAATTACTTGATGCAGTAGAAAAAGACAGGAAAGAACTCTCATGAATTCAAGCGATCATTTATTAAATTTAAATAAACTAAAAAATCGAATTATTGATCATTCAACAAAACTTTATCCCGATATTAATCAGCAGGAGTTTTGTGATGAAATAGTAAAATTAATGGATTATGAAAATGTATTACACGATGCAAAACAACATTACAATTTGTGGTCTGAAAATGACATCGTTGCTATAACATATGGAGATAGTATAAAAAAAGATAATGAACCCCCTCTTGAAACATTATACCATTTTATACACAACCATTTAGAAAACATTACAAGTACAATTCATATTCTTCCTTTTTATCCATTTAGTTCTGATGATGGTTTTTCTGTTATCAATTACTCAGAAGTTAACCAGTCATTGGGAGACTGGAAAAACATTAATAAGATAGCTAACGATTTTTCATTGATGGCTGACTTAGTCATTAATCACTGCTCAAGTAGAAGTCTGTGGTTTGATAATTACAAACAAAGAAAACATCCTGGCGCTGATTATTTTATTGAAGTCGACCCCGAAACAGACCTAACGCAAGTTGTTAGGCCTCGAACATCTCCTCTTCTACGCAAAACGGAAACATTAGATGGCAGCAAACATGTGTGGTGCACCTTCAGTCACGATCAAATTGATCTGAATTTTAAAAATCCAAAAGTATTACTTGAGTTTGTAAAAATAATAAAAATTTATTTAGATAATGGAGTTAAGAATTTTAGATTAGATGCCGTTGCTTTTTTATGGAAAAAAATTGGGACACCCTGTATCAACCTGATTGAAACCCATGAAATTATTCGATTACTACGCCTGCTCATAGAACACAACAATCCAGAAGCAATTATTATTACCGAAACCAATATACCTAATAAAGAAAACCTCTCTTACTTTGGTAACGCAAACGAAGCACACCTGATATATAATTTCACGCTGCCACCACTTATTTTATATACCATGTTATCCGGCGATTCAGCCCTGTTGAAGCAATGGATGATGAGTATGCCTCCCGCACAAAATGGCACATCATATTTTAATTTTATTGCGACACATGATGGTATAGGTTTACGCCCTGTTGAGGGTATATTAACTGATGATACAATAGATGAAATTACAAAACTGATGCAAAAGTTTGGTGGCGGCATTTCGTGGCGAGCAATGCCTGACGGTTGCCAAAGGCCTTATGAATTGAACATCAGTCTTATTGATGCGATGAAAGGTACTTTTAAAGGTGAAGATAGTTACCAGATAAACCGCTTTATTTCTGCACACGCAATTATGCTGGCACTTGAAGGTATACCAGCCTTTTATATTCATAGTTTATTTGCGACTCATAACGATTACCATAAAATGGATCGTTCATCGAATAAACGTGCTATTAATCGACACAATTGGGATTATGATCAATTAACAGATTTACTCAAATCGAAAGACACAGTTCATCATAAAGTATTTACAAAACTCAAGGAAATTATTCGAATAAGAAAAGAACAGAAAGCTTTTCACCCCAATGCAACTCAGTTCACTTTACACTTTGAACAATCTTTATTTGCATTCTGGCGACAAAGCCAGGATCGATCACAGAGCATATTCTGCATTTATAATGTAACTGACAGCACACAGACGTTTGCTTTATCTGATGTAAATCTTATTGAATTAGATAGTTGGAGAGACCTTATAACCGGACATAAATATAAAGACCCACGTGAGAATATCATTTTAGAGCCATATGATTTTGTATGGATAAGTAATAAGTAGCATGTTGTTTTAAATGATAACTTCTGTTCATCTTCTCACGAATCAGCATATTAATTAACATTGAGACAGAGCGCCATAAAGCCCTATCTTTTCCTGACAGACTAATTTGACTGTAATATCCTGCATATTTTTCTGCATTAATCCCTTATTATTAAAAGCATCAATAAATTTACCATTTCTCATTATACTTTTTATTTTATTTGCTATACCTCCAGCTATATACAAATGAGAAACTGGATAATAATGCAACAGGATATTACCGGCCGCAGAACCATAAATATTAATAAATATATCAACTGTTTTTTTGCATAGTTGACAGTTATTATTTATTGCATTATCTGTTATCACTTTAGCGGGATCATGTACAGATAATTGTTCCCGTATGGTCTTTTTTTCTTGCATTTTACCTACTGTTTTAAGGTAGTGATAAATCGTTGAAATCCCCCGGCCGGATAGTAAACTCTCTAGACTTACGAATCCCTGAGTTTGCCATAACCAGTTTAATATATCTGACTGTTGGCGGTTTTGAGGAGAAAAACTTACGTGACCCGCCTCACCTGGATAAGCGATATAACTCCCCTGCTGCTCAACAAGTTGACAGGCGCCTAACCCGGTACCTGCTCCGATAATGACGGCATTATTTTTAATTGCAGCCATACCTTCTTTAGACCCTTGCTGCAGTATAATAAAATCTTTGTCTTCTAACTTAGGTATCCCATAGGCAATCGCTACAAAATCATTGATTAGTTTAATATTTTGTATTGAAAATTTATTTTTTAAATCTGATTCTGAAATTACCCAGGGTAGATTGGTGACAGAAACCACACCCGATATAACGGGACCCGCAATAGCAAAACAGGCCGATCCGATTGCTTCATTAATTCCAGTATCAACAAGGAACTTTTCTAATACATGATCGAATGAAGAATAATCTGCACTAAAATATTCAGCTTCAGAAAGAATAGCCTGACGACTCCCTGTGGATTCTGCACAAACAAGTCGAGTATTTGTACCACCAATATCACCTGCGAGTAAATACATGTTGCTACAACACTTTATTTTTCATTGGTTATTTTTCATTGGTCTTCGATCTTTATAGTAATTTATCAAACCATTAGTGGAGCTATCATGAGACCTAACAATTTCATTATCATTTAATTCATGCAAAATGCTATTTGCCAGTTGCTTTCCAAGCTCAACACCCCACTG
>Ga0316205_10004726_pt1 | contig 11717 bp, 9 predicted proteins | sample 3monthpyrite_MG_FD_204941 | JGI IMG/M metagenome (GOLD analysis project Ga0316205, IMG submission 204941) | Microbial mat bacterial communities from mineral coupon in-situ incubated in ocean water Damariscotta River, Maine, United States -... | ecosystem: Environmental > Aquatic > Marine >... | reverse complement strand
TGGGTGTGTACGGGATTATTGTTGCAGGTTGGGCTTCAAATTCCAAATATGCATTTTTGGGAGCAATGCGTTCTGCAGCGCAGATTGTGGCTTATGAAATAGCAATGGGTTTTGCGCTCGTTGGTGTATTGATGGCTGCGCATAGTATAAACCTGCATGAGATAGTCATGCAGCAATCAGGCGGAATCTGGCGCTGGTTCTGGTTACCACTATTTCCATTGTTTATTGTTTATTTTATTTCCGGTGTTGCTGAAACTAACCGTGCCCCTTTTGATGTAGCAGAAGGAGAGTCGGAAATTGTTGCAGGCTTCCATGTTGAATATTCCGGTATGACATTTGCGGTTTTCTTCCTTGCTGAATATGCCAACATTATTCTGGTTTCATTGTTAACTGCACTCATGTTTATGGGTGGATGGTTGTCACCTTTTCAAGGTATTCCCTGGCTGGAGACAACGTTCCTGGCGGCACCCAGTATTTTCTGGTTTCTGGGCAAAACAGCATTTTTTGCATTCCTGTTCCTGTGGTTCAGGGCAACCTTTCCTCGCTATCGGTATGATCAGATCATGCGTTTGGGGTGGAAGGTATTTATTCCGATTACCATCGTATGGATTCTGGTGTTGGGTGTGATGATAGTTGCCAAAGTCGGCCCCTGGTTTTCCTGAGTGAGCGTCTAGATATGAAAGCATTGAAACAATATATTTCCAGCTTGCTATTGCTTGAATTACTAAAAGGTATGATGGTTACCGGGCGTTATATGTTCTCGCGTAAAATAACCATTCAGTACCCGGAACAGAAAACGCCCATGTCGCCAAGGTTTAGAGGGTTACATGCCCAGCGACGTTATCCGAATGGAGAAGAACGCTGTATAGCATGCAAATTGTGTGAGGCCGTTTGTCCTGCTGTTGCGATTACAATTGATGTTGTTGAACGTGATGATGGTTCACGCCGTACATCACGTTATGACATAGACTTATTTAAATGCATTTTCTGCGGCTTTTGTGAAGAGGCTTGTCCTGTAGATGCCATTGTTGAAACACGTCATTTTGAATATCACTTTGAAAATAAAGGTGAGCAGATTATGACCAAGGATAAATTACTCGCAACCGGTGATCGATTTGAAACCCAGATCGCCGCTGACCGTGCGGCCGATGCGGCTTATCGATGAGAAACCAGGGGCGACCAGAATTATGAGTTTTGAAAAAATATTATTTTATGTTTTTGCCACGATATTAGTGCTGGCTGCGCTCAGGGTAATTACTGCACGTAATCCGGTACATTCTGCGTTGTTTCTTGTTCTTGCATTCTTTTCAAGTGCCGCATTATGGATCTTGTTACAAGCCGAGTTTCTTGCAATTACATTAGTGCTGGTTTATGTGGGTGCGGTCATGGTGCTGTTCCTGTTTGTTGTCATGATGCTGAATATTAATCTGGATGTATTGCGAGAAGGTTTTATTAAATATCTACCCGTAGGTATTGCTGTTGCAGTTATCAGTGCCATCGAGATGGGAATAGTCATTACAGGTGCATTTGGTCTGGATAAAATAGCTGCTCCTGCGAAAAAAGCAGCGGACTATAAAAATACAGAAGCAATAGCCAATGTACTTTACACGGAATATCTTTTTGCGTTTGAAGTCGCGGCAGTTTTATTGCTGGTAGCGATTGTTGCTGCGATAGCATTAACAATGCGTAAACGACCCGATACGCTTTATCAGAACCCTTCTGAACAGGTCAGTGTCAAAAAAGCTGATCGTTTGCGTGTCGTGAAAATGAAGACAGAGGAGAAGCAGTCATGATTGCACTGTCAGATTACCTGATACTCAGCGCGATTCTGTTTTGTCTGTCGTTAGCAGGCATTTTTCTTAACCGTAAAAATGTGATTATTTTGTTGATGTCTATTGAGTTGATGTTGTTATCAGTCAATATAAACTTTGTCGCATTTTCAGCCTATCTGAACGATATCGCAGGTCAGGTATTTGTTTTCTTTATACTCACCGTTGCAGCAGCAGAAGCCGCAATCGGGCTGGCTATTCTTGTTGTTCTGTATCGTAGTAAACAATCCATTAATGTTGATGACTTGGATTCGATGAAGGGTTAATGACGTGACTGACAATATGCAAAATATTTATCTCGCCATTCCATTGGCTCCATTGTTCGGGGCGATAATCGCGGGATTATTCGGCAAAAAAATTGGCCGAAGTGCCTCTCACTTAGTAACCATTGCCGGTGTTGCGATAGCCTTTATTCTGTCTTTGATTGTGTTTAACCATATCGTTCTGGATGGTGCGCCCACTTATAATGAGTCGGTTTATACCTGGATGATTAGTAATGGCATTCATTTTGAAGTCGGGTTTCTGATTGATAAATTAACGGCAGTGATGCTGATTGTGGTGACTTTCGTGTCATTAATGGTACATATTTACACCATTGGTTACATGAAGGATGATCCAGGCTATCAGCGTTTCTTCAGTTATATCGCTTTATTTACATTCTCGATGTTAATGCTGGTTATGTCGAATAACTTTATGCAGTTATTCTTTGGTTGGGAAGCAGTCGGACTAGTTTCTTACCTGTTGATTGGTTTTTGGTATACACGCCCAACGGCTATTTATGCCAACCTGAAAGCATTTTTGGTTAATCGTGTCGGTGACTTTGGTTTCCTGTTAGGTATTGCTGCCGTATTGTATTTCACAAACAGCCTGGATTATGCAAAGGTTTTTGAAGTTGCACCCTCACTGAGTGGCAAGACGATAGAAATCATTGATGGTCAGGCATGGTCCGCTATGACGGTCATATGTATCTTGTTGTTTATCGGAGCAATGGGTAAATCTGCTCAGGTTCCTTTACATGTATGGTTACCCGATTCAATGGAAGGCCCGACGCCTATTTCGGCTTTGATTCATGCAGCGACCATGGTTACCGCAGGTATCTTCATGGTTGCACGAATGTCACCTCTGTTTGAGTTATCAGAGACAGCATTGAGCTTTGTGCTGGTGATTGGCTCTATTACAGCATTGTTTATGGGCTTTCTGGGTATTATCCAGAATGATATTAAACGTGTTGTTGCGTATTCGACCCTGTCACAACTGGGTTATATGACGGTAGCTCTGGGTGTGTCAGCATACAGCGCTGCAATCTTCCATCTGATGACACATGCGTTCTTTAAAGCATTATTGTTCCTCGGTGCAGGTTCTGTAATTATCGCGATGCATCATGAGCAGGATATGCGCAAGATGGGCGGGCTTAAAAAATACATGCCTATAACTTACTGGACGGCACTGATTGGTTCATTAGCGCTGATAGGTTTTCCAGGGTTCTCAGGCTTCTTTTCAAAAGATGCGATTATTGAAGCCGTTGGGCATTCACATATTGCGGGCTCCAGTTTCGCTTATTTTTCTGTCGTGACAGGAGTTTTTATCACGGCATTATACAGTTTCAGAATGTTCTTCATGGTGTTTCATGGCAAGGAAAGAATGGATGAACATACACGTGAGCATTTGCATGAGACACCTCCCGTAGTTACCTTGCCTCTGATCTTGCTTGCGATTCCATCCGTGTTCGCAGGTTTCTTTGCGATAGGTCCAATGTTGTTTGGCGATTATTTTGCACAGGCAATTACAGTGTTACCGGGGCATGATGTTCTGGCAGAAATTGGCAAGGGGTATCATGGTGCAGGAGCTTTTGTTCTTCATGGAATAATGCAGCCTCCATTCTGGTTAGCAATGGCGGGTCTTGCAAGTGCATGGTTCTTTACACTCAAACGACCGGATCTTGCAGATAAGATTCATACGCGTTTCTCACCGGTAGTTAAGATTCTGGAAAACAAATACGGCTTTGATCGCTTCAACGAAATATTTTTTGCGGGTGGTAGCCGTATGTTAGGACGCTTATTCTGGCGCTTTGGCGACATGAAACTGATTGATGGTCTGATTGTGAATGGCTCAGCTAAATCGATAGGCTGGTTCTCTACCATTCTTCGTCATATACAGACAGGCTATTTGTATCATTATGCTTTTGTGATGATTATCGGCATGTTGTTATTACTAACCTGGGTCGTATTTCGCTAAGGCGCGATAGAGGAAAGATAGATGTTATTTGATTTACCCATATTGAGTACCCTGATCTGGACACCGATAATAGGCGGTGTAGTAGTACTCGTTGCTGGCGAAAAATATTCGCGTGTTCTGTCTTTGCTGGTCGCCGTATTAACATTTCTGTGCAGCATTCCATTGTACACAAACTTTGATACAACCACTGCTGCTATGCAGTTTGGTGAGATTCATACCTGGGTACCTGCTTTCAATATAAATTACCAGCTCGGGGTTGACGGCATTTCAATGCCGTTGATTATTTTGACAGCATTTATCACAATTCTGGTGGTGCTATCTGCATGGGAAGTAATCCAGAAAAAACCACACATGTACATGGCGGCATTCCTGATCATGGAAGGCATTATGATAGGTGTCTTCTCAGCATTGGACGCGATTCTGTTCTATGTGTTCTGGGAAGCGATGTTGATACCTATGTTCCTGATTATTGGTATCTGGGGTGGTCCTAACAGGGTGTATGCCACCATCAAGTTCTTTTTGTATACCTTCCTGGGCTCGGTTCTGATGCTGATTGCGCTGATCTACATGTCAGTGCAGGCTGACGGGGATTTCTCAATATTGGGTTTCCATAACCTGCAGCTGAGTATGAAAGAACAAATGTATATTTTTGTCGCATTTCTGCTGGCTTTTGCAGTTAAAGTACCTATGTGGCCGGTGCATACATGGTTACCAGATGCGCATGTGGAAGCACCTACCGGGGGGTCTGTCATTCTGGCGGCTATCATGCTCAAGATTGGTGGCTACGGCTTCCTGCGCTTTAGTCTGCCTATCGCTCCCGATGCAAGTGGAGAAATGTACTGGTTTATGGTCGCGATGTCACTGATCGCTGTTGTTTACATCGGTTTTGTCGCACTTGCTCAGCAAGATATGAAGAAACTGATTGCGTATTCATCAATTGCTCATATGGGCTTTGTTACACTGGGTTTCTTCCTTGTCTTTGGCATTATGAATAATACCGGAAGCTGGCGTGATGCAGCTTTGGGTATGGAAGGCGGAATGGTGCAGATGATTTCACACGGATTTATTTCTGCTGCTATGTTCCTGTCGGTGGGTGTGTTGTATGACCGTATGCACAGTCGTCAAATTAATGATTATGGCGGGGTAGCGAATACTATGCCCGTATTTGCAGGCTTCATGGTATTTTTTGCTATGGCGAATGCAGGCTTACCCGGTACTTCAGGTTTTGTAGGTGAGTTTATGGTTATCCTGAATGCATTCAAGGCTAACTTCTGGATTGCATTTCTTGCTGCTACCACCTTGATTCTGGGTGCAGCCTATACCTTATGGATGGTCAAACGGGTCGTCTTTGGTGAAGTGGCAAATGATAATGTTGCCAAACTGGAAGACATTAATAAACGTGAATTCCTGATTATGGGGCTACTTGCAAGTGCGGTACTGTTCTTTGGACTTTACCCTGCACCCATAACGGAAGTCTTGCATACGACTATTGAACATTTGTTACACCAGGTGTCTCTTTCAAAGCTATAGAAATACGGTCACATTGAGTGATCTGAGGTTTAACTTATTATGACAATTGAAATGCCCAATCTAGGTCTGGCCTTACCTGAGATTTTCTTGCTCAGTATGACCTGTGTGGTACTGGTAATAGACCTGTTCCTGAATGAGAAAAACAGAGTGATTACCTACCTGCTGGCACAACTGACTTTGTTAGGCACAGTTATGGTGACATATAGTCAGATCAGTCATGGCACAGTCATTGGTTTCAGTGGTGCATTTATTCGGGATTCCATGGGCGACATATTGAAGATATTTATCTATGTTGTTACTGCAACCGTTTTTCTGTACTCACGTGATTACCTGCGTGTTCGCAAACAATTCAAGGGCGAATTTTATGTGTTAGGGTTGTTTGGTGTGCTGGGTATGATGATTATGGTATCTGCACATAGCTTTTTGACTCTGTATGTGGGACTGGAGCTGCTGTCATTATGTTTATATGCAATGGTTGCCCTGAATCGTGATTCCGAAGTATCTACCGAAGCGGCAATGAAGTACTTTGTTCTGGGTGCGATTGCCTCTGGCATGTTGCTGTATGGAATGTCGATGGTCTATGGAGCAACAACATCATTAGATTTGAGTGTAATCAGTAAAGCAGTAGCAACTATTTATAGTGGTAGTGGTACTGAAAATAAACTGGTGCTTAGCTTTGGTCTGGTCTTTATCATTGTAGGTCTCGCATTTAAACTGGGTGCGGTACCGTTTCACATGTGGGTACCAGATATTTATCAGGGTGCACAAACACCTACAACCTTATATCTGGGTTCAGCACCCAAGATAGCTGCATTTGCAATGGTGATGCGTTTACTGGTTGATGGGCTGGAGTCGATTCAGGCCGATTGGCAACAAATGTTAATTATTCTGGCAGTATTGTCACTTGCGATTGGTAACATTGTTGCTATTGCTCAAACCAATCTTAAAAGAATGCTCGCATATTCAACAATATCTCATGTGGGCTTTTTGCTTCTGGGTTTCATAGCTGGAACAGAAGATGGCTATTCATCATCCATGTTCTATGTTCTGATTTACTCCCTGATGTCACTGGGTGCGTTTGGTATGATTATCTTGCTAAGTCGTTCGGGGTTTGAATCGGATAATCTGTCTGATTTAAAAGGACTGAATGAAAGAAGTCCATGGTATGCGTTCATGATGTTATTGCTGATGTTCTCTATGGCAGGAGTCCCGCCGACTGTTGGCTTCTTTGCCAAGTTATGGGTACTGGAAGCAGTGCTGAATGTTGATCTCGCGTGGTTAGCTGCAGTTGCGGTTCTGTTCTCGGTTATTGGTGCATTTTATTATATTCGTATTATTAAAATCATGTACTTTGATAAAATCGAAGGTGAGTCGCATCCTATACAGGCAGATTTCGATATGCGTGTCGTGATTAGTACCAATGCACTGTTAATGCTGGTGCTGGGTTTATTTCCGGAGTCTCTCATGTCGATATGCGAGAAAGTTATTAGCTGATTGCTGTCGTGCCAGATGATTCAACTTACAGCCTGTTACTATTATTGATAGCATTTTTCGCTGCAAATATTGTCTGGTTTAGTGAGCGATTCCTGTTTTTGTTTCCTGTGACGGGTAACGTAAAACCATTTAGATATCGTTTCATTGAATGGCTGTTGTTATATCTGCTGGTTGGCGCACTTGCCTACGGTCTTGAGCACAGATTTTCCGGCCAAAACCATACTCAAAGCTGGGAATTTTATGTAACAACATTTTGTTTGTTTATAATTTTTTCCCTCCCTGGTTTTCTTTATCATACCCAGCTTAAAAAAATCTTGTCCAGACGCCGTTAATATTTTTGATTTTCACTGATATCTCTTCGTTCACAAATAACCTGAGAAGCCCTAAAGATGACTTGTGCAGCACTGCATTTTGCAATATGGTAGGACATCTGGGAATAATCATAAAACAAGATAACCCTTACTATATTTGAATATGCAACTACGACAAAAACTGTTTATCGTTCTGGGCCTAATGGCAATTGTGCCATTATTGTTTCTGCTGTTCGGTGTTGTTGGGCATATTGAAAATGACCTTGAAGAAAGTACTGGTCGGGAAATACACAAAAGCCTGAGTAAACTTGCACAGGAAATTTCCACATTAATGGATAATCAAAAGGCGATTGTTCAAGGCCTGGCAAAGGTACCCGTTGTTCGTGAATTTGCACAGACAGCCTTCCTTAAAGAGAAGTCATCATATGAGCAGCGAGCGCTTGATTTAATGGCATTCTTTTTGAATTATCAATCAACGGTGCCGAGTATTCAGGCTATTCGTTTTACAGATATGAAGGGTAAAACGCTGATTAAAATCAAGGAAGGCCGCCTGATTCCTAATAAGAAAAAATCATCAGATGGCAGTTCATTTGTAGAAGATATTGCCTATAAACCCTTTTTTAAATGGGCACTTAAAACAGACGAAGATATTTCGATTTCCAATTTCGAACGGGGCAAGGTTTCCGGAGAAGTTGATTTCTGTCCAGCCATGGTGCGATACAGCGTTCCTATTCGTGATGAGTTAGAGACTTCATATGGCATGTTGATTGTTAATATGTGGGGTCGTCGTGTTGATAATGCCGTACAGGCAGCATTGGGTGGTTATCCTGGTAAGGCCTATATTGTAGAACTTAATCATGACGAGGAACGTGATGGTATATATTTATATCATGATGATGCATCCAAACGTTTTGCAAATCAGGTAGGAACGAAATACAGATTATCAACTGAAATTGGGGCAGATTTGTGGTCAACTATAAAACAGGGTGATCAGGTGGGAATGGTTTCACCTGATACCAGCCGTTTACTGTATTACTATAAATTTTCTCCATATCAGGACAGGGACACCAAGTGGTTACTGATTATCGAAATGGCCCGAGACACTATTCTTCAACCCATCTCCGGCTTGCGTAACTGGATTGTGTACCTGATATTACTGGTTGTTGTTGTTAGCCTGTTTATTGCTAAGTTTGTTGCATCACGTCTGGCTCACCCGGTTCATAATCTTGCAAAGATAATTACCCGCTTTGCAGATGGTGACAGGCATGCACAATACGACGATGACAGGAGTGATGAAATTGGTCTGGCAGGTAAGGCATTTAATTATTTAACCAAACGTCTGGAGCGTGAACAGAAACAACGCATTAAAGCAGAAATGTCTGCCAGGCAGTCTGAACGTCTTGCTGCTGTTGGACAGATGGCAGCGGGTATAGGCCATGAAATTAACAACCCGTTGATGAATATAATGTCTTTGGCATCACTGGTTGATCAGAATATTCCTGATTCAGATAAACAGATAAAGGATGATCTGACTGCATTACAAAATGAAGGCCGACGTTGTGCAAGAATTGTGCAGGGAGTGCTGAATTTTGCGAGGGAGAATAAGCCAAAGTTTGAGCGATTTAATTTCTCACAGTTAATGGAAGAAACCGCAGCTGTATTTGAACATCGATTAAGAACTTCCAATATTGAATTAATTGTCGAAGTTGATGATCCATTACTGTTATGTGGTGATGCAGACCAGCTTCAGCAAGTGATGGTTAATGTGGTTGTGAATGCAATTCATGCATCTGGCTCCGGATCACGAATTATTTTACGTGCATACGAAGAGGAGCAAGAGATCATTGCTGAGGTGATAGATAATGGTGATGGAATCACTGAAGAAAATATAGCGCGTGCGTTTAGTCCGTTTTATACAACCAAGCCTGAGGGCTCTGGTACTGGCCTGGGTCTGTCTGTCAGTTATGGAATTATCAAGAAGCATAACGGGTCAATTATCCTTGAAAACAGGCCTGAGGGCGGAGTTAAGGTTGAGATTAGATTACCAAAAAGTTTAAATATGCCTGAAGAAAACAAGAATGCACCTGAGGTGATTAATGAAGAAGGATGATCTGAAAATAATATTTGTTGATGATGACTCGGTAACATGTTCTATCATGCAACGAAATTGTGAGCAGACGAATTATAGCTGTCAGGTGTTTCAATCTCCTGTCAAATGCCTCGAAGAGTTTGAAAAAAACGGCGCTGACTTGCTAGTGACAGATCTTAGAATGCCTGAGATGAGTGGGTTTGATTTACTTACTCGTGTACGTGAAATAGATAGCGACCTGCCTGTTCTGGTTATGACGGGTTATTCATCAGTAGAGAATGCTGTTGAAGCCATGAAGCTGGGCGCTACAGATTTTATAAAGAAACCCTTTGACTTCGAAGAGTTGAAATTAATAATTGATCGTAACTTGATATCCTTCCGCCTGAAGGAAGAAAATCAGTTATTGAAGCGACGTCTGCAGCCCAGCCGAAATAGGTTTGGTATGATAGGTGATACGCCAATAATGAAAAGTTTATTCGCAACCGTTGATAAGGTTGCATCTGTTAGTTGTAATGTCATTATTACAGGTGATTCAGGGACAGGTAAGGAGCTGGTGGCAAGAGCTTTACATGACTACAGCCCACGAAAGGATAAATCGTTTGTTGTAATCGATTGTGGCGCACTGACGGAAACATTGTTGGAAAGTGAGCTTTTCGGTCATGAAAAAGGTGCCTTTACCGGTGCAAGCCAGCGCAAACGAGGTTTGATGGAACAGGCGAGTGGAGGCTCGTTGTTTCTGGATGAGATTTGTAATATCAGTGATTCAATGCAAATGAAACTGATGCGTGCAATTGAAAGCCAGACTATTACACGTGTGGGTAGCACTACATCAGTACCGATAGATTTACGTATTATTGCTGCAAGCAACCGTGATCTTGAGGCAATGGTAAAGATGGGTGAGTTCAGGCATGACTTTTATCATCGACTCAATGTTGTAAATATTCATGTACCCTCGTTAAACGAGAGGCGTGAAGATATTCCTTCCCTGGTGGAATATTTTGTAAAAGAGTTTGCAGAGCGCTACAAGCGACAGGTAAAAGGCTTTGATAGTGTATCTATGCAGAATCTGTTTAATGCCGAGTGGGCAGGTAATATTCGTGAGCTTAGTAATATCGTCGAACGTTGCGTGATTCTTTCCGAAGCACCTATCCTGACATGGCCCGAAAAAACATCAGCAAAAGATGATGGCACTGTACAGTTAGGTATACAGTTTCCGGAAAATGATTTCCCGTCACTGGAAACAGTGGAGAGGGAATATATTGAGCACGTATTGGAATTATCCGACGGAAAGAAAACACAGGCAGCTAATATTCTAGGTATAGATAAAACCACTTTGTGGCGCAAGTTGCGAAAATTTAATGATGAATAATGCTGAAAACTTTAACTAAAATACTGAGGAATATATTTTAATTTCCTCTGTCTGAATTATTCTATATGCAGAATTACTAATCTAGATTTGAATGGCTTTAGTACTAATGGTGTATATTGCAATATTTGATATATATATCACTGCATCACGCAATATATTTAAAGGTATTTAATTAAAGTCTAATATTATTCTATACGTTAAATATATGAAATGTAACGATTATAAAAAAGCTTGCAAACATGGAACAGTCTTTGCTATTTATACATCTGTAAGTTTAAAAAAGTTTAAAAAAATTATATCCTGCTAGGAGGAGTTATACATGAAGAAATTAACAGCTATTGCTGCAGCAGCAGTAATTAGTACAGCCCTTGTTGGTTGCGGTGGTGGTCAAGAACTGAAGCCGGCTCAAAATGGTTATTTCCAACAAAAAGTTGTTTACCATGTAAACAATCTGCAAACTGCTTTTGGTGCGTTACGTAATGTAAAAAACCACCTGAATGCATTAGGTGACAAAAATACAGAAATCATTGTTGTAACACATTCAAGTGGTGCATTCGCAATGGTTGATGGCTCACATGATAAGAAAGGTCACACTTTCGATGCAACGATCCAGAAACTTGCTAATCGTGGTGTTAAGTTCACAATTTGTGCAAACACAATTCGCGGTAAAAAAATCAACAAAAATAAAATCAACCTGAATGCGAAGATCATTCCATCAGGTGTTGCTGAAGTTGCTCATTTGCAGCAGAAAGGCTACCTGTACGTTAAACCTTAATCCGGTTTAATAAAACAGTAAGAACGGGTGCTTCGGCACCCGTTTTTTTTTGGCCATGGATGGCCTTATGCCGCGGGCGCACGGA
>Ga0316205_10004725_pt1 | contig 11718 bp, 9 predicted proteins | sample 3monthpyrite_MG_FD_204941 | JGI IMG/M metagenome (GOLD analysis project Ga0316205, IMG submission 204941) | Microbial mat bacterial communities from mineral coupon in-situ incubated in ocean water Damariscotta River, Maine, United States -... | ecosystem: Environmental > Aquatic > Marine >... | reverse complement strand
ACCATAACTTACCGTGAGTATGGTTTTATCTCTCAGATAAGAAGCATTAACCGATTTTTCTATTCTCTGTTCGGTGTAGGCACTTGCAGTAGTTACCACATCGATTGATGCGCTACTCACGTTATCAACATAATAATTAGCCGCGATTGAAACGGTATCTTTAATCGATTTTCTGACCAGTATTGAGGGTCCGTCTATCACCACTCCGCCACCGTCAAATCTATGGTATAGAACGTCGGCTCGATCTTCTGGTAACACTGCAGCATTAGCTGTTTTAATAACAGCCAGTGAGACAGAAATAAAAAGCAGACACTGAATAAAATACGCCAGTCTGTTAATTACAACCACAACCACCTCCGGCGCTTCCTTCTGCCCCTCGTGCACTTTCTCTCGCCTGGCGAACGTGATGCAGGTAACTATCCGCTACAGGGTCCCGCCCAAAAAAGGTAATAGGATCAGCAAGATTTTGCCTCTCATAGGGTTTTACCCACGGTTCAATACTGGAACAAGCGGATAAAAACAAAATAACAGAAAGAATGCCTAACGTCGCAAGCTTTGGCGATGCAGTCATCTTACTCTCTCAAAAGGGTTTTTATTTGTTTACGGTAGTCATCTTCATAACCGGACTTATAGCCTTCATGCAAATATCTAACGTTTCCATCTTTGTCAATTATTACGGTGCTAGGCATCGCTTGTACGCCATACTGGCTACTTACATCACCTTTAGGATCGTAAAGAACCGGGAAAGTAACCGGTGTATCTTTTAAATAGTTAATTGCTTTGCTGGACTTAGCATCCAGATTAACCCCGAGAACTGAAAATCCAAGGCTTTTGTATTTATTATGTATTTCGTCCAAAATGGGCATTTCCTGGCGGCAAGGACCACACCAGCTTGCCCAAAAATTAAGTAATATTACCTGACCTCGTAAGTCGGACAAACGGACATTTTTCCCATCTCGACTTTTCAAAGTAAAATCGGGCGCGGCAGTTTTGGCATTAGACACACCATGAGAAAAAGCTAAACCACAGATCATTATGATCAAACCGAATTTTGCTAACAATTTCATAATTGAGATTCCTAATTCATAAAATGAATGATTTTAGATTATAAACATTTATTAAAAATAAATTGTGATGCTGGTAGAAATTTCGAGATCACTGGCTGTTTTTGCTGTACCAAGTAATTCAATATCATACAAATGGTCTTTAAGGGTGAGGTGCACCGCTAACCAGTCAGTAAAAAGCACTCTATATCCACCGCCTACGGTAATGGTTGAACGTTGTTCGCCGGCAAAATCCGTACTACCTAGTGCGGTAATTAGATAAAGAGAACTGGTAAATGCAAGCTCTTCACCAATAAAACCTTCTCCTGGCAACAGGTTAAACCCCAAACCAAGATTAAACTGAGAGTATTCTCGTTGTTCATCGGTTAACAATACAACATTTCCGTTAAGACGTTCAAAGCTGGAAAATCCTGCCGTCGCTTGCGCGTAAGTGGCTTCGATAAAAAAATCTTCAGTCACATGATAAGCAACCCTCGCCCCGACCAATTCATTGGTGCCAAAATCTTCAATACTGATCAACCCGTAATAGGCGCCAAGCTCCCAGTTTTCTGTGTCGATCGCTTCTCTTTCTACATCTCGGCGTTCAACTTTGGGGTCAAAAATACTACCTAACTCATCGGGCTTTTTTTGCTCTTCACTATTTTCAGCCGCCCACACTGGAGCAACCATTAAGCTAGAAAGCAAAATTGCCATAAAGCCGGTCGTTATTCTTAGAAAAATACGCTGAATCCTAGTTTCCATTCTTCCACTTCGTCGTTGTCGTTTCTGCTGGTTAAAATTGTGTACCTGGTGTATTCCATTCTGATAAAAAATTGTCTGGATACATAGGCTTTAACCCCCAATCCTACATTAACTATTTCATCAGTTCTATCTTGCGTTTGAATTAGGGTGGTAAAAGGTCGGGTTTGTATAATTCCCCCACCAAGCTTAAAAAAGGGCGATACTCGCCACTCAGGAAATGGCTGGTGAAGCAAACTGATAGTGGCAAATCGGATATCAGCCACATTGCCTAAAGCTTGCGAAATTGATATTTCGGTGCTCAAATTTTGGGTGAAATTCCAACCACTATATATCGCCAAACTAGTGGCTCCACCAAAATCACCCCCTAGTACGCCCGCTTCCCATTCACGCTCGGTGAAATCTTGCTGTAGGAAGTTGCCCGCATCGAATAGCTGCTCATCACCTGAAATTGTTTTTTGCATGGCATCTTCATGGGCCCAACCTTCATGCCCTTTAGAGGAGCGCACTTTAAACCACTGAGTTTTCTTTTTGATCAACAAAAGCGATTGCCCTTTTTCCACAATATGAAAAACGGGGTAACCTCGACCAGGACCAGTGTGAAATTCGATAAAAGGCTCAGCGACTTTAACTGTTTGGTATTCATCTTCCTCATCCGCTAGAACGCTGAGCGGTAGAAAAGAGATCAACAATAAATAAACCAGTGAGGCCTTTATAATAAGTCTAATACTTTGCAAGTTTGTTATTATTCCCTAATGACACTAGTTTACCTAGATTAGTTTTGTGGTACGTCAAACGGATTATTATAGTATTGAGCACCAATGTCCAACCATTCTGATAGTAACTTCAATTCTGCTTCACTCAATCGACCGGAATGAGTCCCGCCTGCTGCAAAAAGATTAAAAAACCGACCACTATTATTGGCGGCGGAACTATTCATGCTTGGTGCCACGGGCACGGTTTGCATTACGGGGATAGGATCACCGTTAGGGTCAAGTATCAAATTTCCGTCTTCATCAACTTCAAAAACGGGATTGCCATTGGCATCAAAAACGGGAACCAATTGATCAATTAGAGCACCGTTTACGACTTCTACCGCGTTGTCACCAAACATCAATTCACGGTATGAAACCAGATGCTCAGGTTCGTCAGCCGAAACATCACCCACTAACACCAATTGTGCTGACGGTACCTGAGCAACGCCCATATCATCCGTTCCATTGTGGCATACAACGCAGGTATTATCTGTGACTAAGTTACCCATAGCATCAAATATTTGTCTTGAAACATCCCAAATTGGTTGAATTTCGTCAACATAGTTGATTGAAATACGACACTGAGCGATCCAATTAGTCTGGCATCCTGCCGTGGTCGGTGCAGGCGATTGCAGATCGGAATAATTATAATTTATGTCCTGATTAGGAACACTTATCGCTGGGTCAGTCCAATAATCCGTATAATTAATATTCACCGATAAAGGCTGGAAACCATTGATTCGATTATTGACCTCTGCCATTGTTTCCCCCAAATCAGCAAAAAGCGCTGAGTTTGTGTTGGGAAATGGCACACCGGTTGCTGGTGCCCCTAAGTTAGGTGATGCTGGTTCGGCGTCATAACGACCGTGAGGCATCTCACTACTGCTGGCATGACAACCATGGCAGCTCTTAATTTCGCCAGCTTTGACAGTCAGCCAATTCTGATGTCTTTCCGTTATTCGTCGACCATTTGCATCTAAAACACTCAACGCAAAAGCGACATTTGCAGGCACTTTAAACATCGCTGAACCGTCTGGCTCGACAACCGCATATCCTAAAATGTCTTTCATCAATTGTGCCTGGTTTCGGCCAAAAGCCGTATTGTTTAACTCAACTAACTCTTCATCCGGTAGCGAAACCGCTTTGACGACTCGAATAAATCTCGCAGGTCTGTTTGCAGCGGTCGCTTGCAGTGGATCCGCCATTGCACTAATGCCGAGAGGGCTTAAATCAATTCCATCGAAATCATAGACACTTTCGATGTGCACAACACCCACATTTTCACTAACAAGATTAGTATCTGCTGTAGGTTCACTGTCTGGTATCACCACCCCTAAATCACGCGGTGACATAGCAACTACTTCATGAATAACCATTCCTTCAACACCCACCACAATCGGTATTTGGGTTCCTTCCGCAGGGTCAAAACTCCAAATACCATAAAGCGGGGGTGCTTCTTCTGAATCCGCTAAATCAATCGCTTCCTGAGTACAAGGCACAATAATAGGATTATCTAGCGCATCAACATCATTGAGTCTGCATGGCGTCCAACTTATTAAGAATCTGCCAGAGCCATCAAACAGTGGATAAACATTGGCAAATCGTCCGCCAATCGATGGTTCGTCATCGGTTCTGACGTTAAAAGGTGTAGCACTCACTTGAGCGGGCCCTGCAGTCCCAGCCGCAGCATCCGTCGTTTGGTTAAACTCGGTAAAATTTTGCCAATCAATAAAGGCTAGTTCCCCACCCAAGCGAGTGGATGTATCTGGCCGCAACTTAATTAGAATGCGTCCATCTGGGCCTTGCCTTGCCTGCATAAACTCGATTCTACCACCATCAGTTCCCGTATCATGTGAATGAAATCCGTACAAAAATTCCAATCCTGTTCCATCAGGATTTATCTGATACAAACTGATCTCATCATTGTTTGCGACATTGTCCCAACGACTAAAAACGATTTTGCCATTAGTAAGCACACTGGGCGCAAGGTCGTGACTTTGGTTAAAGGTGATTTGTTTAACATCAGTTCCATCGTCATTCATGACATGAAGTGCTAAGGTTGCAACATTCTGATCTTCATCAAAGGCATCAAACTGTGGTTTGCCTTCATCAAGCAAAATGGCCTTTGCGAGCCTTTGTCGGGTTGAGGTAAATACGATTCTCCCATCAGGCAAATAATGGGGAGAAATATCCTGACCTTCTTCTGCCGATATATTGGAGCTAATAATTCGCCTAATGGATTGAGTTGTATGGTCGTATTCCCAGATATTCCATGTTGGTTGATCTTCTTCGTCTGCGTCTTCTATTTCTGGTGCTCTAACTGCAAATACCAACTTTGTTCCATCGTAAGAAACATCGACATCTTTTACATCAAAAAGAGCACCTTCCTCAAAAAGTCCTTCGGTGATATTGGTTTCCGCCGCGCTGGGTGTCGCTCTATCACGGACAAAAAGGTTGGCTCCGGGGAAAAAGCTGATCGGCTCGCGTAATATCTCTTCGGCGGGTTGTTCAACATCATTATCGTCAAGCTCGACGGGAATTGTCCGTTTTACATAGGCAATTGGAAAATCAACCACCACAGGATCATCGTCCTGACCAGCTCCGTCAACAGGTGCACCACCGCTTGTGCAACTAGAAATCGCAACCAAGGCCGGTATAACACATAAAAGTCGAATTAAAATTCTCATACTATAACCTGTAATATATGCAACAAAGCGAATAAAAACCGACCCAAATGTATCGTAGGTTGACAAGATGAACTTAAGTCATCTGCCTATCAACATATGGAACCGCTTGTCATGATCTGAATCAATAAACCTTGCATAAAAGTCAAGAATTCAGTCAAATAGCCGATAGTCACCCTATCTAAGTTCATACACTTGATGGTTTTTTATTATTAATTAATTAATTTTTGATTTCTGTGCGAGGTTTCACGAAAACTTAATTTCAACTGAGATATGATAAAAAACAACAATAGGGCAACTCCGCGAGATCCGTTGACCAAAAACTTAATACCAAACAGGTATCTAGCCAGGTCCTCTCTCCGATATGACTTAATAAAACAAGCATATTATAGCTGCTTTTAACAACAATCTGGTGGGTATTTATTATGGCCAAAGGTTTTACGTTCAAAAAGCGACCATTGAAGATGGTAAATTTGATGTTGGGGCTAAGTTTATCGCTTCTTGTTACACAGGCTAGCTTTGCTGGTCCGAGAGAACAGGCCAAAAGAATTCATGACCGATTGGCTGGCGTGCCTCCGACAGCCGCTGTATTAGATGCTATGGAAGCTGACCTGATTAACAACGATCAAATCGGTGCAGCTTATAAAGCAATGGATAATTCAGCGTTTTACTCAGTTACCTTGAAAAACTTTGTCACCCCGTGGACAAACGAGCCACAGACCGTTTTTGCGCCATTAAATGACTACACCGCAACAGTAATAGGCATGGTTAGAGACGATATCGATATTCGCCAGATGCTTTACGGTGACATCATCTATACCGGTAACTCAAGCGTGACGCCCAGCTATTCTAATTCCAGCAACGCACACTACGAAGCCATGGAAGATCAAGCGTTGGATTTACAATCAGTGCTGCAGCAATCAACCCAGTCCAGTGTAACTAATCTGGAAGCCGATGCTACGGCTGGCGTATTAACTACCCGCGCATCAGCAAAAGCATTTTTAATTGATGGTACTAATAGAGCCCATTTCAGATTTACTTTGCTCAATCACCTCTGTGGTGACTTAGAGCCTCTAAAGGACATTTCAAGAGCAGCAGATCGAATAAGACAAGATGTTTCAAGAAGTCCGGGCGGTGATAGTCGAATTTATAACAACGCCTGCTACGGATGCCACGCCGGTATGGATCCAATGATTCAAGCATTTGCCTACTATAACTACGACTATGTCGTGGAATCCGATCCCGATGGCGAAAATGGTCAATTGTCCTATAACGGCAACGGTGTGACTGATCCGGTCACTGGAACCAGGGTCAAAGCAAAATACCATAACAATAAAGCGAACTTCCCTTACGGCTATATTACGATAGACGATCAATGGGACAACTACTGGCGCCAGGGACAAAATTCTAATGTCGGTTGGGACTCTGCTTTGCCGGGTAGTGGTAACGGTGCAAAATCGATGGGGCAGGAACTAGCGCACAGCGCAAAATTTGCTCAGTGCCAGGTAGAAAAGGTTTTCAACAATGTTTGCCTGCGAAAGCCGGGGAACGATGCCGATCGTACCCAGATTGCCAATATGATTACATCGCTTTCAGACAATAACTATCAGCTTAAACAGACGTTTGCTGAATCAGCTGTTTATTGCATGGGAGAATAAAATGAAAATAACTCAAAAGTACAATCTTAATCAGCTACTCTCAGCGCCAGTGGTAAGCTCCTCGCTATTTGGTCTTGGGTTATTATTTCTTTCTGCTTGTTCTGGTGGCGGCGCTGAGGTTGAAGAAAACCAACAGCAATTGGCCCCCACACAAAGCACTTACGTCGGCCCTCCAGCTGCAACCGAAGATGTAACAAACTTTAAAAGGGAAGTGTGGGATCAATTGTCCGATCAAAACAAGTGCGGGCGATGTCATGGCGTGGGAACAGTTCCAGAATTTGTTAATCTAGATGACATCAATATCGCTTATGCTGCGGCGAATACCATCGTTGACCTGTCTTCGCCAAAGGATTCTCTAATGGTGACAAAAATGGGTGAGGTCCACAATTGCTGGTTGGGCAGTGAGAACGCATTGGCTTGTGCGGATACAATTACCCAACTTATCACAAATTGGGCCGGAGATACCGCAGGAAGTTCTAGTAGTATTTCATTGGTAGCACCGCCAATAAAAGATCCGGGAGATAGTAAGTCATTCCCTGGCGACTCGGGTGCTTTTGCGGCAACTATCCATCCGGTACTAACAACCAATTGCGCGGAATGTCACACAGATGCAGCAGCACTTCCAATCGCACCATTTTTTGCTCAGGCAGATCCTGACGCAGCCTATGAAGCGGCAAAATCGAAAATCGACCTGGATACACCGACTAATTCGCGTTTTGTATTAAGACTTAGAACCGAATTTCATAACTGCTGGAGCGATTGCTCCTCCAATGCCACAGAAATGGAAAATGCGATTATTGCGTTTTCCGATCAAATTCCACTCACCGAAGTTGACCCGAGCTTACTGAAAAGTAAAGCGCTGTTTCTCACCGATGGCATTGTTGCTAGTGGTGGTGGACGTTACGACGCGAGCGCAATCGCCGTTTGGAATTTTAAAACCGGCAATGGCGATACTGCGTTTGACACCAGCGGTGTAGAACCTGCCATTCATTTAACCTTAACCGGCAGTTACAGCTGGGTCGGGGGTTGGGGAATACAAATTGTCAATGGTAAAGCACAAGGCACAACCGCAAGCAGCAAAAAATTACATGACCTAATCACATCCACTGGCGAATATTCTATTGAAGCCTGGGTAATTCCAGCCAATGTAACCCAGGAAGGTCCAGCAGGAATTGTCAGCTATTCAGCTGGAACCACCAATAGAAACTTTACTCTCGGTCAAACGCTTTACAACTATAACTTCTTAAATCGAAGTAGCGAAACAAATGAAAATGGTGAAGCCAGTGTATCTACCGCTGATGCCGCGGAAATTTTACAAACCTCATTGCAACATGTCATTGCAACCTTTTCTCCCACGGAAGGACGAAAAATATTTGTCAATGGTGTGTTAGTTGCGGCCGAATCAGATGATCCAGATTTTGAAACCGGTGGTACATTAAATGACTGGAACGATAGTTACGCACTTGTTCTAGGCAATGAAGCATCATCCGACCGATTGTTTGCGGGCATTTTTAGAATGGTCGCTATTCATAATCGTGCGCTGACCCAGGAGCAAGTAGTGCAAAATTTTGATGTGGGCGTGGGCGAAAAATTCTTTATGTTATTTAGCATTTCCCATTTGGTTGATTTACCTGACTCATATGTCATGTACGAGGTAAGCCAATATGATAGCTACAGTTATTTGTTTGCCGAGCCAACCTATGTCAACTTAAACAGCGATGCAGTTCCTGACAACATTGACATGGAGAAAATACGAATCGCTATTAATGGGAAAGAAGCCATTACCGGCCAGGCATACAGAAACCTACTTGCCAATGCCAATGCCACCGATTACAACAGTGAAACCGGTCAGTTATTATCACGCCTAGGCACTGTGATTAACTTAGAAAAAGGGCCTGAGACTGATGAGTTTTTCATTACCTTTGAAAAAATTAATGGTGTTGAAAATCCGTTTGTTGAGCCTCCAGTATCGCCTCCTGCGGCTCCAGCTGATTTAGCTGACCGACCTGAAATTGGTATTCGTGATTTTGCCGAAATTAATGCGACGATGTCCCAAGCAACAGGGATCAGCATGGGTAACTCAGATGTCATGGCAACCTACAACGCCGTTAAACAGCAAATGCCAACATTAACCGATATCGATATATTTGTATCTTCGCAGCAAATGGGTGTAACTCAGTTGGCGATTGAATATTGTAATGCTTTAGTTAATGATACAACCGCAAGAGCAGCTTACTTTACCGGATTTAATTTTGGCGATGTAACAAGCGTTGCCTTCAACTCCACAACCAAAAGAGACATTATTTATGATGCTCTGATTTCAAGAACTATGGGTACTAACTTATCGACTCAACCCAGCGATGCTGATATCAAGGTAGAACTAAACGATCTGACCGATAAGTTGTCTGGAGCTAATACCGAAACCGTTGTCAAAGCCGTTTGTGCTGCAACAATTGCTAACGCTGCAATGTTAGTACAATAGGAGTACAAAAATGAGCAAGAAAACAAAAAATTTATCTGTTGATGCCCCTTTATTGCATGCGGCCCATAAAAAACCAGTTACCCGACGAGATTTTATTTCTCAAGGAATGATGGCTGGTACAGCAAGTGTTGTCGGTCCATCCATTATGGGATTATTTGCAAACCCTCAAAAAGCACAAGCTGCCCTGTCGACTGATATCGAGGCTTTAAAAAATGCTTGCGGGATCGCCGTTCAAGGTGCCGGAAAAATCCCGTTTATTTGTTTTGATTTAGCCGGTGGTGCCAATATTTCGGGTTCCAACGTATTAGTTGGCAATCGAAATGGTCAATTAGATTTTCTCTCGTCGGCAGGTTATAGCAAGTTAGGCCTACCGGGAGATATGATCCCTTCGGTGGTGAATGCTCAGACGGGTCTGTCCGATTTCATCAACAATGACTACGGACTTTCTTTTCACAGCGACAGCGCTTTTTTACGAGGCATTCAAGACAAAACAGATGCCGCTACAGCAGCGAATACCGCGGGAGCCGTCATTCCAGCTCGCTCAGATAACGATACTGGCAACAACCCGCATAATCCGATGTACGGTATAAATAAAATTGGTGCCGATGGCTCTCTATTAACTTTGATTGGGTCTAGAAACAGTGATTCAGGCGGCAACTCAATGTCTCCTGCGTCGATGATTGATCTTGGCGTTAGGCCTACTAAAGTAGATCGACCAAGTGACGTTACAGGGTTAGTCGATATTGGAGACTTGGTTGGGCTACTTAGTCAGGAAGATGCCGTTTCTGTAATGGAGTCTGTTTACCGAATTTCTGATAAGAAAATGGACAATGTTCAAACGAATGTTAGCAGTGATGCAGTGATCAAAGAGTTGGTTCGGTGTGGTTATGTAAAAAGCGCCGATTTAGCTGACAGATTTGGTGACCCAAGCACATTAAACCCAGAATTGGATACTGACATTGTCGGTGATACTGGAATATTCACCCAAGATGAATTTGATAACGATGGCGAATTCAGAAAAACCGCTTCGGTAATGAAATTAGTCATCAATGGTTTTGCAGGAGCCGGTACTATCACAATGGGTGGTTATGATTACCACACCGGTGACCGTGCAACTGGTGAAATAAGAGATCTGAGAGCCGGTAAATGTATGGGCGCTTGTTTAGAGTATGCAAAGCGTGTTGGTGTCCCTCTAATGATGTATGTCTTTAGCGATGGCTCCGTTGCCAGCAATGGCACAATTGATGACACTGTAGATGGTGGAGGCAAAGGCGTTTGGACCGGTGACAACTCATCAACGGCGAGTTCCTTTTTTATGGTTTACAACCCCGATGAGAGACCTACATTGATGGGCGGCACGCCTGACGAGCAGGCGATTTCTCAACAGATTGGATATATGCGCTCAGACGCATCGGTGGAAACTGCTTCATCGCCAGCGGCTAACAATCCAAATTTATTAGTTGAAACCGTATTACTTAACTATATGGCGTTGCATGGAGAACAAGGTCAATTTGCCAACATGTTTCCGGCACATGGTCTTGGTAATTCAGTATTACAGGATAGTTTGACAGCCTTTGAGCCGATTGTTAGTGGAACTATTGGTAGTTGACTTTAGTTCTGTAAAAAACAGATTTGCTTGACATAAACTATCAAAATACTCTGGATAAGGCTTTGTCCCAGCTTCGAGCGCTGGATATAAACAAAGCCTTAAATTTATTTTATCAATTGCTAAAGCAGCACCCTCTTGATATTTCAATTATCAACCGTATTTATCCTATTGAGCAAAAGAGAAAATCCAGCAACGGATTTAACAAGATTTGCCAGCACATATTCGCACAGGACTCAAAGTCTCAAGAATTTCATCAACTGATTATTGACACTTGGGTCGAATTCAAGAATAAAACGGGATCACTTGTCGAACCAAAAAACTTTACTGATAAACAAGTATTTAATTTGTTTTTCCATTTAGGTCAAACCGGCTATATCAAAGAAACTGAAGCGTTCAAAGATCACATTGCAGAGCAACTTGCCGAACATCAACAAACGCCGCAAGCGTTATACTTTTACAGCGAACAACTGGTAGATAAAAAGAAATTATTACTGGCAATAAAAGAATTGGAATTTCTGATAATTTATTATACCGAAGCGGCTACAACTATCCCGGCAGAAAAACTATTAAAACAACTTCGAGAAAGAATTAGAAGCGCTTGATTAGCTATTAGATCAGCATAATGTTCACTGTCATCCTATGCTTACACCAGTTCTAAGTAAATAGGATATATACTTAGAACCAGGAGAAAGGGATAAGGCCGGGCGTGTCATGAGTTCTTAGAAACT
>Ga0316205_10004724_pt1 | contig 11720 bp, 9 predicted proteins | sample 3monthpyrite_MG_FD_204941 | JGI IMG/M metagenome (GOLD analysis project Ga0316205, IMG submission 204941) | Microbial mat bacterial communities from mineral coupon in-situ incubated in ocean water Damariscotta River, Maine, United States -... | ecosystem: Environmental > Aquatic > Marine >... | reverse complement strand
AAATAATTTCACTTATCTGGGGTTTAATTTAGAAGATGCTTCAACGAGCCAGATAAAAATACGGCAAGCTATTGCGTATGCGATTGATCGGCAATCACTGATACGTTATTTATTGGGGGGTAAAACCAGACTGGCAAATGCATTGTTAACGCCAGAGCACTGGGCTGGTTTGAAACAATCGCAATCATATTTATATCAACCTGACCGTGCGCGTTCATTATTAGCATCGTTGGGTTACGACCAGGCGAATCCTTTGTTACTTGAATACAAAACATCAAGTGATCTATTTAGAGTTAGAATTGCAACTATCATTCAACAACAGCTTAGTGAAGTTGGAATAAAAGTGAATTTAAAAAGCTATGACTGGGGTACGTTTTACGGTGATATCAAAAGCGGACGTTTTCAGATGTATTCACTGAGCTGGGTTGGCATTAAAAACCCGGATATATTCCGTTATGTTTTCCATAGTGAATCAATACCTCCGCAAGGCGCTAATCGTGGTCGATATAAAAACAAGGTTGTTGATGAATTAATTGAACATGCAGAATCATCGACAGATATTAAAACGCGAAGCCAAAAATATAGGCAGTTGCAAAAGCAATTAGTGATCGACTTGCCTTATGTGCCTCTTTGGTACGAAGAACACTTTGTTGCTTATCGTAATAATATTAGTGATTACAGCTTAGCGAGTGATGGCAATTATGATGGCTTGAAAAATGTTATAAAATCAAAGAAGCCATAGTTAAGACCAGATAATGTATTTTATATTGAGTGGGAAGCGACCCATGATCGCGATTCTATTAATATCGCGACCATGGGTCGCTTCCCACAAGTATATTATGTAGCAAGTTATAACTTACCAAGTCATTGATATTCATATAGAATAGAATCATGTTGAGATTGTTACTCACACGTCTATCCAGTACAGCAATTGTTGTGTTCGGGGTTGTTTGTCTGGTGTTTATGTTGATACACCTGGTGCCAGGTGATCCAGTTGATGTCATGTTAGGTGAGAACGCGCAAATGGCGGACAGAGAGGCTTTGCGTGAGTCATTAGGCCTGAATCGTCCCATTGGCGAGCAACTGGTTACTTATATAGGTAACTTGTTTCAAGGTGATCTTGGTCAGTCCCTGCATAGTCGCACTTCTGTTTCCAGCATGATATTAGAACGTCTTCCTGCAACCTTTCAACTGGCCTTGGTCTCTCTCATGGTTTCCTGTTTGATAGCATTTCCTCTCGGCATTATTGCCGCATTAAACAGGGGCAAAGCATGGGATAAAGCGGCAATGGGTATTTCGTTAATGGGTGTATCTATTCCTAATTTCTTGCTAGGGCCCATGCTGATTTTATTCTTTTCAATTTACTTAGGCTGGTTGCCCGTTAGTGGTAAAAGCGGCCCGGCATCGATGATATTACCTGCTATTACACTGGGTACTGCATTAGCCGCCGTACTATCAAGAATGATACGCAGCACATTACTGGAAGTACTGAATGATGACTACATACGGACAGCAAGAGCAAAGGGGTTATCATATTTACGTGTGGTTATTGTCCATGCCTTACCCAATGCGATGTTACCTATTATCACCTTGCTTGGTTTACAGTTGGGTGTATTGCTTGGCGGTGCTGTTATTACAGAAACGGTTTTCTCGTGGCCGGGCATTGGTAAATTAACGATTGATGCAATTACCAAGCGCGATTATCCCGTTGTGCAGGGTTGTGTTTTACTGATTAGTATTAGTTATGTTTTAGTTAATGTTTTCACTGATATTATCTATGGCTGGATTGACCCCAGAATTCGTCAGGGTGATAAGGGATGAAGGCATACGGCTGGTCTGTCTGGATTATATTCGCATGGATCTTTATCTCCATTATGGGTCAATTTTTACCGGTTGATATAAATCAGGTTCATTTGCCCGTTATTTTGAATGGGCCAGATTGGAGTAACTGGTTTGGCTATGATGATTTAGGTAGGCCAGTGTTTGGACGTTTACTTGCCGGGTCACTTACCTCGTGTATCGTTTCATTTACAGTAGTAGGTATATCGGTTGTTATTGGTACAACACTAGGAACCTTGAGTGCATACCAAGGTGGGATGACTGATTTAGTGATTGTGAGGTTGATTGATATCTTTTTGGCATTCCCGGGTATTTTATTAGCGATTGCTCTGGCTGGAATTTTAGGGCCAGGGATTGATAATGTCGTGATTGCATTATCAGTTGTTGGTTGGGTTGGGTTTGCACGGCTGGCACGTGCTCAAACGCTTTCATTAAAACATCGTGAGCATGTCGTTGCCGCGCAGGCGCTGGGCACAAAAAAAAGAAAAATTATATTTCAGCATCTTATACCATTAATAAGTGCACCATTATTAATTGAAGCAACATTTGGTATTGCTTCAGTTATTATTGCTGAAGCGGGGCTTTCATTTTTAGGTTTAGGCGTGCAAGCCCCTGATGCATCCTGGGGTAGCATGATTCGTGATGGCGCACGATATATGTTAGTAGCACCTCATTTGGTTATTGTTCCCGGCTTGGCATTAATGATCGTTGTATTATCCATTAATCTTTTGGGTGATCGTTTGCGAGATATTATGGATGTAAAAATAAATAACAATGGAGCGCACAATTAATGTCGTTAGGGCCGGTTATGGTGGATCTTCAAGGGTTGGTTATCTCTGACGATGAACGAGAGATGTTACTCCACCCCTTGGTTGGCGGCGTTATTTTATTTACAAGAAACTTCCACTCGATGGAGCAGTTGCAAGTGCTAATTCAGGAGATACATCAGATACGCTCACCAAGATTGTTAGTAGCGGTTGATCAGGAAGGTGGTCGCGTGCAACGTTTTCGAGAAGGCTTTATTCGATTACCAGCAGTTAGTCATTTAGGTGATTTATATAAAACCGACAAAAAATATGCAAAACATTGTGCAGAAACATGCGGTTGGTTAATGGCATCTGAATTATTGGCTATTGGTGTTGATATCAGTTTCGCACCTGTCCTCGACCTTGATTATGGAGTGAGTAGTGTTATTGGTGATAGAGCTTTTGCAAAATCTCCTTTTGCAGTAACGGATTTGGCGCATTCTTATATTATAGGTATGCGTAAAGCAGGGATGGCAGCTACAGGAAAACACTTTCCAGGGCATGGGGCTGTACATGCAGACTCGCATACTGATTTGCCTATAGATGAGCGTCGTTTTGAAGACTTACAATCAGATGACATGGTGCCATTTGAACGTTTGATTAATTTCGATATTGCCGCAATGATGATGGCACATGTAGTCTACTCAAGGGTTGATAACATACCTGCGAGTTTTTCACGTACTTGGATAACTGAAATATTGAGAGGTCAAATGGGTTTCCAGGGCGCTGTGTTTAGCGATGACCTGACTATGAATGCCGCCCATTCAGTTGGTGGTTATAAAGAAAGAGCGCAACTGGCCATGCAAGCAGGTTGTGATATGGTGATTGTGTGCAATTCACCCGAAGGGCAGCGAGAAGTTTTGGATAATTTATCTGAGCTTGATAACCCTGTTAGTCATTGTCGATTAATTCCATTACATGGTAAATTTAAATATGATTTACCTACGCTGCATTCGATGGAACAATGGAAAAAAGCAGTTGAATTGGTGAATAAAATCGACCCTGAACCATTGTTGGATATGGATATTGAATAGGGTGTATATTTAGTTTTCTTAGATAATATGCAGATAAGAATAGAAAAAGGATTAATAAATGGCTGACAAACTAATAGTGGTAATGGTGAATACCGATCCTCAAAACCCAAGTGAATTAGGTGCTCCATTCTTTCAGGCAACCGTTGCTGCATCTATGGAGTATGAAGTAGAAGTTATTTTGACGGGCAGGGCCGGTGAACTTGCAAAAAAAGGCGTGGCTGAGAATATTCAGCTATATGCTGAAGGCGCAAAGTCGGTATATGATTATATAAAAGAAGCGCATGAAGCCGGTGTGAAATTCATGGTGTGTACGCCCACATTAAATTTATGGGGTGACGACTTGATACCAGAGATAGATGAAACTATTGGTTCTGCCTATATCATTAGTGAAGCCATGTCGGATAACACAGTGACGTTTACCTATTAATGAGTAATGAATCTCAACATGCACAGAAAATATTAGATAATGCCAGTTGTCTATACGATGCCAATGCGATCGCAGACGCAGTTATGATTTTGGCTAACGCTATTTCAGAGAAGTTAAAAGAGTCTAACCCGGTTGTTATAACTATTATGAATGGTGGCTTGATACCAGCTGGGATGATTTTGCCACATTTAGACTTTCCATTGCAGTGTGATTACCTGCATGCAAGTCGCTACCGAGGAAAAACGTCCGGCGGTGAACTTGATTGGATCGTGAAGCCACAGGCAGAACTAAAAGGCCGAGCGGTACTCATTATTGATGACATTCTGGATGAAGGCATCACTTTACAAGCTATACTTGATTATTGTTCTAAACAAGGAGCAAGCAGCGTATACAGTTGTGTATTAGTAGAAAAACTTCATGACAGAAAAAAAGGATGCAAAAAGGCAGACTTTATTGGTCTTCAGGTTGATGATGTTTATGTTTTCGGGTGTGGAATGGATTACAAGGGATATTTGCGCAATGTTGCAGGTATATACGCAGTCAATGAATAACAGGAGTTTAAATTAATGACGGATATAGCAGTAATTGGCGGCACAGGTTTGAATAGTTTAAAAGGTCTGGTGATCACACATAGGGAAATGGCTAACACTCCTTATGGTCAGGCATCTTCACCATTGGTATATGGTGAGCTCTGTGGCAGTAAGATCGTATTTCTTGCGCGTCATGGTAGTGGTCATACTATACCGCCGCATCAGGTTAACTATCGAGCGAATCTCTGGGCACTGAAAGATATTGGGGTGAGTAAAATTATTGCTGTTGCAGCTGTAGGCGGCATAAGAGATGACATGCATCCAGGGAAAATAATGTTTCCAGATCAGGTTATTGATTATACATGGTCTAGAGAAAATACTTTTTTTCAGGATCATCAGCACGTTAAGCATATTGATTTCACTTACCCCTATTGTCAGGAAGTACGAGAGTTATTAATTGAAGGTGCAAGAAAAGCAAAATTGGATCCTGTGATCGATGGTACTTATGGAGCAACTCAAGGTCCTCGTTTGGAAAGTGCAGCGGAAATAAAACGACTAGAAAAAGATGGTTGTCATATTGTAGGTATGACGGGTATGCCAGAAGCAGCGCTAGCGAAAGAATTAGATCTTTGTTATGCCGCTTGTGCTGTAGTTGCAAATTGGGCAGCAGGAAAAAGCGATGAAGGGATTACTATGGAAAAAATAGAAGAAAACCTTAAAAGTGGAATGGACCAAGTCAGGCTGTTGCTAGAAAAAGCGCTACCATCCTTGTCATAGGTTGTCATGCTATTTATTTTCTATAATGGTCTTATAAGGTAGAGCATAAATCAGAATACCAAAACTAGGATTATCAATATAGTGTAATTCTTTACTACGCATGCGTCGATGATCCTGGAAGCGGAAAGTTTGCAATTCGGTATATTCCGAGTTTGCATTTATCATGGCTGGATTATTGTTCGCAGGCCGACTGAATAATAAGTCTGTCCAGACATGTAAATACCGTCCAACTGAAATTTCAATACTGCCATCTAATTGTGTAACTGACTTCGGGATCATAGGGACAATATCTATCGGTTTTTCAATCGTATTGTCAGCTTGGCTTTGGTCTATTGTGTTTGAATCGATTTGTGTGTCATTTAATAGATCGGAGTCAGCTTCCTGCGTCTCAGTTGATGATTCATTAGCAATGACTGTCTCAGTATTATTGGATTCGGCTTGTGTAATATTTTGTTTGGTAGGTTTGAAATCGGGGTCAGGGATGAGCGTTGTGTATTGCTTGCCTACCTTGAAAGCAACGGGTGAGCTTTTTTCTTTTGAATACATGGTTTGAAGCCAGCCGGTATGTGCCACTAGCTTTCTTAAAGATGAGCGTTTGATAGCATTGGCTTCTTTTTTAAGCAACAGCTGCTCCTGTTTTAATAATTTAAAATTAGCATGATCTATAACAGGCGAAGTAAGCGAAGGTGTTTCTGAAATATCTGTAACGACTGCAAGTGGGTTATTAATATCTAAAGGTGGTACTTTTTCCGGCCAAGTTTCAGTTTCTGTGTATTGAGGATTGGTGTAAGCAAAAATAATCACTTCAAATTGATACCATGAAGGACTCTTTGCTAATACAGTACCTATATGCAGAGAAAGTAACAGAGCGAGTAATATTTTTTTTAAATTCATAATATTTTATTTAGCTAATAATTCTAATATGCTTTCTATGGCATCAAATCGCTTGTCAAAATCGTCTAATGTCATGAAGAAGCGTAGTTTATTTGTACCGTCTAGTTTATATGTTTCGGGCTGCTGTTGAATCAATTGTATAATATTCACAGGGTTAACATCAGGTTTTTCGCTAAATAATATTCTCCCACCGTGTTCGCCAGCATCTATTTTTTTGATGCCCAAAATCGCGGCCTTAATCTTTATTTCGGTAATTGCGATAAGATTTTTTGTGGCTTCAGGCAATAAGCCAAATCTATCAATCATTTCTACCTGAATATCCTTTAATTGCTGGTGGTCTGCAGCACTGGCTATTCGTTTGTATAATACCAGTCTAGTATGAATATCAGGTAAATAATCCTCTGTAATAAGTGCGGGTACATGTAACTCCACTTCAGGCCCATGATCAAGTGGTTTATCGAGATCGGGTTCTTTACCTGATTTTAATGCATTAACAGCTCGTTCGAGTAATTCACTGTATAGGGTGAAGCCTATTTCATGTATTTGGCCACTTTGACCTTCACCCAGAAGTTCACCCGCGCCTCTGATCTCCAGATCGTGAGTAGCCAACATGAAGCCAGCGCCCAAATTTTCAAGTGATTCAATAGCCTCAAGCCGTTTAAGTGCATCTGAAGAGATACTTTTCCGCCCAGGAATCAGTAAATAAGCATAGGCACGGTGATGTGACCGACCAACTCTGCCACGTAGTTGATGCAGTTGAGCTAATCCGAGCTTATCAGCGCGATTGATAATAATGGTGTTGGCCGAAGGAATATCTATGCCGCTTTCAATAATAGTTGTGCAGACCAGTATATTGATCTTTTGATGATAAAAGCTGAGCATGACATCTTCGAGGTCACGCTCACGCATTTGACCATGTGCTACAGCTATATTGGCTTCAGGAATTAATTGTTTGAGTTCATTTGCAATTTTATCAATGGTTTTAACTTCATTATGAAGAAAATATACTTGTCCACCACGTTTAATTTCACGCATGAATGCTTCAAGCAAAAGATTATTATCCCATTCAGTGACAAATGATTTGACTGCAAGGCGTTCGGTGGGTGCGGTAGCAATAATCGACAAGTCGCGCATGCCTGCTAATGACATATTTAATGTGCGAGGTATAGGTGTCGCAGTTAATGTTAGGATATCTATTTCTGAGCGTAAGGATTTCAGGCGTTCTTTTTGTCTTACACCAAATCGATGTTCTTCATCGATGATAAGTAAGCCGAGATTCTCGAATATAATGTCTTTTTGCAATAATTTATGCGTACCGATAATGATATCAATTTTCCCATTTTCAATTTGCGTTAAAATGGCTTCAGTTTCTTTTGCTGTTTTAAACCTGGAGATCACCTCAATATTAAATGGCCAATCAGCAAAACGATCTAGAAAATTTTGATAATGTTGTTGTGCCAGTAATGTAGTTGGCACTAATACGGCAACTTGTTTATTTTCCTGGGCTGCAATAAAACAGGCTCGCATAGCGACTTCTGTCTTACCAAATCCAACATCGCCGCAAATAACACGATCCATAGGTTGGTCAGATTGCATGTCCTCTGTAACTGACTCGATAGCTGTCTGTTGATCGGGGGTTTCTTCAAATGGAAATGCGGATGCAAAGCGGTTGGTTTCTTCCTGATCAAGTGAATAGGAGTAACCTTTTCTTGCCGCTCTTCGTGCATAGACATCTAGTAATTCCGCAGCAACATCGCGTGCACGTTCAGCAGCTCGTCGTTTAGCTTTTTGCCAATGATCAGTGCCTAGTCTATGTAATGGTGCATTTTCAGGCGATGCACCTGAGTAACGACTAATTAAGTGCAATGAGGCGACAGGAACATAAAGTTTTGACTCATCGGCATATTCAAGGGTTAAAAATTCTGTTTCAATATTGCCGACGGTTAATTTTTGTAAACCAAGAAAGCGGCCAATACCATGATCCTCATGTACAACTGGGTCACCATGATTAAGGTCAGTCAGATTGCGAATTATATTTTCAGCATCTGTCTTACTTTTTTGGCGGCGTCTTTTTTGTACTGCTCGCGCACCGAATAATTGCGATTCAGCAATAATGGCAATAGATGGATCTTCTAGAACTAAACCTTGTTCTAGTGGCGCAACTGTTATTGCTAGTTTTAAATCTGATTGGTAAAAATCGTCCCAGTTTTTGACTATTTTTGGATGAATCGCCAGTTTTCGTAATATTTCTAAAATGAGTTCACGGCGACCAGTGGTTTCTGCTGCTAGTAGTATTCGCCCTGGGAACTCATAAAGATAATGTACTAATGTGTTATAAGGTTCTACGGCATTATTTTGAATAAATAAAGGAGGCGGAGCAGTTGTGTTGTAATTAACAATAATACTCTGTTGATCTTTTGGTTTTGTTTGTTCAAACCACTGCAGATTAGCACGAGGAAACTCTGTCAGAGTATTATTGAGTAAATCAGGGGAAACAAATACTTCTTCCGGAGAAAGTATTGGGCGTTCTATATCATGTCTGCGTGACTCATATCGGTTATTAGCTTGCTCCCAAAAGTTGTCGGTGGATGCTTCTGCTCCTTCAAGATATACAAGTACGGTCTTTTTAGGTAGGTAGTCAGTCAGTGATTTACAGTTTTCGAAGAATAATGGTAAATAATATTCCAGACCGCCTGCTGCATGGCCTTGGCTAACTTCGTTATAGATTGTACTTTTTTGTGGGTCACCCTCAAATCTTTTTCGGTAGTTTTGCCTGAATTGTTTGATTGCTTCGTCATGCAAGGGAAACTCGTTCGCGGGTAATAACTTTATTTCATTTATATTTTTTATTGTACGTTGAGTTTCGGGGTCAAAGCTCCGTATTGATTCAATTTCATCATCAAACAGATCAATGCGGTACGGAGCATTGCTACCCATGGGAAATAAATCTAACAGTGATCCTCTAACAGTATATTCACCGTGTTCAATAACTTGAGATACATAACGATAACCAGCTTGGTCAAGTTGTTGACGCAAGTTATTAGTTAATAATTTTTCACCTGTTTTTAAGAAAAGAGTGGAGCTTCTTATGTAATCGAGTGGAGCAAGCCTTTGCATTAATGTTGCAACTGGCATAATGAGTATGCCTTGTTTAAAATCAGGTAGTCGACTTAAGGTTTCCAGACGTTTTGAAATAATATCGTCATGTGGGGAGAATAAATCGTAAGGTAAGGTCTCCCAATCCGGGAATGACAGTATTGATGCGTCAGGCTTTCCCGAAAGATAAAACTTTAATTCATGTTCTAGTCGGTTGGCCTGCTGCATATCTGCTGTGATGACGAGTAAAAACCCATCAAATTCAGAAATGCATGAAGCGAGTAGTAGCCCCGGGCTATTACCATATAGACGCCCCCAGTTAACAAGTGACTTGTCTGGAGAGGGCAGAACAGGATGTAAAGTAGATGCGTTCACGAAATTATATTGAGTGATTTAGTATCTTGAAAAACAACAGGACTATTTTCTCATAAATAGCCCGAGTACGCTATTTTAACTACATGAGATAGCAAGGACTGTTGGTCAATAGTTAAAAGATAGTGCTCTGATGTTGAGAGCTGGTAGTTAAATATATAATTGGCGTAATTCAGGGTCAGGTTTACTGATTGCCCATGCTTCGTCAAATGTCTTTGTTAGATCTCGTACCTTAGCCATATCGTTGAAACAGGCCTGTCCTTGATGGCTATTGCCACGGTGTTTGTAAAGATAACCTGTGTCATCAATTAATATGAATGCGGTTTCATAGCCTGCCATATCTACTGGTGTTTTATGTAAGTGAATACTCGAGCTAAATTTTCTGGAAAGCTCTATTAACCTGTGCCCAGTAATGACAGCTTGTGTGGCGTCATTAATCAGCACATTGATAAGGGTGTGTTTGTTCTTGATAGCCAGTTTAGAGAGAGATTGAGTGATTTCAGATGTGTCATAAATCATGTGTTCAAGGTTAGGTGTCAGGATTCTAATTTGAACTTTTGCTTGAGATATTAATGTTGTAGCTATATTTCGATTATCGAGCCGACTGTCGAAATTAAGTAATTCGTTGTTTTCTCCAAGTATATACTGGTTATATTCCATATTAATCTCCATGCTTTTATGAGGTATGCCTGCATCAAGAAACTCTTCACTAATGACGCAAAAACCTTTTTTCTGATAGAAACCGATAGCCTTGATCTGTGCATCAAGGTGTGGCCGTAGTTTATGTTGATTGCAATAGTCAATTAATATATCAAGCATAGCACTACCGATACCCTGATGGCGATGTTCTTTAAGTACGGCTATACGACCAATGTGACCATTTTTTTGCATACGCGCGGTCGCAATTGGATTGTTTTTAAATAGTACTAAAAGATGAATGCAATTTTTATCGTGTTCATCCCACTCAAGCTCTACTGGAACTGACTGTTCTTCTATGAATACTTGCGTGCGTATAAGACTTAGATCGTTTTTTGCTTCTAGCCAGTTTACTTTATTGAAACTATATTGATCCATATTGGTTAAAAATAACAAAAGCTTTGTTTGTAAAACAAATAAAGTAGTGGGCTTAATTGTTTCTCAGAATGATCTGAGCAGTCTGCGTAGTTAAACTCCAGAGAGCTGCATATCCATTCTAATAGTTTTGCATCAGTAATCTTTGTTATATGATGCTGGCCGTCTATGTAAAGATCTGTGTGTTCAGATGCAATAATATATAAAAATTTAATCGCTGTATTTCTAAATAATGTCTGATTATTTCTCCACTCTTTTATGAATGACGATTTATCTAATGGGGTCACAATTTTTTGAGTCTGAAATTGGATTTTACTTTCTGAAAGTAAGGCGCCAATACTGTGTTGCATGCTTTGCTTTGCTCGTGTCATATGGTTTTCAATAATGTCACTGAATGACGTTACTGTAGAAGCAGATATTTCATGTGGGTTTACCTGATGTTTAAGATCAGGGTCTGAGTATAGGATTTCGCAGTTTTGTTGCTCGGTTATTGTTTCAACAAAACTCTGTATCATGTCTAAATGGCTTGGCGCTCTAAAGCCGATTGAGTATGTCATGCAATCACCAATTGCAACTCCATGATGAGGAAAGCCAGGAGGAAGGTATAACATGTCACCAGGTTCTAATACCCAATCCTGATCTGGGTTAAATTGTTTTAATATTTTCAGATCGATGTTGTTTATTAGCTTATCGTTATTGATAACATCGGTTGCTATGTGCCAATGCCGTTTACCGTCGGCTTGTAATAAAAAAACATCGTATGCATCGACGTGTGGCCCGACTGACCCTTTGTCAGGTGCATAACTAATCATGAGATCATCCATTCGCCAGTTAGGTATAAAATCAAATAAATCGGTAATGTTAGTTAACTCAG
>Ga0316205_10004720_pt1 | contig 11724 bp, 13 predicted proteins | sample 3monthpyrite_MG_FD_204941 | JGI IMG/M metagenome (GOLD analysis project Ga0316205, IMG submission 204941) | Microbial mat bacterial communities from mineral coupon in-situ incubated in ocean water Damariscotta River, Maine, United States -... | ecosystem: Environmental > Aquatic > Marine >... | reverse complement strand
TTTTGGCTCTTCTATTCTTTATTCTCATCAGGCTTCCAAGGATTTTCTTGCAAGAATTTCAACAACACAGCATTAAACGCCTCTGGTTTTTCCATACTTGGAACATGTCCCCCGCCTTGGATCACTTGATATTCCATGTCGGGCATTAATTCACGCAAAATCTCTGACTCTGAAATAGGAATGGTTTGATCGTCACTTCCCCAAATTAATAATTTTGGCATTTTGATCTTTGACAGTGCTTGATATTCTTGGATAAATGGATATTCGGTCATATATCTAAGAGAACCGAGGATCGCGCGCCTGAATCCACTGTATTGTAGTTGTTGTTTGTATTGATCTCCCCAATGGGCAAAGTGATGCCCCTTCGACGGCTCGTTAATATGCTCATCGACATATTGAGGGATCACGTAAACACAGAATAAATATTCGCCTATAAACGGAATTTCTAGTGGTGAAATAAGCTTAGGATCGAGTTGATTAACTAACGGATCTTGTAGGATCAAAGAGTTTACTTTTTCTGGATATCGATTGGTAAAGTGAGTGACAAGTGGTCCACCCATCGATAGCCCTAGTAATTGGATAGGACGATTAACTTCTAATGCTGTCAGAAGATCGTTTATTTGATCTGAATATAAATCCAGGTCATATTTTTCATCAGGACGGTCACTCAATCCTCGACCAAACAGGTCAAAGCTCAAAACCTGATAGCCTTCTTCCAATAAAAACTGAAAAGTGACTTCCCATAAGTAACTTGGCACAGAAAACCCATGAACTAACACCACCAGATCGGCATTTTTAGGCCCCGCTAATTGGTAATGAACAACGCCATGGGGCGTTTCAATAAACGTACCTGAAAGCTGTTTTCTAACTGCGTCGGTCAATTCATGAGATTCACGATCTTGGTATGCATAATAGCCAGCGCCCAACGCAAAAATAGTGACTACAACCCACCCTAAAATCTTGATTATGCTCATAATATTCCTCTAATTGAAAGACTCAGACCAACTTTTTACTATCTTGCCACAATTCAACATCCGTTAGCCAATATTTGAGTGCTATTGAATGGATTTTTGCTGTTAAAATCAGATAACATTGACGTCATCGTGTAGTCTGTAATCTATTATCATCATTTAGGAGTCTTTAGTGCCACTTTTGAAGTCTTTATTTTGTCTTAAAGGACGCGACAATGGTCGCCGCTTTTTGATTATTAGTCTTGTTTGTTATTTTCTGCTGATTGTCCTGAGTTCTGTATTAAATCAAGCTGCGATCTTGCTTATCATGCTGATCGCAATCACTACCCCCATCCTCGCTACATCGGCAATTCGTCGTATTCACGATGCTGGTTTTGCCACGCCTTTAGCTGCTATTCCGGTTGCCATTTACTGGATTAACTTATTTGGAATTACTTATATTCAGCATGGATCTCGTTGGGCATTGTTAGTGCTTGCAGCGATTACTACCTTGGCTATGGCAACGGTTAGCAATGCCAGAGTTCGTCGAAATTATGTATATCTGTTGGGTTATCACGGTCCCGTCGATCTAGAAACATCAAACGAAGCGCCAGTTCAACATAGTCGAATTGAGCCAACTATTACCGGTCAAAAAACGGTAGATACAGAACATCAGATTTCTCAGAGTTCTAAATATTCCCCTATCGACGACATTATTCCAACTAGCGGATCGAAGGAGCGGGAGCCCGTAAAAAATGGTTGGGATCAACAACTGGCATTATGGTTTAATCAAAACCAGCGCCTGAGTATTATTATTGCTGCAATGATTTCTCTCGCAACTTTACTGATTGTTGTTATGTCGCTTGCAGAAAATGAAAACACCCAAAGTGCACAAGTTAATTCACAACAAATCAGCACACCAAAACCGAAAGCCCGTCTAAATAAAATAGAAATGCCTGATCAATTTTGGATCATGCTAGATGAAAACGATTCTTTAACCATTGGTTGGGAAGGTGATATTCAGACAAAATCAGACCTTGGCGAGAATAATAGTTACTGGTCGGCGTACACCGGAAAGGGTGATCAAACTTGCGTGGATCTACATTTTAGTTTGGGTGAGAAGATTAAAACATTATTAGTCACAGTTAAAAACGGTGGTGACTTTTATGCTGATTTTTCGCCGACGGATACTGAGATCATTGTTAAATCGATCGCCGATAAAGATCGATTTAAACTATGCGGGTATGAGTTTGTTTTAAAAGGCACTCGCAGTTTGTTAAGAAAAAATAGCAAGTATTCTGAGTACCTTAAGCTTGGTCAATAGCGCAAGGTTATTAACCTGGAATCCTCAGTTGAAACACGAGAAATAGCGCCAACCCATGGTGCACCTAGCTATACAAAAAATTGATTCTTCACCAATAAGGTGACTTCCCAATTTTTCGTTACGCTAATTACACCATGGTTTATCACTCTTTCCACGATTCCAACTAAGGATTCCAGGTTAAAGATAAATAGTCGGGTCGTTTACCGATGCGTTTTCAAAAGCTAGTTTGCGTATTCGACAAGAATCACAAACGCCGCAGGCTTTTCCATTTTCATCGGCCTGATAACAAGAAACTGTTTGCGAATAATCGACGCTTAACTCATGACCTTTTTTGATGATCTCAACTTTTGTTAAATTAAGTAAGGGGGTTTTAATTTTTACGCCCCGCCCTTCAATGCCCGCTTTAGTCGCAAGGTCGGCCATCTTTTGAAAAGCTTCAATATATTCCGGGCGACAATCAGGATATCCAGAATAATCAACCGCATTCACTCCGGCAAAAATGGCATCGGCTTCAAGCACCTCAGCCCACGCAAGCGCGACCGAAAAGAAAACCGTATTTCTTGCTGGAACATAAGTTACTGGGATGCCACTGGTTTCGCTATCTGTTTCCGCTTCTGGCACTTCAATCGAATCATCAGTCAATGCCGAACCGCCAAAACTCCCTAAATCAAGATCAATTATTTTGTGTAGTTTAACTATAGAGTTTTTTGCAATTAACTTTGCAGCATGTAATTCAGACGAGTGTTTTTGACCATAACTAAAACTTAGCGCGTAACAATCATAACCCTGCGCCTGAGCTATGGCTAAACAGGTGGTTGAATCCAAACCACCGGATAAAAGTATAATAGCTTTTTTGTTCATTTATTTAAAACCTTTAAAAGATTTTTTACCACAGAGGCACAGAGGTCACAGAGTTAAAAGCTTAAATCCCCCTAGCCCCCTTTTTCAAAGGGGGTGAGAAGATCTTTTACTCTGTGTTCTCTGTGCCTCTGTGGTAGAATTTTTTGTCTTTTGTCTTTTGTCTTTTGTTCTTGATCAGTTAATGCCCCTTGGCATCATTCCATAATATCTTATGCATTTGAATTTGAAACCTTACTGGTAAGTTATCCGCAATGATCCACTCAGCCAATTCTCGCTCATTTATATCACCAAAGCATGGCGATATAATCACGTTAGTCTTTTCAGCTAGTTGATATTGATCCATTTGCATTTTTGCCCAGTCGTAATCTTTTCGGCTTTTGATAACAAATTTTATTTCGTCGTCTTTATTTATATACTGTATATTCGAGTAAAGGTTTTTACTCATTTCGCCTGAATCTGGTGCCTTAAGATCCATAACTTTAATCACTCTTGGGTCAATTTCTGAGACATCAATTGATCCGCTTGTTTCGATTGAGACGTTAAAACCTTTTTCACAAAGCGCTTGCATTAATTCTAAACAAGGTTTCAATTGAGCTAGTGGTTCACCGCCAGTGATGCAAATATTCTGCGGTTTATAGCTTTCGATTCTTTGGATTAGCTGAGGTAATTCCCAGTATTCGCCACCGCTAAAAGCATATTCGGTATCACACCAAACACAGCGTAATGGGCAGCCAGTTAATCGCACAAATAATGTTGGTTTACCAATACTTGAGGATTCACCTTGCAGCGAATAGAAAATTTCAGTGATTCTTAAACGGGGCACTTTTTGAATTTCTTTTAATGATTAGTTAAACATTGGTTGAATATTGTATTTTCAACCAAGTATAACTGATTACTGATTAATGTCCGGCTTGCTTAATTTTTTCTAAGCCTTTGCGTGCGAGTTGCTGCTGTGCGCCAGTGTGATTATTTGCCACATCAGCATAATAAGATTTCGCATCTTGCCATTTTTCTTGCTTAATAAAAATATCACCTAATTTTAATTTAGCTGCTGCCGATTTAGATGAATCAGGAAATTCCGAAACTAAAAGCGCGAATTGTTTTTCAGCTTCGTCTAAATTATTTTGCACTAAATATACCTGTCCCATCCAATAACGAGCATTTGCAGAATAGCTACTACTAGGATGTTTAGTTAAAAATTCGCTAAATGCGATTATCGCCGCACTATAATTTTTATTTCTTACTAGGGCAAACGCAGCTTCAAACTCTCGACGCGCATTTCCGCTGTCATCAATAGTGGACTGCTTGGTATTGGTTGTATCAGGTGTCGTTTTAACTGACTGCTTTGGGGTGGTTTTCACACTTGTATTGTTTTGCGCTGGTTGGCTGGCAATGCCTGATAACCGAGTTTCTATATCTCGATAGAGATCTCGCTGCCGATCTTGAATTTGTTGTAACTTGAAGGTGTTGTCTTCCACTTGACCGGTTAGTGCGCGTACTTCTCTTTGCAGTTCACTTAGCTGGTAGCTAATGTCTGCTTGCACTTTATTTCTAGTTTCATTGAGCTCTTCTAGGTGTTGAATGCGTTGCTCAAGCGCTTGCATTTCAGCCTTGGTCACTGACTTTGCTAAGGCACTAAAAGACATCGTTAAAATGACAACGATTGAAACAAAAAAAACGGTGACAGACGTCACCGTTTTAGATAAAGACTTATTTTGCATAATTTACTCTAAATTAACTATTAAATTATTTATTTATAAAATCTTTTATTTAGACTAGCTTATTCAGCGTAATCTAAAGCTGCACGACGGTTTTGAGCCCAAGCTGACTCATCATGTCCTGGATCAGCTGGCATTTCTTCGCCGTGGCTAACTGTAGTGATTTGGCTCGCTGATACACCGTAAGACATCAGAATTTGAGCAACCGCTTTTGCGCGACGCTCGCCTAATGCTAAGTTGTATGCTGGCGTTCCACGCTCATCACAATGACCGTCAACAGTTACGATTATGCCTGAATTCTCTGCTTGAGATAAGAACCAAGCGTGAGCTTCAAGAACCGTCCGTCCTTTAGAACTAACAATATCTTCATCTAATTCAAAATAAACAGTTGACCCTGCCGCCGCACGGGCTTCATCGTTCATTCTCTTCATACGTTCTTCATCAGTTTCGGTTGGCTCAACAACTTCTGGCTCTGTAACATCCGTCGGAACTACTTCCTCAGTTTCGGTTTCAGTTCCCGCACAAGCAAATAAAATCATCGCAGATGCAACAATGATAAGGCTTTTCCCCATTTTTACTATAGACATTTAAATCTCCCGTTTTCAGTTTTATTAAGGCTTTTTAATTAAAATTATAACTGCTTGAATTTTCACTCTATTATCAACGAAGTACTAAGCCACAATCAAGGCTAGATTAGGTAAACTTTGCTTAAAAGTTTGCTAATTAGGCACTTTCTCACACTTTTGAGCTATTTTAGTTCAATTTGTGACTTTTTTAAGATTTTTTAGTCACAACTCTTTCGCTATTAGTTTAAATAGGGCGACCAAATTGGCGCTTTTACTTCACCTGTTTTGGATGGTAACCTTGCTTTAAAGCGGCCATCGGTTGAAACAACCGACAAAACTTGTCGACCACGATAAACCGTTGCGTAAATAATCATACTACCATTCGGTGCTAAACTTGGTGATTCATCCAATTGCGTTTCGGTAATAGTTCGCATACTGCCAGATTCTATATCTTGCACTGCAACGTGGAATAGACCATTGGTACGGTTGATCAACACCATAGTTTTACCATCAGGCGTAAAAGACGAACTCGCATTGTAGTTCCCTTCGTAAGTCAGTCTAACGGGCTTACCACCAAACAAGTTTTTGCGATAAATTTGAGGTCGACCGCCTCTATCTGAAGTAAAAGTCAAGGATTGACCGTCTGGAGTCCAACTAGCCTCTGTATCAATGCCATAGTGGTTGGTCATGCGGGTGAACCGCTGGGTAGTCAAATCTAAAATATAAACTTCCGGATTACCATCCCGCGAAAGCGTTAATGCTAAACGCCGTCCGTCTGGTGAAAAAGATGGCGCACTATTAATGCCTTCGAATGCCGCGACGAGTTTTCGGCTGTTTAATTTATAAATATCTTGGATATAAACCTCAGACCGTCCGTTTTCAAAAGATACATAAGCCAGCTGTTGTGCGTCTGGTGACCAGGCAGGAGACATAATTGACTGGCTACTAGAAAATAGTAACTGCGGCGCATAACCATCAGAATCCGCCACCATTAATCGGTGTGATTTTTGCTCTTTTCGGTTTACTGTAACATAGGCAATTCGAGTGGCAAACGCGCCTCTTTCGCCGGTTAATTTTTCGTAGATTCTATCGGCAATCCGGTGAGATTGAAAACGCAATTTTTTAGGTTGAATAAAGGTCGAGTAGCTATCTAATTTATTTCGATTAACCTCATAAAGTTTGCCGTTACGCACTTCTTGAGTTTTTCTGAAAATATCGACTAACTCATAAGCGACTTTTAATCGCCCATCGGCAACTTGAGTGATCCGTCCGACAACCACCGCCTCGATACCTTTCTCTTTCCAAAGTTCAAGATTAACCGCATCATAATTATCGACATCTTGAAGTAATTCATGTCGAGCCATTGGATTAAAGCGTCCACTTCGACGTAGGTCAGAAGCAATAATTGCTGCTGCATCTTGACTGGCTTTTGAGCCTTCTGCGCCTTGCCATGAAAAAGGGATTACCGCGATGGGTCTGGCGCTGTCAGCACCTCCCGAAATTACAAAATCTAATTCTTCACCTCGGCTTAGGGTCGCTACAAGTAGTCCCACAATGCTCACAATCAAAAAAAACTTAATTCTCATATTATTCCTTATCACTCTTATTTTCTAATTCAAAAGTTCGTATTTTTAACACCGCAAAAACATCTGGATCGGACGATACCGGTAAGGGTTCCGACTTATTGATCGCTCTTCGTCCTGTGTCACAATGAAGACTATCCCCGCTCAAAACCGTTATGCCAATGATTAAACCACCTGGCGCAATATTTATTCTAAAAATACAGGAGCCTTTTTGTTCTGGAGCAATCCAGTTTCGTTTGATCTTATTTCTTATCAACAAATTATATTTGTCAACTTCAGTTAAAACTTGTTGTTGTTTCGCATCATTCAATGCTGCTGCTTCATCCGCCATTTGTTGCTCTAGTTCTTGCTCTAATTTCTCTTGCGCCGCTTTTTCTTCCGCGAGCTTTTTCTTTATTGCATCTTCTTTCTTCTTTTTTTCAGCCGCTTTCTTTTTGCGAACCCGCTCTTCTTCAGCCTTTTTCTCTTCTTCCGCTTTTTTCTTTTTATCTAACGCAATTTTTTTCTGACGAGCTTTTTCGTCTGCTATTCGTTTCTTTTTGGCATCCGCTGCTTTTTTCTCTTCTTGTTTAGTTTTCTGCTCGGCGTCTTTTTGCCTTTGCTTAGCCTTTTTTACTTTTTGCTCTTCTTCAATTCGTTTTTTGCGGACTTTCTCTTCTTCACGCTTTAGCTCTCTAAGTCTTTCGATTTCTTTATTCTTTTTGTCGATGTCTTTTTGCTTGATTTTTTTAATATGTTTTTTTACATTTTCCGCATTCACTGCGGTAGCGTTCATTTGCCTAGGTGCTTTGCTCTGTTTAATCTCAACTTTTGAAAATTGATAATTAAACGCTAACAAAGCGATCATAACAATATGAGCGACTAGCGAAATTACAATGGCTGTACTTAACTTCATAAAAAATCTTTAAAATCCTAAAACAATTTTCACCACAGAGGCACAGAGGACACAGGAACAAGGTTTCTTCAAGTATCTGATACGAATCTACGCAATATTTAATTTGGTTCAATAACCTTCTAACACCAATAATCTTTTAACTCTGTGTTTCTCTGTGCCTCTGTGGTGATATATCTTTTCTGTTATCTCTTTAACTTTCTGGTTCGGTCATTAATCCGACTGACTCTACGCCTGCTTGAGTTTGTAATACATTCATCAACTCAACCACTTTGTTGTAGACCACATTCCTGTCACCGTTGATCATGATTTGTGCTTGCGGATTAATTTGTCTGTGTGCTACGACTAACTCAATCAATTCATGTAGTTCGAGAGCTTTATCGGATGTATCACCAACCGATAAATAATAATTTCCACTTTCATCAATGCTTGCTATTAAAGGTGGCTCGGCATCTGCGGACAGAGGCTCAGCATTAACTTGTGGTAAATCAACTTTTACACCAGCTGTTATCAATGGCGCTGTGATCATAAAAATAACCAACAAAACTAACATAACATCAATGTAAGGAACTACGTTGATCTCACAAACAGGTTTGCGTTTGTTTTTTCGGATAATAGCTTGTTGATTCATAATAAGTTAACCAATCATTTTTTAACCGTTGAATGAGCTTTACGATGTAGAATTCCTGAAAATTCTTCAACGAAGTTTTCATACTGGGTTTCAATTTTTTGCACTTTATGAGTAAAGCGGTTGTAGGCAATAACTGCCGGGATTGCCGCAAATAAACCCATTGCTGTTGCGATAAGTGCCTCTGCAATTCCCGGCGCAACCATTGCAAGTGTCGCTTGTTTGACCGAACCTAATGCAATAAAAGAATTCATGATCCCCCAAACTGTTCCAAATAAACCGACGTAGGGAGTAGTCGAGCCCACCGTTGCAAGAAATGAAAGATGCACTTCAATTTTGTCAATTTCACGAGAGTATGCAACGCGCATCGCTCGATGAGTGCCATCCATTACAGCTTCTGCTGATGTGCCTTCTTGTTTTCTTAATCGAGCAAATTCCCGATAACCGGCGACAAATAACAATTCCATACCATTTGGAATTTTATTTCTTGCGGTTAAATCTGCGTAGAGCTTACCAAGATCTAATCCAGACCAAAATCTTTGCTCAAACTCATCGCCATTTTTTGTGGCTTTGTTTAATGAGCGACTTCGATCAATAATCATCGCCCAAGAAATAACAGATAACAGCATCAACGAAACCATAATGATTTGCACAATAATGCTAGCGTTTAGAAATAATCCTAAAATTGACATATCAGCTGACACGCTGAAACTCCTCTTTTATGGTTGCCGGTATCCGACAAGGTGAAAATGTTTTTAGCTTTAAACAAGCGACTTTTATATTGGCTTTATTTAATAATATTGTTTTATTCAAATAGGTATCTTCTAAAAATAATTCTTGCTCGAACTCTACACTTGCGGCTTTTACATTTTTAATTCGGGTTTTGATCACTAAATTATCATTTAACTTTGCTGGTTTTAAATAATCTATTTTTGCTTTGGTAACAACAAATCCCATATTTTGATTAAGTAAATCAACTTGATCAACCTTCATTTTATTAAGCCATTCGCTTCTTGCTCGCTCATAAAATTTTAAGTAATTGGCATAATAAACCACGCCGCCCGCATCGGTATCCTCGTAATAGACTCTAATAGACCAAGTAAATTCAGTGGTCATTGTTTACTCTTGTCATGTCTTGCTCTTATATGTCTCCCCACTTGATAAAGAGGGGGTTAAATTCGGTAAACGCCCATGCTAAACCCAAAATAATCTCAGTTGGATCTGTGGAAAGAAGCACTATAACCAATTGAGAGGGATATTTTAAGCGCAAATATGTAAATTTGAGGTAAATTTAAGACTTTTTTGAGGTAAGTGGGATAAGTGTCTGAAAAATTACGCTTTTATTAGGTAAACAATGTTAAAAATTGGATAAATCTAGCTCCCAGTAAACCACTTCATTAAGAGGATTAGTGTAATATGGTTGGATCTCCTTAAATCCAAGTTTTGTATATAAACCAACCGCACGCTCCAACCTTTGTAAAGTGTCTAACTGCATCCTCTTATAGCCGAGTTGCTTGGCTTTTTCAATTACAGCCTCTGCTAGCATTCGACCAGCTGATAACCCTCGAAAACCTTCTGTCACATATAAACGCTTCATTTCACAGATATCATCCTTCAACAATCTAACAGCAACACAGCCCGCTATTTGCTCGCCATGTTCTGCAAGCAAAATTGCTCCACCAGGCTCAGCGTACTTCCCAGGAAGAGTCGCCAATTCCTGTTCAAAACCCTGAAAACATAAATCAACATTGAGGTAAGACTGGTATTCGCGGAACAGATTGGCGGCAATTTGGATTTGTTCTGAGCTTGTGGCTTGGATGATTTTCATGATTTGTTTCAGCAATTTAGACCTAGCTATTCTATTCTCAGCAGTCGATATAAGCAATTGATTGCGATCGAATAATTGCGTATATTCCTAAGCTATAACATTTTAACTTTTGGTAATTAAATGAAATCCATCCTGCTCATACACGTCATTTTATCTGTTTTGGTTTTTACGACACCAATATTCGCTGGCGATAAAAAACTACCTCTAGCCGATGGCGAATATAATTTTGAATATAAAGATGCCGAATTTTCGCATCTAAAAGGATTTGATTTACTAGTCAAGATATCCAAATATCATATAGTTGTTATCAATCAAAGCGAGTCTGAAGTTATGCCTAAGGGTATAATTGATGAAGGCGAACTAAAATTCCACACACGCTCAAATCAGTGGATAATCAGTACGGAAGAGTCGGATATTTTGGCAGAAGATGTGGGTGGTTGCAGTGATGGACCGACAGTCGTTGACCTTGTAAATAAAATTTATTGGACGTGTTGAGTTTTTATTCGATATTACGGGTTATTTTTTCTTGATATGTTTGTGGGGTAGTTCACTCTCCCATCGAGGGAGAGAGTGGATCGTTGAAAAAACTAAATCCCCAACGAAGCTAAATATTCCTCATACGTCCCCTCAAAATGAACGATGCCCTCAGGTTTCATATCTAACACTCTTGTAGCAAGTGACGATACAAATTCACGATCATGAGATACAAAAATCAGGGTGCCTTCATAATGCTCTAGTGCTAAGTTCAATGACTCAATCGATTCCATATCCATGTGATTAGTTGGCTCATCCATTACTAGAATATTCGGCTTTAATTGCATCAGTTTGCCGAACATCATTCGCCCCTTTTCACCGCCGGATAATTTGCTAACGGGTTTCTTGATGTCATCTTGAGAAAACAACATTCGACCTAATACACCTCGAATCGCTTGCTCATCATCCCCTTGTCTTCGATACTGATTCATCCATTCATAAACCGACATATCTTCAGCAAAATCTTCCGTATGATCTTGACCATAGTAGCCAATTTTTACGTTTTCAGACCATTTTACTTCACCGGATTTAACTGGCATTTCTCCAATTAAGGTTTTAAGAAATGTGGTTTTACCGACACCGTTTGCACCGATAATTGCTACTTTTTCGCCGACTTCTAACATTAAGCTAAAATCTTTAAACAATAATTCATCATATCCGTTTGATATATTTTCAAGTTCCAATGCCAAACGAAATAATTTTTTCTCTTGCGGGAAACGGATAAACGGACTGACTCGGCTTGAAGCTTTTACTTCGGCAAGCTCAATTTTTTCTAACCGTTTAGCTCTGGATGTTGCTTGTTTTGCTTTGGAAGCATTTGCGGAGAAGCGACTCACAAAG
>Ga0316205_10004718_pt1 | contig 11729 bp, 8 predicted proteins | sample 3monthpyrite_MG_FD_204941 | JGI IMG/M metagenome (GOLD analysis project Ga0316205, IMG submission 204941) | Microbial mat bacterial communities from mineral coupon in-situ incubated in ocean water Damariscotta River, Maine, United States -... | ecosystem: Environmental > Aquatic > Marine >... | reverse complement strand
AACAATTGACCCCTCAAGATGTATTCCATAATCTGCAAAAAAACATAGACATTAAATGGCTTGCAGGCAAAACACATGCTTCACGCCCCATAAAAAAAGCACTGCACCTTAACCAACAATCTACACTGGTAGGCCACCTGAATCTAATTCACCCTAACAGAATTCAGGTCATTGGCAGAAAAGAATGGCATTACCTTAATAAACTTAAACAACAATCTAATCGCTCATTAAATGAAATTTTTTCACGCCGGACAGCTGCTATCGTTTTTTCAAATGGACTGTCCGTTCCCGAAGATTTAATACAGCTTGCAAATAAAAAAATGACACCTCTATTTCAAACTGATTTAGATAGTGGTGATTTTATTGATTCAATACGTTTTTACCTGTCAGATTTACTTGCCGAAAAAATCACCTTACATGGTGTATTTATGGAGGTCATGGGAAGTGGAGTATTAATTACGGGTGAAAGCAGTGTAGGAAAAAGTGAACTCGCGCTTGAATTAATAACTCGTGGACATCGTTTAATTGCTGATGATGCACCCATGTTTACTCGCATTGGACCTAACTTGTTAGATGGCAGTTGTCCTGCCGTATTACAAAACTTTATGGAAGTCAGGGGATTAGGCGTACTTGATATTCGTGCCATGTATGGTGAAAATGCAATTAAACCAAACAAGCATCTCAGACTGGTTATTCACCTGGAACGCATGACCCCCGAAGACCAGCAACAACTAGATAGACTATATGGTTCACGCTCAATTAAAACCATATTAGATGTACCAATAACTGAAATGAAACTACCGGTTGCATCAGGACGAAATTTAGCTGTAATGGTTGAAGCCGCAGTTCGCAATCACATATTGCTAGATAACGGGCATAATGCAAGTGACGACTTTATTTTAAGACAGCAACAACAAATGAATATTAATAAAGAATAAACGTAAGTTATAATAAAAATCTGGTAATTTTACTAAATTTATTTCCTTTAACTTACAACATAAAAACAAACACAATAAAATATACCTAAAAATGAAATTAATAATTATAAGTGGACTTTCCGGATCAGGAAAAACAGTTGCTCTACATACTTTAGAAGATGAAGGATTTTATTGTGTCGATAACTTTCCTTTAGGGCTTTTAGCAGATTTCACTGATCACATTAACAATCAGCAAATGCATATTTATGAAGAGATAGCCGTAGGTATAGACGCACGGAGCGGAGCAAATGACCTGAAATGTTTCAATCAAATCGTCCAGTCAATTAAAGATAAAAACATTGAAATTGAAGTCATTTATTTTCAGGCTGAAATCAATGAATTAATTAAACGTTTCAGCGATACCCGTCGTCGCCACCCACTGACACGAAAAGGCATACCACTTGCAGAAGCAATTGATATCGAGCGCAATTTACTCCTGCCAATTTCTCAGGATGCAGACCTTTGCCTTGATACTAGTCACACTAATGTGCATCAACTCCGTGCATTAGTAAAAGACCGCATTATATCTCGGCCTAATCAGGAATTATCAATTCTTATTCAGTCATTTGGCTTTAAACACAACACACCTACAGACTCTGACTTTGTATTTGATGTGCGCTGCCTTCCAAACCCGCACTGGGAGCCAGCACTTCGCCCTCTGACCGGTCAAGACCCGGAAGTTCAAGAGTTTTTCAAAAATCAGAATGATGTTGTTGATATGTACAGTCATATTCGAAATTTTATGGAACACTGGATACCCAAATTCGCAGATCAAAGCCGCTACTATTTAACCATATCAATTGGTTGTACCGGCGGCCAACATCGATCCGTTTATATTGCGGAACAATTGAATGAATATTTTCGTAATAAATACTCTGGCGTGTCTTTACGCCATAGAGAAATGGAATAATTTGTAAAACTGAATATAGAATATATATAATTTATAAACACAGAAATATTAATTTAAAAACGAATGAAATCATGAGCGTTGGATTATTACTTATAACTCACAATAACATTGCAACTAGTTTATTGGAAACGGCCAGGCAAATGCTCGACACTTGTCCATTAGCGACACGAGCACTCGAAGTTCCGCTGGATTTTCCGGTGGCAGACGTTATGGCACAGGCTAAAGAACATATAAGCACTTTAGATACAGGTAATGGCGTACTAATTTTAACAGATATTTACGGGGCCACTCCTGCCAATATAGGCAAACAACTTTGCAATGATTTTAACTGCACACTAGTTGCCGGCATTAACTTGCCCATGCTGGTTCGCATACTAAACTATCCACAACTTAATATGACAAATATGGCATTAAAAGCAGTTAGCGGTGGTCATGACGGAATTTTACTATGCGAATGCCAGGAAACTGAAAAATAACATGCAGCAGATAAATAAGAACATTGAAGTTATAAATAAACTGGGAATGCATGCGAGAGCTGCTGCAAAATTTGTTAAAATTGCATCTGGCTTTAGCAGTCATGTTGACGTAGAAAAAAATGGTCAACGCATTAATGGTAAAAGTATTATGGGTGTTATGATGTTAGCTGCGGGTAAAGGCAGTTTTATAACGCTACATATAGATGGTGAAGATGCTAATGACTGTATGCATGCCCTCGAAAAATTAATTAACAACCGATTCGATGAGAGCGAATAGTTGAATGAACACTGAACTTCAGGGCATTGGTGTTTCAAAAGGAATATGCATAGGTCCGGCTTATGTATATTACCGTGAGCTACCTGAAGTTTTAGAGTATTCAATTTCTAAATACTCGGCAGATGATGAAGTAAAAAGATTTGAAGATGCAAGAGTTGAAGCTCAACTTCAGTTAAACAATATTAAAAACACACTTTCAACTGACACGCCACACGATATAACCCTATTTATCGATACCCATTTACTTATGCTTGATGACCCTGTCTTATATGAAGACACCGTCAGCCATATTCGTGCACGATTATGTAATGCAGAATGGGCGCTTCAGGTGCAGGTTGAGAGAATAGTTAAAATATTCGATGACATGGACGATCCTTATTTGAAAACACGTAAGGATGACATTATTCATGTGACAGAGCGTATTCAGCGTTGTTTGATGAATGAACCCGAATTCAATCATAGCGAAGATAAACTCGATTCTGAAAAAATCGGTACACGCTTAAAAGACAGAATTATTGTAGCTGACGATTTAACGCCTGCTGATACATTGTTAATGCAGCATCAAAAAATCGCCGGTTTCATAACCGAGTATGGCGGCCCTCTATCACATACTGCAATACTCGCGCGTAACTTAGGCATACCCGCTATAGTAGGCGTACATAATGCCAAACATCTGATACAGGCTAATGATCAAATCGTTCTGGATGGCGGTAGCGGGAAAATTCACATTGCGCCTGCAAAAAAAGATGTCGCTCATTTTAAAAGTTTAATACGAGATGAAAACAAACGGCGTAAACTTTTATTTGATTTAAAAAACAAACCGGCAAAAACACAAGACGGTTTAAAAGTTAACTTACATGGCAATATTGATCGTCCTGCTGATGTACGTGCATTACGTCAGTTTGATCATACCGGTGTAGGTTTATATCGAACTGAAATGCTGTTTCTTGAACACAATGGTATGCCGAGTGAAGAAGAGCAGTTTGAAACTTACAGACGTGCATTACGCTCCCTTAAGGGACACCCTCTTACAATTCGAACAACAGACCTGGGTGCTGACAAAGAACTTGCAGAGACAACCCAACACGGTCCACTTGTACATAACCCAGCATTAGGATTACGTGCAATCAGACGCTGCCTGAAAGATCCGTCGATGTTTTTACCTCAGATCAAAGCGATATTACGCACAGCTGGTTATGGTCCTGCATGCATGATGATTCCTATGATCAGCTGCATATCAGAATTAGAGCAGGCACTTGAATTAATTGAACAGGCAAAGTCAGAGTTAAAATCACGTAAAGTAAGATTTGACCACAACATTAAAATTGGCGCTATGATTGAAGTTCCATCTGCTGCACTGGTAGCCGATAGTCTGGCTAGTAAACTAGATTTTTTATCTATCGGAACGAATGATTTAATTCAATATACTCTCGCTTTTGACCGCATTGACGATGAGGTTAGCTATCTTTACAACCCATTACACCCTGCGGTTTTGAAACTCATTCAAATGACACTAAACGCAGGTGAGACTCAGGGCATACGTGTTTCCATGTGTGGAGAAATGGCTTCCGATACACAGTACACTCGCTTGTTATTAGGAATGGGATTGCAATGTTTCAGTGTACAGGCAAATAGCTTATTAGATATAAAGCACATTATAAATAACAGTGAAATTGCTAAGCTTCGGCCACTGTCAGAAGAGATTATAAACTTAACAGACCCTTCTGAAATAAGTTTTGCTGTTGATGAATTAAATCGACAATTCACCTGAAAAATTATTGAAAATCGTAAGTCAGTTATACAAACCCAATCGGACACTCATGTCGAATTATACTTTTAAATTTTAACTTACATCATACGGCTATGCTTATAAGCAATACTTCGCTAAACTGCCAACTATAAATTAAAACCATGCACCGGGCTGAATAAACATGGTAGACAGCATAGATACCTCTGAGAAAACCGAACAACAATTACAGGCTTTGTCTATAGCACTGGAATCGGGCACCTTTCACCACGCTCAAGGTATGCTCAATGCCCTACACCCTGCAGAAATTGCTCACCTACTCGAGTCTCTTCCCTCTCATGAACGACTCGTTATCTGGCCACTGGTTTCTAAAGACCTGGAAGCGGAAGTACTCATAAATGTAGGCGATGAAATTCGTAACGGCCTTATTAAAGATATGTCACCACAGCAACTGGTTGAAGTTGCTGAAGACCTTGAGGTTGATGACTCAGCTGACTTTGTTCAGTCATTACCCGATACCGTAATAGATCAGGTACTGCATTCCCTCGATAGTCAGCACCGAAAACTGCTCGAATCAGTCCTGTCTTTCCCGGAAGACAGTGCTGGCGGCATGATGAACACCGATACAATCACCGTGCGCCCTGAGGTAACACTGGATGTAGTTTTACGCTATTTACGTTTATTAGGAGAGATACCAAAACCAACAGATCACCTGATTGTTGTCGATAGGGAAAATCATTATCTTGGCATCCTGCCTTTATCACAACTGCTTATAAATGAACCCAACAATACGGTTGAAGACATTATGGATGACAAAATTGCCGCCATTCCGTCTGATATGGAAGATAACGATGTTGCAATGCTCTTCGAAGACCTTGATCTGATTTCTGCACCTGTCGTTGATGGCAACAATATGTTACTGGGGCGCATAACGGTTGATGACGTTGTTGACGTAATTCGTGACGAAGCCGACCATTCTGTCTTAAGTATGGCAGGCTTAAATGATGAGGAAGACCTGTTCGCACCAGTTTTATCAAGCTCACGCCGTCGAACTATCTGGCTAGGCATCAATTTGCTCACTGCTTTTCTAGCATCCTGGGTCGTCAGTAACTTTGAAACCACGCTGGAAAAAGTAGTCACCGTCGCTATATTAATGAACGTTGTCGCCAGTATGGGAGGAATTGCTGGTAGTCAGACTATTACTCTGGTTATACGCAGTATGGCACTAGGCCAGTTCAGCCGAAGTAACCGCTTATGGGTTTTCAATAAAGAAGTCATGGTCGCCTTATTTAATGGCGCTATCTGGGCCGTCGTTGTCGCACTTATTGCCAGTTTATGGTTCAACGACTATTCAGTTGGCCTGGTTATAGCAGCCGCACTTATAATTAACTTAATCTTTGCTGCAGCATCCGGGGTAGCTATACCCGTAATTTTAAAGAAATTTCATATCGATCCGGCAATTGCAGGCAGTGTAATATTAACAACCATTACAGATATTGTAGGTTTACTCGCATTTCTTGGCCTGGCCACACTTTTCCTTCTCTAAATAAATATATCAGTGTGATAGAACATAATACACGCTGCTAGCCCCAATGACACATCACATACGTAAAAGCCGATGAGAAACAATATGAAATAGACGATTTTTTTCGTTATAATCCTCGACTCCTTATACAAAACAATCCTTGATCATATGAAATTTATTGAAACCCGCGGCAACGATGGACAACGTCCAACTCATGTTAATTTTTCTGAAGCTATTCTCGGGCCTATTTCGTCATTTGGTGGCATATATTCGCCAGAATCTTTACCTGATTTAGGAAAAAATTTCCTACAAGATCACCTGAATGCTGATTACAAAACTCTTGCCCGAGATTTACTTGCTGCATTTGAAATCGATATTGAGCAGGATGTCATTGAAAAAGCGCTCAATTTATACGATGAATTTGATGACAGTAGCAACCCGGTTCCCGTCAATAAGGTTTATGATGATCTGTATGTAAGTGAGTTATATCACGGCCCCACTCGGGCATTTAAAGATATGGCACTACAGCCATTTGGGATAGTGTTATCAGCATTAGCTCAGAAACGAAATGACAATTATCTGATACTTGCAGCAACATCAGGTGATACAGGCCCTGCGGCACTAGAAACTTTTAAAAACCGTGAGAATGTTCAGGTTGCCTGCTTATACCCTGATGGTGGTACATCTGATGTACAACGCCTGCAAATGGTAACCGAAGATGCTAAAAATCTTAAAGTTATCGGCATACATGGTGATTTTGATGATGCCCAACGTGCACTCAAACAATTACTTGGCTCGTCAACATTTAAACAAAAATTACAGGAAAAAAATATTTACCTGTCTGCGGCAAATTCTGTTAACTTTGGTCGCATTATTTTTCAGACTATTTACCATATTCATTCATATCTTGAACTGGTTCGCCAAAAAGCTATCACATTAGGTGAATCAATTTACCTTAATGTTCCAAGTGGAAATTTTGGTAATGCATTAGGTGGTTACTATGCTATGAAAATGGGCTTACCTGTAGAAAAAATATTAATCGCGTCTAATAACAATAATATATTAACGCAATTAATAAAAACCGGCGCCTATGACCTGAGAAATAAATCAGTTATCGCAACAACTTCACCCGCTATGGATATTTTGAAGTCATCTAATATTGAACGCATCCTATTTGATTTATTTGGTAAAGAGCGCACTAAAGAACTCATGCAACAATTAGATGATGAAGACCATTACCAACTAACTGATAGTGAACTTAACACAATACAAAACATTTTTATGGCTGATTATTGCAACGATGATGAAGGCAAGAAATATATCAAAGATGCATTTTCTAAAGGTTATTTAATGGATCCACACACTGCCACATGCTTTAAAGCATATGACACATGTCGCGACAAGCCATTAAAAACAATTGTATATTCTACCGCTGAATGGACCAAGTTTTCTCCGGTAATTGCAAACGCACTAACCGGAGAAGTAGATACGCACGATCTTGATGCATTAAAGTCAATTGCTGAAGAAGCTCAGATTGAAATACCACAGGTAATCAGCGAACTATTTGAAAAAGAAATTGCGCAAAAAATCGTTATTGATAAAGAAAATATAGAATCAGAAATTCTGTCTTTTCTTTAACCTTTTAAACACATGGGTAAAGAATCAGCCCATGTGTTTAAATACTACTTAACCAAAACACCGTCTAACAACATTGACTATCATAAAAACTAAAAAAGTGACTATGATAGCGCCAACAGCATTCTTTGATGCAACGATTCAAGCTCATCAAGCAAAGGTAAAACTGCATTTTTATTATTATTATTCAGGTGTGTTTTTATCATAACGGCCAGGTCAGTTATCAACATAAACCCATAATTTCCGCCTGTTGACTTAATATCATGCAGTAGCATTTCAAACAGCTTGAAATCAGCATTTTCAAATGCAACTTTAAGATCACTAACCATGCCTGGATATTTATGAATATATTTTTCAATTAAATCCTGTAACTCAGGTTCGTTTTCTAACAAACTTGATCTAAGTGGAATAGCTTCATTTGATGATGAGTGCAAGTATTGCTGCAAGACCTCATAAAAACGTTCCCTATCAAGTGGTTTAGTTAAAAAATCATCACATTCTGCCTCAGTACTGTGTTCAGATATATCAAGAAAAGCATTCGCAGTAAGCGCAACAACTGGCGCTTTACACTTCTCTGATTTCAATATTCTTACAGCCTCTGCACCACCCATTACAGGCATATTCATATCCATTAAAACTAAGTCATAGTGATTTTCTAGAGCCATCTTGACAGCCTGTTCGCCATTATTTGCCACTTCTACTTGTGCACCTGCCGTTCTTATATATAGAGAAACCAGTTCCTGATTATCAACATTATCCTCTGCGAGCAAAACCCTTCCTGTCACAACATTGCTATATAAATGGGTTAATTCTAAGTAATTTTCAATTTCTTCCATTAATAAGTCATCAATTTTCTTTGTATATTTTTCATTGGTATCCATCTCAAATCCTGAGATATCTATATTTTTTAGTGCGAGCTGTTCAGATTGTATTTTTGATATCTCAATAATTTCATTGATAAGTAATTGAAGATGCCGGCTACTACGAATGATAGTTTTAACTGAATTTATACGATTATCTTCAGACTGTTTACTATGCAACAACAACTCGGAGTAACCCTGAACCGCTGTTAACTGAGTACGAATTTCATGACTCAAATTCGTCAGAAAAACATTTATCGATTTTTCTGATTCTAAATCCATTAAGATCTTGATCTTAGCCAGACTAAAAGCTCATCCTCAGGTACTGGCCGGCTTATATAATAACCTTGTGCAACATCACAGCCCAGACTACGTAAATGCTCAAGCGTTTCTTCATCTTCAACACCTTCAGCAACTACTTTCATATTAAGTTCATGCCCTAACATAATACAGGTTTTTACAATCGCCCGTGCTTCTTCATCTACTGATATCTTACCAACAAAACTTTGATCAACTTTCAACTCCGTAAACGGCACCTTATGAAGTTGTGACAATGAGGAATAACCCGTACCAAAATCATCAATAGATAATTGAAGCCCCTTTAGTCTAAGCCGTGTCAGAATATCTAAAGAAGTAACCAGCTCTCCCATTAATGCGCTTTCAGTTACTTCTAAAATCAACCTTGTAGGGTCGAGCTTATTATCTTCCAGCAATTTACTCAGTTGCTCAGGTAAAGCAAGAGTAGTAATATTTTCTGCAGAAATATTCACTGAAACCGTAATCGTCAGTCCCTTCGATAACCATTCTTTTTCCTGATTAACAACCGACTTAATAACCCATTGCGTTAATAAACCGATTAAACCATTCTTTTCAGCTATTTCAATAAAGCTATTTGGATATATCAATCCATGCTCTGGATGCAGCCAGCGCACAAGCGCTTCAACTCCCATAGGCATTCCAGTTGCTACAGCAATTTGTGGTTGAAAATGCATAACTAGTTCATCATTTTCTATCGCAAGCTCAATTTCACGCGGGCTTATATTAACAATACTTGCATTAGCTTTCTGACTATTATCAGATAATGTACGACTCATGTACTGTTTTAAAAGTGATCTCACAGCATCTAGCGGTAAAGGCTTACCCAGTGACGCTATCAACTCCAGCTTATGTGCTTCACATAATTTTTCAGCTGAATGTAATACCCCGGCGTCATGACCACTTACCAGTATCAATGCAGGTGGGTTCTCCATACCAGCTAAACGACGCATTACTTCTATTCCATCCATCTCTGGCATATTTAAATCAAGAATTAAAACAGATCCAGTTGCAAATATTTTTACCTGATCAAAAAAAACACTCGCCTGAGTAAAACCTTCTGTTTCCAGACCAATCAAGCCAATTACTTCAGTAAGCAATTCAACCATTTCAGCTTCATCATCAATCAAATAAACTGTATTTTTCAATGCCATAATACTATTCAGCCTCTCTGAGCATAGCCCTTATTTTTTCCGCTAACTCTTGTCGACTATAAGGTTTGGTCAGCAAATTACTTGAAAATTTAGCTTGCCCGTTACTGGCCACAGCCTTCTGAGTATAACCAGACGTTAATAATATTTTTAACTGTGGGTACAAATCTGCTGCCTGTTCTGCCAGCTCATAACCATTGATTCCACCCGGCATAACAACATCACTAAATAATAAATTAATATCAGGATTCTCTTCTAACACTTGCAATGCCTTTTTGCCATTTTTGCTAACTAATACTTTATATCCTAAATATTCAAGGGTATCCTTAGCCAATTCACGTAAGCCTTCTTCATCGTCTACAACTAATACGGTTTCATTTCCCTGCGGTACAGATTCATTATTATCTTCACTAAAATCTGATGATAATTCAGCTGTTTTATATTCCCTGGGTAAATAAATTCTAAATGTCGTGCCTATTCCTATTTCTGAGTAAACTTTAATATGCCCTTTGGATCTCTCAACAAAGCCAAACACCATCGCTAGGCCCAGCCCTGTACCACTACCTTCTGCTTTCGTTGTATAAAAAGGCTCAAAAATACGTTCTTGCTGCTGTTGTGACATCCCTTTGCCATTATCACTAATAATAAGCTGAACATAATCGCCCTGCTCTACTTCAGGGTTATGAGAACAATACTTTTCATCTAAATGGCAATTGGTACTTTCAATAGTCAAATGCCCGCATCGATCCATCGCATCCCTTGCATTTATAACAATATTTAAAACAGCATCCTGGAAATCACCTGGGTCAATCTTTGTCGTCCATAGACCTTCACCAAACTGGTATGCTACTTCTATTTCAGGTGTAATTGAGTGAACAATTAAACTTTTCATTTCATTGAGCTGGTCATTAATATTTGTAGCGCTGAGCTGATCAGATTTTCTTCGTGAAAATGACAATAACTGCCTGGTTAAATTAACAGCCCTCTCAGCTGACTTTTTTATGGGCTCGAGTCGTTTAGTTATTTTTTCGTCCTGTATATCCTGCAACTCCAGCAACTCGACATTACCTAATATAATTCCCATTATGTTATTAAAGTCATGAGCAATTCCACCAGTTAACTGTCCTACCGCATCCATTTTTTGTGAACGCCTCAACGCCTCTTCCGTGTATTTTTTATGAGTGATATCATGAACCACACCTATTGACCTTAAGGGCTTACCATTTTCATCATAGTAAGTTTCACACTGCTCTTTAACTATTTTTATCCTGCCATCTTTCATTAACAGGCGATGTTCTATCTCGAAAGGCTGTCGGTTTTTAACAGAGTTTTCATATGCAATATCAACCATACCCCGATCATCCGGGTGTATAACCTGCATAAAGGCTTCATAAGAAACTGTAAAACCGTCTTCTTCAATTTCAAATATATTAAATATCTCAGCAGACCAGTGAAGTTTATCTCTAATTAAATCAAACTCCCAACTTCCAATGTGCACCATTTTTTGGGCACGTGTTAAATTTGATTTTGCACTTTTTTGTTCTGTAATATCTGTTCTCATAGCCATATAGCTTATAGGTTTTTTATTAGGTCCCATAAATGGCACTATTGTTGTTGATACCCAGTACTCAAAACCGTCTTTTGCTTTATTGCATATATCACCGCGCCAGACATTTCCAGAAGAAATCGTTTGATACATATTTTTAAAAAAACTTTCATTATGATAAGATGAGTTTAATATACGGTGATTCTCTCCAATTAATTCTTCTCTGTTATAACCGCTTATTTTAACAAACATATCATTCGCGTAAGTAATAGTTCCTCTAGCGTCAGTGATACCAACTATGCAATGCTGA
>Ga0316205_10004717_pt1 | contig 11731 bp, 14 predicted proteins | sample 3monthpyrite_MG_FD_204941 | JGI IMG/M metagenome (GOLD analysis project Ga0316205, IMG submission 204941) | Microbial mat bacterial communities from mineral coupon in-situ incubated in ocean water Damariscotta River, Maine, United States -... | ecosystem: Environmental > Aquatic > Marine >... | reverse complement strand
GATTGGATTGAGTAGAACCAAAAATGCTTGCGTGACACAAATCACAGAATTTGACCTTGCTTCTGAGTGGTTGGTGTATCCGGCCAGGATTTGGCAGCTTAGAGCCTAAAACGTCCCTTTAGGCAGTTTTCGACAAGGCCTATATCCCCACATATGTTAATGGTTATTAGCGTCTTCATTGGCGCCATGCTGCGCCTGTTTAGCTTTCTGATGGTCTCAGTATAAATATTCACATATTTCAAAATTTGGACACATCCAGTTGATACCATACTTATATTCGACTTATATCATCGGTATGGTGGTCGATACACAGGTAGAAATGCACCAATGTTTAGCGTATTCTACCTAGCTGACTATGTGGGATACCGTACATATACATATTTCTAGGTAGAAAATAGCGATACGAGATTGTAGGCATAGTACGTGCATTAGCAGTTGGGTAGTGCAATTGAGCAGTAGGTAGTGCTGAAAAATTAGAGGTAAAAAAGTTATGGCTAACAAAGCAACACAGGAAGTAAAGCCCTCATCTAATCCGAATAAAAATGAATTACTCGCTGCGCTTCCGGGGGATGTAAAAGATCGTATTTTTCCATATCTAGAATTGTGTCAGTTGAAGCTGGGTGAGGTTGTATATGAAGCTGGCGATACTATGCGCTATGTGTATTTTCCATTAGATTGTATTATTGCACTGGTTTACGAAATGGAGGACGGTGCCTCTGCGGAAATTTCCGTGGTCGGTCTGGAAGGGATCCTGGGAATCGCTGCCTTTATGGGGGGTGAGAGTACCTCTAGCCGCGCGATTGGGTTGCATGCCGGGACGTGTTACAAGTTACCGGTGCAGCGTTTACAGTCTGAATTCAATAACGATGGCGTTGTACGATCGATACTACTACGTTATACACAATCCTTGATCTCACAAATGGGGCAAACCGCTGTTTGCAACCGGCATCATACGATTAATCAACAATTATGTCGTTGGTTGCTGCTGTCTTTAGATCGTCTTCCAGGCGATAAAATTTTCATGACACAGGAGTTGATCGCTAATATGCTCGGTGTTCGCCGTGAAAGTGTCACCGAAGCGGCTGGTAAATTGCAGCAACAAGGTGTAATTCGTTATCAACGTGGTTCTATCACCGTGGTGGATCGGCCTCAACTTGAAGCTTTGTGCTGTGAATGTTATGCCGTCGTCAAGAAAGAAAGTAACCGGCTTAATCCTAGTAACTATAAGCATAAAAAATTAACATACGAGCATAAAATAACACCAGTACCCAATAAGATACAGTCAGATACAAGTAGTGCAGAAATAGATATCCGACAACTCCAGAGTTGATTTTTTATCTAGCGAATTTATCTTTTTTAAGAGAAAGTACTATTCTGGGCTCAGACATCCCATGCCAATGGTATCTGAGCCCATTTTCGTTGTGATTCCGAACAAATTCAATTAGTGGTTATATTATTTTCCTGGTAGACAGCCCTAATTTTCAGCTGGGATAATATCTTTAATACCAGTCAGCTAAGGATCTAAAAAATCTGACCAAGTGATTTTGAGCCTTGAACTGTACATAACCTTCTGCTTGAAATAGCGGATGTACGTCTGAAGAGTATGGACGCACTAATTATTGAGTTAAAAAATATTTATTCTAAACTGAACTTTTGCTAACAGCCAATAACAAGTCGGCTTTTTTTGTTCAGGAACTTCTGGCCTAGATAACAAGTAGCTATAGATAAAAATACTACCAAGGTCGTTAAAATAAACCAGTTAATTAAACTAAACTGTATAACTTCATGGAAGAAATAACTCAGGATAAATAGAAAATATCCGTGAACGAAGAAAATTCCGAAGCTAATTTGTGCAATATAGTCCAGTCTATTTTCTACAATACGATCAAATATCTTTAATAGGTGCAATAACAAAATACTCAAAATTAACTTTTGTAAAAGTAATATATCTATTACTCCTCTTTCAGTAGAAAACATACTGACTGAAGTATGCACGCCATGATATTCCATAAAGAATATTTGATAAAATAATATCATCAGGAAAATGAGCACAAGCCAGATGAAGTTATCTTTCACATACGCATCTAATTCAACCCTAAACTGACTGAAAAACATCCCTAGAATATAAACAGGCAAAAAGCTCAAAAACGAATGAACCACATCCAGGTTTGGATATTCCGGTCTATGGACTAAAAGTATAAGTAAAAGTAAGTACCACTTTTGATTTTTACTTATATATATAAAAAATGGAGCCGCAAGATAAAAAAGCATGATCATCGGGATAAACCAAAGCGGATGATTTAAATGTGCACCGCCTTTAAGGTAGAGCCAGGCTACTTTATACAAAACTCCAGTATCTTGCAGTTCTAGAAACCTTTCTTCCAGGCCTCCAACCCAAATAGCATGATAGACTGCAGGGGTTGATAGAAATAAATATGGCAACAGGACATTCAAGAATTTCTTTTTGAGATATCGCTTGTATTCATATTTTTCTGATAAGTGATGAAACAGGTAACCCGCAATAAAAACGAACATTACCGTTCCGCCCTGAAAAATATCCAGTAATATAGCGCTGAGAATGGGAAATCCATGCCAGTCAAACCAGAAAACGGAATGCCCAGCTACGATCATGATGATTGCGATCGCACGAAAGTTATGTACATTTGATAAAAACAAAATTCGTCCCCAAATTAATTTCTGGCACGTCTCTTATAATTTTTATCGTACATATACAGTATATTAGTTTATTAGTGAGTACTGTAACATTGTGCTACGTACTTTTAAATAACCTTTATAATTAAATTTCTCTTAAATAAATCCATTACTTATCTTATGATTCATTGTCTACACAAGTGCAAATCACACATGCACTCAATCTAACGTAGTACCTCAATACTGATGAAAACAATCAGGTATTACTTGGCTAATTCTTGAAGGAAAATTTAAAATATTGGTATTTTAGCTTTGTTACAAATGAACCCCTTTGGCTAAGTGGTTACACTATGGTTAATTGGTGTCGTGGTTATTTGATAAATATTTGTGGCCAAGACTGCAGGGAGAACGATTCATGAGTTACGAGCACATGGGCGTGCGAGGTAGACTATGTCAGGAACGTATAGTCGAGGGAGAAGTATTAAGGCAGGACGTTCGTAAGTAGGACAACACAGGAGCAGTTGCCGAGGAGCTAGAGTCGAGAGTAACAAATACTTAAGTCGGGTTAGTAAAGCGGGGTCTTTGAACGATTAACACAAAGCCAGAAAAACCAGAGCTCGTTTCAACTTTTAAAAGGTATCTACCGGGTTTAATTTTCGTTGTGCTGCTTATTGTTGCCGGCTTGTTTTATGAGAAATACATGGACACCGGTTTTGTGGAGGAAGTGCCCGGGACAGACCTGGCGGTACTTAAGCCATATGAGTTTAAGAATTGGCAACTCATACCGTTGGCGGATAAGGCACTCGAGTTTTACAAGAATCAACAGTTCGAGTTAGCCAGAGATACTTATAAAGAACTTATTAGGCAGGGAGAGGATGAACCCACTGGCCATTATGGTCTTGGGGTATGTCTGCTCTTTCTTGATGATGCCGATGGTGCAGAACAAAGTTTTAACCGGACGCTTGAACTTGTACCGAATGATCCGGGTGCTTTGCTTGGGTTGGGCAGCGTAGCTTCCTGGCGTCGTGATCCTGAGCAGAGTATTGTCTTTTATAAAAAGGCGTTAGCGGTAAAACCAAATTATGTTTTCGCTCATGAGTTTGTTGCGATTGAATATCATCGTATTGGAAAGTATGACCTGGCAGTGAAGCATTATAAAAAAGTCGTGGAGTTAATTCCTGATACAAGATCAGCAGAAAACTCACAGCGGGCCATAGATAAAATAACTAGGGATGAAAAAAAATAAAGAATTTTACTGATGACTATGTTTGGAAACGACGTAAGGTCAAGGGTGCGCATGATCGTTATGCGAATGTTGAAGTAAATTTCGTACTCCAGGAACTGGAAAATCATCATGGGATAGTGTTACTTTCTAGTAACTTACGAAAAAACCTGGAGCCTGCCTTTAATAAAAGGTGCCGGCACGAGATAAGAACTAAATAAACTTTATTTGGGTAGGCAATGAAAATCAGAATTATTACAGTTTGTTTGATATTGATCATACCTTATGTCTTTACACCCTCCGCATATGCTGATGTACTTATCGAATTAGGCGTACATACTGGCAAGGATGAGATCACACTGATTGATGGTTCTAACGCGGTCATCCAGTCAACTAAAGTCGGCAGTTTGTACTCTTTCTCGCTCGGCGGTACGATAGATTTAACTGACAACCTGGAAACACAGCTCTCTTTTGGTATCAAATCAGATGCCAACTTCGGTAAAGATTATGAAGCCAGCTGGGTGCGCTACCCTGTCAATGCCATACTTTTTTACCGTAAAGAGAAATTTCGCTTTGGAATAGGAGCGACAGCGCATTTATTCCCGAAATACGAAGTCTCTAGCGCTACCGTAAATGCTTCAAACACCTACGAGGATGCTATAGGTGCCATATTGGAGTTTGATTATCGGATAAATGAACTAGCCCATTTGGGGCTTCGCTATACCGACATAGACTATGTTCGCGAAAGTGATGGGAAGAGTTTCGATGGAAGCAGTGTTGGGTTATTGATTATTTTTCTGATCTAATAAATGTTTACTAAACGGGAGCAGATCACCGTTTTTATTAATATATAATAAGTAGCAATTGTATTCTGCCCCAACGTATCTTCATTTTAAAAAGCGTTAACGTGTACGAAGAGGTTGTTATGAATTACCCGGTTATTGAAGATTTGCTTTGGAGACGGACCACAAAAAAATACGATCCCAGTAAAAAGGTATCGGAAGTTGATCTGGCCGTTTTTTTTGAGGCAATTCGTCTGACTGCCTCTTCCATTAATTCGCAACCCTGGAAGTTTGTGGTGATTGACAGTGATGCTGCAAGGCAGCGTATGCATAAAACATTTGCGCATAATCACCAATATAACCAGCCACATGTGTTTGAGGCTTCACAGATCATTCTGATTGCCTATAACCCTTATTACACCCGGGATGATTATGCCAGGGTGGTTGATAAAGGCATTGCAGATAAGCGTACACAACCCGAAGACCGGGAGAAGGTGTTTGCTGGATTTCGGTTTGCCGAGTTGAATACCGACGAAAGCGGCTATAACGGTAGTTGGACAAAAGCACAAACCTATCTTGCCTTGGGCAATGCATTACACACATTAGCAAGGCTTAGAATTGATTCGACGCCGCTTGAGGGAATTGATATTGAGCTGGTCAATAACGAATTTAAACAGGAACTTGACGGCTATCAGTGTGATGTGGCCTTAGCTATTGGTTATCATCATCCGGATGATTACAACGCTAAGCTTCCCAAGTCGCGACTTAGTATGGATAAGATTTTAACGCGGATTTAAGAATATACTACCAGGAATTACTAAATGACCGATGATCCATTTACTCCGCCGTCTGCACAAGTTGAGGACCCCGTTGCAAAAACGCAATCTTATGGATCGCTTTGGAAAGGTGTCCTTATCGGCGGTGCGATCGATCTCGGTGGTTCAACGGCGCTAGGCTTTATCATTATCATTGTGTATGTCGTGCTTAACATTGATTCAAGTACCGGTCTGTCAGAAATCCTGGGATTGGTAATGAAGTTTGTCGAGGAATCACTAAGTTTTGATTCTGCATGGGGTTTAGCAGGCGTAATACTGGGTAGCATAATTTCATTAATAGCGGGCTACGTTTGTGCGCTTTTTGCTCGTGAGTTTTGGATCAAGGCTGCTTTGATACTGGGTGCTATCGATGCGCTTTATGTTCTGGCTAACGGCCAGGGTTTTTATTCAATGGAGACTAACCTGGGTTTTGGATTGCTTACCTTTACGTTGGTTTTTATAGGCGGGTGGATACGGGTATTACAAAAAGGCGAAAAAATCGGGTTAGAGAGTAGTTAACTCTAACGTAGCGTGGGTATAACTGGAGGTTTGTAGTGAAGGATTTTGTCTCAAAAATCACCTTTGGTTTTTTGATGGCGCAGTTGGTGCCGGGGATGATTGCGGTTGTTGCCATTTCTTTGTTATTTCTTGATAAAGAACCTGCTGCAATCGATTTAATCTCGACCTTGACTAGTGGTATGAAGTTTTGGACGAGCTCAACGCAGCAGAGTATTTTGTTTGTATTTCTGAGTACCGGTGCGGGCATGGCGATCCATGGTTTGAACTGGACGATCATTGGTTTTTTAGAAAGCTATGCATTTCGTACTGCGACGGAAGAGCGTAAAAAAGCCTTGGGGATCGAAAACGATGAAGATGAATTATTATCACTGCGAGATAATTCATGGCACATAAGACCTATATACCAACAGCTCTTAGCCGGTCCACTACGCTTAATCTTCGAGACAATTTTATTCATTGTAACAGCGCGTAATTTAAATGAAGTGCTAATGGATGAAAACGTTGACAAGATCCATAAAGATAAAATAGCAGGCTTTGAATTTCTGCAGGATTTTTACCTGAATTTTGCACAATTTTATGCACATGCCAGTTATGCGCTCACTTTGTTAGTAATTTGTTCAGGCTTTTATTTTATTTGTAGTGCCGCGCCTAAGATGGACCTATGGATAATATTAGGCGTCTATTTGCTCGCGAGTTATTTCTTCTTGATCGGTCGAATTCAACTTTCCTCTTTATTTAAATCAGAAGCAAAACTTAAAGGTAGTTAAAAAAGTCAGGCTAGAAATCATCTATTATCTAAAGAGGAGTCTGTATTAGTACGTTATTGGCTAGGGGAGTTTCTTGATATGTCACGTGTTTTGTATGAGAAGGATGATCACAAGGTCATCTTGTTTACCGGTTTTGTTGAGGGTGACGGCGTTCATTCGAACCAGTTATTGATAGAGGATCATGGTCAGCTAGCATTGTTTGACCCCGGTGGTGAGTTAACCTATCAACCACTGCAAATGGAGATTTCAAAACATTACGACCTCAAGCAACTGGAGTTTGTTGTGGCGTCACATCAGGACCCAGACATTATTACATCTCTGGAGAAGTGGTTGCTTTACTCACACGCGCGGATTGTGATCTCGGCGTTGTGGCAACGGTTTTTACCACACCTTGTTCCATCGGTTAGGGCGAATGATTATAAGGACAGAATTGTGCCGGTACCTGACAGGGGCGCGATCATTAATCTTGGCCAGTGCCAGATAAAGGCATTACCTGCACACTTTCTACACTCCGTTGGCAATCTGCACTTTTATGATGAAACCAGCAAGATTCTGTTCACTGGTGATGTTGGTGCTTCATTTGATAATCCTGATGACGATCTGGCGGTTGAGGATTTTGATTTACACAGTGATGGTATGCTGGATTTCCATCAGCGTTATATGGGCGCAAATATTATATGTCGCCTATGGGCGAACATGGTACGTGAGCTGGATGTGGAGATGATCGTTCCTCAACACGGTAGGCCCTATGTAGGCAAAGAGATGGTGGCAACCTTTTTGCGCTGGTTTGAAGAGCTCAAGTGCGGTATTGATTTGATGAAGGTGAAATCGTATTCAGTACCACGTTTATAATATTTCATTACAAAAAACGGGGTCGGAGAACATTTAACACGAATATTGAACAGTTCCTCTCAATCTCGGGTTACACTATATAAGAGGTGCTTATCGTCATGAGCCGTTCATGGGTGTTGAAGCTGTTCATTTTTGTTCCGCTAGCAATGGGTACGGTTGCTGCGCCTGCAGGTGATTTTGTTGGCTTAGTTCAGTCATGTGAAAAATGCCATGGTAAGGATGGCAATAGCACGACACCGGACGTTCCGATTATTGCCGGTTTCTCTCATGAGGGCTTCCTCAATACCATGGATGTCTTTCGTGAGGATGACCGGATCGCAAAGGAATTTCACAATCCAGGTGAACCGGAGACGGTGATGAACGATATCGCTAAGGCGCTGAGTGATGAGGATGTGCAAAATCTGGCGGATTATTTTTCTAAACGCCCTTTCAAACCCGTTCAGCAGAGTGTTGATGCCAAATTAGCTCAGCGTGGAGAAGTGATTCACAAGAAATCCTGCGAGAAATGTCACAACGAAAATGGTTCCGAACCCGTCGATGATGCCGCGATCCTGGCAGGTCAGTGGACACCCTACCTGAGACGTCAGTTTGATAATTTTCTTAGTGGTAAGCGTATCGTGCCTAGAACCATGCTGCGACGAATCAAAAAATTGTCAAAAGAGGATATCGAAGGGTTGCTGAACTTTTATGCCAGTGAAGGTATGCGAAACAGGGGTTCAGAAAAAAATTTATGAAAAACCAGAAAGAGTCAGTTATCGATAGAATCAGGAGACTTTACACTGAGCTTTTTCTTGTTAGTTTACATAAGCGAATTCATAGTTACCGAGCCTTACAGCCATCTGATAATCACCAAGAAATCAGTGGCACATTACATAAGCTAATTGATGAAATAATCAAAGAAGTTAGCCGCAATTATTCAGCCGAGGATTATAAGAAAGTTAAATTCGAGGGAATTGTGAGTTCTTTAACTTCGGATGATCCAGAGAAAGTTCAGTATCACTCCACCAATATTGGTTCGATGACGCTGAATGGCTTATCGTTATATTTGCAAGATCACCATGCGCAGGAAAGTCATAACGATCTATCAGAAAAACTTAAACGCTGCGTATGGGATCATGTTCATTCAGCCCATCGATGTGCATTAGCCGGCGATAGCAATACTGCCAAATTGCACGCAGATATCGCCTGTAACGCAATTAAGACGTTATCATCTTATATGCCTGCTGAAAAATATAGTGAATTTTACAACGAGATTAATAGCCAGATTACAATTGATTAAAGTTAAAAAAACGGAAAACTGCTCAATGAATTACTAATGATAAGAGTGGCCACATAAAAGGGAGAGTGTGATGGGAAGTCCAGCGGATCAATTTAAAATAAACCTGAATCAAAACCTCTGGGGAGTGTTAGTCAGCTTTGGGTTCCTGGGTGGTTCGGAATACTTTAACCTGCCGGTGCTGTTTTGGTTTGCGTTGGTCACCACCTGTGTAATGACACTCTCGGTATGCGTAACTACCATTTATTACACAATGAACTACATGAAAAATAAAAGTAAATAATAGAGACAACTTGAGCAAAGAGGTTGAGCTATGAAACGTTTATTGATTTTGTGTTTGATATATCCATTGCTTATTAGTGCAGTAGAAGCGACTGACAAAAGTCCCTGGGAATTCCAGCCGGGTGTGACGCCGGCAAAACTATGGCACGGTGAAAGTAACAATCTTCTCTCAACTGATGCGTTGAATATAGAGAATGGTGGCAAAGTCAGCATTCTGTTCTTTAGTGTTGATGGTCGTTTATGGAGGTGTTTTGATTACTTTGATATAGCGATGCGCCATTTAAATTCTGCTTGCTATAGGCTTAAAGAATAATAATTAACCATAACTAAGGAGTAACCGATGACTACGACTACAGCCGATAAGGTATTTGACTATCGTACACTTCGTTTATTGATCGGTTTGATTGCATTCTCACTTCCGTTTGTGGCCGACATGCTTGCAAGCATCCCAATCGCGTCGATTAGTGCCTCCTATTATACCGATGCACGTGATGCATTCGTCGGTATGTTGTTTGTGGTGGGTGCCTTTTTGTGGGCCTATAATGGACACACACCAAAGCAGAGACGGGCAAGTAAAATCGCATCAATAGCCGCGATCTGTATTGCCCTCTTCCCAACCTCGTGTGAACTGTGTGGTGCGAGTATCATCCCTGATAGTTGCATTAGTTGTGAGACATCGTACATCTCCGTCATTCATTACATTTCGGCAGGCCTGTTGTTCTCGATCCTGGCGTATTTTTGCCTGGGACCTTTTCGTGAGAAAACAAAGGGACAACCAGGACAAAAAGGGCGTCGAGGTCATGTCTATTTTGTCTGTGGCTGGGTCATGGTGATCTGTATTGTGGCGGCGCTAGCCGCGAATTTTATCTTGTCCGAAGAAGCAGCCAAGGCCTGGAAAGTAACCTACTGGGCTGAGGCCGTTGCTATGTGTGCATTTGGAATTGCCTGGTTTGTCGCCGGTAAATGGTTGATTTTCGTTGATAAAGAAGACGCGATTAAATTGTTTACTAAAGCAGAGTCAAAAACTAACTAATTAAAATAACTAATACGATAGTATGGATCGGTGTTAATTATTAAATCGTTATACGATTGTAAGAGCGAAAGAAGAAGGTCATCCTTCAGGACTCATTTTGGTCGAGGCGATCAGTTCAAAGCGTTCTATACTGTCGCGCTCATGGCGCTTTGATAAATAAACGCTGTTACCTTTTTCGGTAGTGATAATTATCAGGTGAGTCAATAGGGGGAAACGCATGCCGAGTAGTAAATTAAATTTAAAATATGCGACGATTGGTGCGGCCCAGGGGGCATTGTTTATTGTTCTATGGTTATTCGATCCGACTGATCCCTGGCTAAAAGCCATTGATTTCGCGCTGTATTTCACTTCTCTCTTTACCTCGCTTTCTTTCCTACTTATCTACCCAAAAAAGCCGTCGGTATTACAGATAAAACAAGTAATTATTATTGCTCTATTGTTAGGTGGGTTGGCGACCTGGCTTTATGTACAGTACACCCCGGGTGATGGGTATCAGCATAGCCGAGGTGAGAGTTTATTTGCCTGGTCGATGGTCGCAGTATTGTTGGCGTATATCGCACTACCATTTATTCAGACACAATCGTTGTTTAACCGTCAGGCGATTGATTATCGCGCCCTGTATCGACATAGTTGGGATAATTTCTTTGTGGTAGCTCTGGCCGGTTTGTTCTTACTGATTTTCTGGCTGATGATCGTGCTGTGTACGTTTTTGTTTAAGATGCTGGGTATTAGTGCTGTTGAGGATTTTCTCTATAGTCCGTACTTCTTACTCACATCCTTACCGATTATGTTTACCATCGGCGTTGGCATTGGTCATGAGCATGAGAAAGTAATTAGTACTATTCGTTTTATCGTGCTGTCAATTTGTCGTTATTTGTTACCGTTATCGGCACTGATCAGTCTAATTTTTTCGGTTACCCTGTTATTTACTGGTTTGGAGGCTTTGTGGTCAACCGGTGTGTCGACTCACAGCCTGTTATGGTTGATTGTGATCAATCTGGTGTTTGTGAATGGCGTTTATCAGGACGGTGAGAACACGGATCAATATCCTGTCATTCTAAAAGCTCTGGTGAACCTGGCGCTTATGACACTGGTTGTATTTGCCTGTATTTCTATTTACTCAGTGTACTTACGTATCGATCAATATGGATTAACGCCCAATCGTATCTACGTCATGGTCATTTCTCTGGTTGCGTTTCTATACACGGCATCCCACGCCTGGGCAGCAGTGCGCTCACTCAAGTCAAAGCTTAGTAACAATTGGTTAGCAGAGATTAAGACACCTAATGTAATAACTGCCTACCTGGTTGCCGGGTTAATTATTTTGTTGCACAGCCCGTATCTGGATCCCTATAGCCTGAGTGCCAGAAGTCAGTTCAAGCGTGCACTGGATCCTGGTACAGACCTGAACAATTTTGATTTTGGTGTACTCGAGTACAAGTTAGGTCGACCAGGTTTGAAATATTTAGCCATGCTCGAACAGGGAGAGCTTGATATACCCGAGGTACGGCGCAAACTGCTAAAGGAAAGA